>Ga0210018_1000745_pt1 | contig 16947 bp, 16 predicted proteins | sample CryGeyCG2014_010_2_FD_183967 | JGI IMG/M metagenome (GOLD analysis project Ga0210018, IMG submission 183967) | Groundwater microbial communities from aquifer - Crystal Geyser CG09_land_8/20/14_0.10 (SPAdes) (version 2) | ecosystem: Environmental > Aquatic > Deep subsurface > Groundwater | place...
TGAATTATTTTTTAATTTGAATGCATCGGTAATTTTTACACATTTCCCATTTATTAGAAGATAAAATTCCTTTTTGGGATTCCAATTATTTACCAAATTTCTAATTGTTGTCCTTTGATATCGACTGTGCTTTCCCTCCTTATAAATTAATCGAGTATCAGCTGTAAAACACATCGAACGCACATCTTCCGGCTTCATTTCTGAATTTATATAATTAGCGAAGTAATTTGTTCCGTATTTGGCCGAAGCCTCAAAGATTGAATCAAAAGCCGGATCTTGCCAGGGGAAATCTTTGGTAATATTAATAGTGGGGATTGGAAAAGAAAAGGGCCTTCCTGATTTATCTCCTTCAAGCATTGTTTCATAAAGAGCCTTATCAAATATTTTCATTTCTTCTTCAAACTCTTCGTAAGTTTCATTTTGAGGCTTTCCTCCGATAATAACCGGCTGCTTGGCAAAAGCCGAAGAAGGCTTTAAGTCCAAAGTAATATTAGAAAAAGGACATTGGAACCCTACTCTTGTCGGTACGGACATATTAAATAAAAATTCCTGCAGAGCCTGTTTTACTTGCTGATAGTTCAAATTATCATATCTTATAAAAGGAGCTAAAAGAGTATCAAAATTTGAAAAAGCGACAGCTCCTGCGGCTTCACCCTGAAGCGTATACATAAAATTTACTACCTGACCCAAAGCAACCCGGAAATGCTTTGCTGGTTTAGTTTCAACTTTTCCCGGAACTCCACCAAAACCTTTAAGTAATAAATCATACAGATCCCAGCCAACGCAGTAAGGGCCTAAAGTATCTAAATTATGAATGTGCAAGTCTCCGTCTTCATTCGCTTCCCTAATTTCTTTTGGATAGATTTTGTTTAACCAATATTGTCTGATGACATAAGCGGTTGCATAATGATTAAGTCCCTGTAGGGAAAAAGTCATGTTAGCATTTTCTTGAACTTCCCAGTCCAATTTTTCCAAATACTGATCAACTCTCTCTACTGCCTCTTCGCTAAATTTTACTGCTTCTCTAATTCTTCTCCTTTGTTCACGATACAAAATATAAGCCTTGGCCGTTGCAACTAACCCTTCTAAAATTAAAACTTCTTCAACAATATCTTGAATTTCCTCGACTTTAGGAATCTCCTCTTTTTTGAAACGGCGATTCAAAAAAGAAACAACTTTATTAGAAAGTCGTTTAGACTTTTTACCATCACCTTCTCTAGTTGCTGTTAGGGCTTTGAAAATAGCATTAGTAATTTTCTCTTGCTCAAAATCAACAATTCGACCGTCTCGCTTTTCAACTTTTGTAATTTTGTTTTCCATAACTCTTACGAAATTACCTGCCCGCCATAAGCCTGTTATAGCTTTATAAAAAGCTCGTCAACGATTCAATAAATTATTGATGTACCTTCTAACCCACATTGGCAGGCAGATGGCAGGCGGGCGAATTTTTACGAATATACGAATAAAAATTCGCATGGGCGCATTCGCATTTCACGAAGCCGAGCGAAACGAGGCTGAGTGAGCGCTTTTCGCATGCGATTACTTAATTTTATGAAAATAAAAAAGACCCGTCAAATCGGGTCACCTGTGGATAACTTCGAGCGCAGCGAGAATCTCGGCCCAACCCTGGGCCGGGGTCAAAAAGTGGCTATTTTTTGGCTTTTTTCCTTAAAAAAGCTGGTACTTCCCATTCTTCTTCCTCGGCTGCGGGAGCAATTTCTGGTTTTTTTTCCGCAACTGGTATTTTTTTAGGTCCTTCAAAAATTTTCAGATTTTTGGGGGCAGGTTTCTCAAAGCCAGTGGCAATGACCGTCACCTTTAGCTCCCTTTTTCTTAATCTTTCATCCTGAACTGCTCCAAAAATTACCTTGGCATCGGGGTCAACGACTTCAGTAATTACTTTAGCGGCTTCATTAATTTCGGCTAAAGTCATATCTTCTCTTCCGGAAACATTAAATAATACTCCTCTGGCTCCTTCGATGGAAATGTCGAGTAAGGGTGAATTAATTGCTGCTTGAGCCGCCTCTACTGCTCGATTTTTTCCTCTGGCTCTACCTACTCCCATTAAAGCCGAACCTGAATTTTCCATAATTGATTTGATGTCAGCAAAGTCAACATTAATAATTCCTGGTAAAACAATTAAATCAGAAATTCCCTGAACAGCCTGGCGCAAAACTTCATCGCAAATCCAAAAAGCCGACAAGAGTGAAGTTTTACTATCAATAATTCCCAAAAGTTTATCATTAGGAATGATTAATAAAGTATCGACTCTGTCTTTTAAAGAAAATAGCCCATCTTCAGCAATCTGGGTTCTTTGAGTGCCTTCAAAAGAAAAAGGTTTAGTAACAACAGCAATTGTTAATGCTCCTTGTTTTTTTGCTTCTTCAGCGACAATCGGCGAAGCCCCGCTTCCCGTTCCACCACCTAGTCCGCAAGTAATAAAAATCATATCAGCACCATTTAAGATTTCGGAAATTTCTCCTCGGTTTTCTTCAGCTGCTGCTCTACCAAGTTCAGGATTCATTCCTGCCCCAAGACCACCGGTAACAGTTTTACCAATTTGGAGTTTTAGATTTGCTTTTTTGTGATGGAGGTCTTGGGCATCGGTGTTTATGGCAATCAAATCAACACCCTGGAGTTTACACCTCATCATCCGGGAAACAGCGCTGGAACCAGAACCTCCAACTCCAATCACCTTAATTTTGGCAAATGATTCATTTTGTTTATTTTTTGGCATACCCCGTAGGAAATTAAATATTTTCCGTGGTTATTATGTTTTGACCTTTGAAGATTATATAATTCATGGCCTCGTAGATAATCTGGGATTTTGGGTGGAAAATATTTTAACTATTTTTATTATCCACGAAAATCCCTTCGATTTCCTACGGGGCATACTATTTAAGGTATAAAAGCTTTAAAGATTTTTTTGAATTTAGAAATGAGGCCTTTTTTGAAAAAGGAAGAAGGTTTTTCGGTTTCTAAATCCTGACCCCATAAAACCAGCCCAGCACAAACTGAAAAAGAAGGATTTTCAATTGTGCTAGTAAATTCTTCTGGACTACCTATCCGAGTAGGCAACCTCAATTCCTTTTTAGCAAGTTCTTTAATTTTTGGCAACTTGGCCCCTCCCCCAGTTAAAACAATACCAGCTGGCAGCAATTGGGCCCGGGAAATGTTTTTTAATTCTTTATTTATTAAATCAAAAATTTCTGATAACCTGGCTTCGATAATATCAGCCAATTCCTTTCTCGGAAAAGTTAATGGCTCACCTAAGCTTTCGGATAAATCAATCATCTCCTTTTTTTCTGTACCCTGGGGTAGGGTAATGCCAAATTCTAATTTTATTCTTTCAGCCACATCAACATCAGTTTTCAAACCAATAGCAATATCATTGGTGATGTGGGCGGAACCAACTGGGATTATTGCTAAGTGTAATAATTCTCCTTCCTCAAAAACCGCTAATTCAGTAGTTCCCGCTCCAATATCAACCACTGCCACTCCCAGTTCTTTTTGACGAGGTGTTAGAACTGCTCTGGCTGAAGCTAAGGGCGAGAGAACCAAATCTTCAATTTCAATATCCGTTCTTAGAATTGCCTGGGTCAAATTTTTAATATAGGGAGTGAAACCACCGAGAATTAAAGTTTGCACTTCTAATCTTATTCCTTTCATTCCCAAGGCATTTTTTATTCCACCTTCTCCATCAATAATGAATTCTTTTGGTAAAATGTGTAAGATTTCTTTATTCTGAGGCAAAGAGAAAGCCTGAGCAGCCAACATTGCTCGGTCAATATCTTCTTGAGAGATGGTCTGGTCGGCCCGAGAAACAGCCACTACTCCCTGGTTAGGAGCAACAAAAATATGGCTTCCGCCCAAGCCGCAATAAGCTTCTTTAATTTTCTGACGCGATATTCTTTCTACCTCCCTAATCGACTTTTTGATTCCCTTTGAGACATCTTCAATATTAAAAACTACTCCTTTGCGAACTCCTGAAGAAGGTGTGGAAACTTGAGCCAAAATTTCTAATTTTGACTGCTCAGGTTTTTTCAAAGCCACCAGAGTTTTAATCTGACTAGTGCCAATATCTAAACCAGTTATAATTTCACCTTTCATAATTTAGTGATTAGTGGTTAGTGATTAGTGAATAGTAATTTAAGATAGTATTCTTCTTTTTTTCTCATTTTTTCAGCTTCTTTTTCACTCTTTTCATGATTATAACCTAAAAGATGTAAAATTCCATGAATTAAAACTCGAGCTAATTCTTTTTCAAATATTAAACTGAATCTTTTGGCATTTTTTTTAACTTCTCTTAAACAAATCACTATCTCCCCGCTTCGCCTTGCGTCGAGCGAGGCGAGTCCCGAATCATCGTACAAAAAAGCCAGAACATCAGTTGCTCTGTTTTTTTTACGGTATTTTTTATTTAATTCTCTTATCCTGCCTTGTCCAACTACGGCAATGGATAGTTCTGTTTTTTTATTCCGCCAGCTGGCGGATTCCCCTTCCAAAACTTTTTCAGCAACTTTCTTTAAAAATTCTTCATCAACCAAATTAGTAGTCAAATTATTAACTTCAATCATCGAAATAAATTGAAAATTTATTGAAGATCGAAATGAATCGAAGATTCATTGAGCTCTAATAATTCTTTAACTATTCTACTTACTAAACCACCATCGGTTTTACCCTTAACTTTTGGCATTAATTCTGACATTACTTTACCCATATCTTTTAGTTCTTTAGCTCCAGTTTTCTCAATCGCTTCTTTGGCTAATTTTTTAATTTCTTCCTCTGATAACTGTTCTGGTAAATATTTTTCTAAAACTTCTAGTTCTTTTTTCTCTTTTTTTATAAAGTTCTCTATTTTTTCTTTTTCTCCGCCTTCGCCAAGGCTTCGGCGGACAAGCAAAATTGCCTCTTTTCTTTTTTTAGCTTCTGATGAGATTACTTCAATGACTTCCTCTTCTGTAAGTTTTGATAATTCCTCTAATTTTTCCCGCTCCGAAGGAGCGCCCGCTTCGCCTTGCATCGAGCGAGGCGAGAGGCTCGCCTGAAAGGCGGCAACTGGCTCAGATTTTGATAACTTCGTTCTTTTTTCAATTTCTTTGTTATGTAAAGCAGAAGTTAGAAGACGTAAAACCGAAATTAAGGCTTTATCATCTTTTTTTAGAGCTTCTTTAAGATTTTCTTGAATTTTCTCCTTCAACGACATAATGCAAATCTACAAATGATATGCTAATTTACGAACTGCTAATACTGTTTAATATCCGAAGTTCGCATTATTGGTATGAAATTCGCAAATTAGCATTATTATTTTGTTAGGCCAAGTTTTTGAAGTTTTTCGTATTTTCTTTTCATCTCTTCCCTTCTTAAAGCTGCTCTTTTTTTCATTTTTTCTGATTTTTCTCTTTCTTTAAACCGGGTTTTTCTTGCCCGAAGCAAAATCCCGCTTTTTTGAATTCTCTGAGTAAAGCGGCGAACTAAACTTTGGGCTGTTTCCCGTTCTTTTTTACGAACTTCTAACGCCATATTTCTTCTTTATTTAATTGCGTGGATATCCTCGGAAAGAGGGGCTCCGCCAATCAAATGTAAATGAATGTGATCAACCACCTGACCACCGTGATGATGAACTCTAAATAAAAGTTTATATCCGTTCTCTGATATACCGAAATCGTCGGCTATCTTTTTTGCGACAAAAATCATTTCTCCCATCAATCCGACATCTTCTTTTTTTATATCAACTATACTAGGGATATGCTTTTTGGGAATGAGTAAAATATGAACTGGAGCCAGGGGATGGATATCTTTAAAAGCGATGACCTTATCGCCTTCATAAACAATGTCTGACGGTATCTCTTTATTTACAATTTTACAAAAAATACACTCCATATTATTTCTTAAGCTTCTTTTTCATTTCTTTTACTATTTTATCTAATTTAGCAACCTCTTGTTTGCCAGTGGTCATTTCCCTAACAATGATTGTTCCTTCTAAAGCCTCTTTCTGCCCTAAAATTAAAGAATATCTCACTCCCAATCTATCAGCAATTCTGAGTTGAGCCTTTAAGGAATCCCGACTAAAGGATTCGGTAACGGAAATTCCGGCTTCTCGAAATTCTTCAAAGAGTTTTAAGCTTTTTCTTTTAGCTAAAACACCTAATTGAGCCAGAAAGACCTTTGGTTGAGGAGAAATCATTCGGAATTTAATTTGTTGCTGTTTTATTAATTCAATAATTCTCTCAATCCCGCCAGCTCCTCCACAAGCTGGAGTAGGTTTTCCGCTTAAAATTTTCACTAAATTATCATAGCGACCACCAGCTGCCAATGTCCCAACTTTCCTCCCCTCTCCTGAGTCATTAACTATCTCAAAAACGGTTTTAGTGTAATAATCCAGTCCTCTAACCAAATAGGGATTTAAGTGATAGGGTAGCTCCAACTCGTCTAAAAATTCCAGAACTTCCTTAAAATGATTATGGCATTCCTCGCACAAATGATCAATGATTTGGGGGGCTTGGGCTTTTACTGGCTGACATTTTTCTTCTTCACAGTCCAAAATTCTCAAGGGATTTTCTCTTAATCTTCTGCGGCAATCGGCACATAGAGAAGCTTCTCTGTCTTTAAAATAACTAACTAAAAGTTTTTTGTAATAAGCTCGGCAGGAAGGGCAGCCAATACTGTTGATGTCAATAATTAAATTTTTAAATTTTAGTTCTTTTAAGATGTTATACATTATCTGAATTACCTGGACATCAATAATCGGGCTGCCTTCTCCAATAACTTCAAAACCAAATTGCCAGAATTGACGATATCTGCCGGCTTGAGGATGCTCATAACGGAAAAAGGGACCAAAATGCCAGAGTTTTACTGGTTGAGGAAGGTTAAACATTCCATGTTGGATATAAGCGCGGGCAATAGGGGCGGTCCCCTCGGGTCTCAAGGAAACATAGTCTCCACCTTTAGTCCGAAAACTATACATTTGTTTTTCAATAATATCAGTTGTTAGTCCTATCCCCTTTTCAAAAAGTTCATTATTTTCAATAATTGGAGTTTCAATCCGAGAAAAACCATAAAAATTGGCAATATTTTTAACCACTTGAAAAATTTTCTGAAAATAAACCCAGTCTTCTGGCAAAATGTCATGCATGCCAGTTGAGGTCTGATAGATTTTTCTTGGACGGCCTACTTGTGGCATATTTTAATAAGCGGGTGCTTCGAATTTGGCCAGGGTAGCAAAGGGCCAGGCTCGCAAATAAGCCCGGCCAACGATGTTTTCTTTGGGTAAGGCTCCCCAGCGTCGGGAGTCAGAAGAAGCTAATCGATTATCACCCAAAACGAAATACTCTTCTTCTCCTAAAGTAATTTTTGCTAAATCAGGGGTAGTGATTCCTTCTGGTAGATAACTTGATTCATCCAAAATTTCTCCAGAAATTAAAACTTTCCTCTCTTTTATTTCTATTGTCTCGCCCGGCAAGCCAATAATTCTTTTGATATAGCGCTGAGAAAGATCATGGGGATATTTAAAAACAACCACCTCTCCCCGCTGGGGTTCTCTGAACCTATAGGACAATTCATCAATGATTAAATATTGACCATCATCAAAATTTGGCTCCATTGAAGCTCCTTTGATAAAGAAGGGCTGAAATAAAAAATATCTGATAGGCACAACTATCACCAGGGCAATGATGACGATTTTTAGGGTTTCCCAAATAAAGGAAAGAAAATTTTTCATAAGATTTTTCTTATGATACCATAAATTTTTTTATTTTACAATAGATGTGATAAAATGAGTAATAATGAAGGTAATTGTGGGTCTAGGTAATCCGGGTAAAGAATACGAGAAAACACGTCACAATATTGGTTTTCGAGTGATTGATGAATTTGGTAAAGAAAATAATTTTGCCGGTTTTAAGTTATCGAAAAAATTTAATTCTTTAATTTCCGAGGGGAAATTAGACGGTGAAAAAATTATTTTAGCAAAACCCCAAACTTTTATGAACCTCTCCGGAAAATCAGTAAAAATACTATATACTGCATACAAAATACAAAATACGAACCTCTGGGTCGTTCACGACGACATTGATTTGCCTTTAGGTGAAATTAAAATTGTTAAAAATCGTGGGGCGGCTGGTCATAAGGGCGTAGAATCAATAATTAAGGAATTGAAAACAAAAAACTTTATTAGATTTAGACTTGGAATTAAGCCAAGGTCAACATTTTCTACGATCGTAGAAAATGTTGACGGATTTGTTCTTCAAAAATTTAATAAGGGAGAGGAAAGAGTTGTAAAAAAAATTATTAAAAAAACGATTGAAGCAGTTGAAATTACAATAAGGGAAGGGGTAGAGAAAACAATGACAAAGTACAACACTTGATATATATTTCACTCTAGTTTTTACGCTGATTTACGCTGATCCGCTCGCTTGCGCTCGTGGGGCGGCTGCCAGGATTATTGAGAAAATAAACTTTTAGATGAAGCCGCCTCCGCTGATTTACGCGGAAACACTATCAGTATTGATCAGCGTTTATCAGCGTACTTATCAGTGTTATATCAGCGGTGTTTGCGAAGCAAACGACAAACAAAAAGCCGAGGTTTACCCGCCTAATTCTTGCGAAGCAAGTTTTGGCGGGCGATGGATTGAACATCGTAGCCCCGACTCTGGAAACCAACCCACTAAAATCTTAAAAGATTTAGCTTCCTACTTTCTCGACCTCACTAATACCGCAGTGTTTTAGAATCCAATCCAGTTTTATTTCTATTAAGGGATGTGATTTACAGGAATTATAAATTTCAAGCAGATAACCCCTTTTTCCATAACTTACCTCATCCACATGTCCGGCCAAAATATTCCCTTCCTTGGTAGGGTCTGGAGCTAAAATATTATAAGACAAAACGTACTGCCCCAATCGATGATATTCCCAACCAACTCCCTCAACTGCCTCTTTTAATTTCTTCTCTTGCTCTGGGGTTAGACGAAAAGACATAATCACCTCTGCCATTTTTATCACTTCCTTTTTGATAGAATTTCAGTAAGTTGCTTTTCGTCGATATCGACCTCACCACTAGGGAATATTATCTTAAACACTATTTGATCCCCGTAATAAATATCAAAATCAATAATAGTGCCTTCGACACTTTCCCCATCTTTATTAGTAAGGGTAACCTTATCGCCAACCTGAAATTTTTTCATTTTTTCCTCCGTAATATTTTAAAATTAAAGAACGAAAATTTTTGCCCTCCAGTCTACCTGCAAGCCCTTAGAATTTTACTACGAAAACGTAGCAAACTCTAAGATTTTGAGCTACAATAGGTTAAGGAGGGATTCCTATTCCTTCACCAATTTAGATAAAAAAATCTATCTAAATGGAGGTAGCTCCTTACAGGTAGGCTGGAAAGCAAAATTTGATTTTATTGCCCGATACTATATTATAATCTATTGAAATGGATTTGTCAAGGATAACTATCGATAGAGTCCTGATTACTAGTATCACCCCCTATTTTTTGGAAAAGGGGAGCTTTTGGTTTGAAACAAATTTAGATAAAATTTTAGAAGCCAGGAAAACTCAATCTTTTTTTGAAGACAACACTCTTTATCTAAAGAGAAATCAAAATTACAATCTTTCCCAATTCTTAAGAAAATTAGACGAAATGGGTTATGAAAAAGTTTATCAAGTTTCTGAACCCGGAGAGTTCGCCCAGAGAGGAGGAATAGTTGATGTTTTCCCAATAAATTCAAATTATGCTTTACGTTTTGAGTTTTTGGGAAATAAAATTGAAAATATTGAAAGTTTACCAATTGAGATTAAAAACGAAAAAGAATTTAAAGAAAGATTAAAAAAGAAATTAAAATCCCAAAAATTATTTTCAGATTTAAAAGGACTAAAGCCCGGAGATTATTTAGTCCACCTTGACCATGGAGTAGCTCGATTCTTAGGAATCGAGAAATCCCAATTTCCAATTTCTAATTTCCAAACAATTTCCGAATTTCAAATTCCAAAATTCCAAACTCAAGATTACTACGTTTTAGAGTATGCCGCTGGGGATAAACTTTATGTTCCAATTGGTTTGGAAAGAAAACTTTCGAGGTATATTGGCTTTGTTGAGCCGAAAATTTCAAGATTAGGTTCTTCTTTTTGGCAAAGAACAAAGAAAAAAATTAAAGAAGAGGCGGAGAAATTAGCTAAAGAACTTTTGGAAATTTATGCCAAAAGAGAAATTGTTACTCGTCTTCCTTATTTACCAGAAGATGAGATTGATTTTCAGCTGGCTTCATCTTTTAAGTATGAAGAAACGCCCGATCAGGTTGAAACGGTTGAAGAAATTAAAAAGGATTTAGAATCTGATCAACCAATGGATAGAATTGTTTGTGGTGATGTTGGTTTTGGCAAAACCGAAGTGGCATTAAGAGCAATGATAAAAGTAATAAAATCTGGCTATCAGTCAGCTATGATTTGTCCAACAACAATTTTAGCTAACCAGCATTTTCAAAATTTTAAAGAGAGACTACAACCCACCCCCCACCCACACACCTCCGCCGGTTTACCAGTCAACATCGCGATGTTGTCGCGATTACAAACAAAAAGAGAACAAAAAGAAATAATAAAAAACTTAAAAGAAGGTAAAATTGATATTATTATTGGTACTCATCGCCTCTTATCAAATGATGTAGAATTTAAAAACTTAGGCCTTTTAGTAATTGATGATGAACAAAGGTTTGGAGTAAGACAAAAAGAAAAGTTTAAAAAAATGAGAGCTTCGCTTGATGTTTTGTCACTTTCTGCCACTCCTATTCCCAGAACCTTATATATGGCCTTATCTTCTTTGAAAAATATTAGCTTAATCCAAACTCCGCCAACCGGCCGACTCCCAATTAAAACTTTTATTTCGCCTTTTCAAGACTACAACCCGCCCACCGCGTCCTCCCGTTCCTCGCTTCGCTCGGAACGGGCCCCTAAAATTATAAAAGAAGCAATAGAAAATGAAGTTAAAAGGAACGGACAAGTTTATTATCTGCATAACCGAGTAGAAACGATTGAAAAAATAAAGGAATCTTTAGAAAAAATATTGCCAAAAGTAAAATTTGGCATCGCCCATGGAAGATTAAAGGAAAAACATTTGGTCAAAGTAATGGAAGATTTTCAAAAGAAAAAGATAGATGTTCTGGTTGCCACGACCATTATTGAAAATGGCTTGGATTTGCCAAATGTTAATACTCTAATCGTTGCAGATAGTACTCGTCTGGGTTTATCACAGGCTTATCAAATCAGAGGCAGAATTGGCCGTTCTCATATTCAAGCTTTTGCTTACTTTTTACATCCGCAAAAATTATCACCTTTGGCAAAAGAAAGATTAAAAACATTAAAAGAAGCTGAAGAATTGGGCTCGGGTTATAGAATTGCCTTAAAAGACTTGGAAACCCGCGGCGCCGGCAATATTTTAGGTAAAGAACAATCCGGAAATATAAACCAAGTCGGACTAAATTTATATTGCCAAATGCTCTCTGAAGCAATTGAGAAAATGAAAAAGAGCCAGTGTGGCTAACCGGCCCTCTTGATTACTATTGAGAATCATTTATTCCCGGAAACTTTGTCTGGTTCCGTCTGGACCTATGCCTAACGATTCTCTGAGTTGGGCTAAGGTGATACTTTTATGTATTCCTTTGGCTTTTGCTAAGGCTTTATTAAAATGCTCCACTATTCTTTCTTTCTCCTTTTCTCCTTCCGCTAATTGGCTTTCTAGTTTTGTAATCTTAGCGTTAGCGGTGGTAAGGGTTTTTTCTAAAGCTTCAATCTTATTGATCAACCCCTTGGCTATTAGATACCCAACATCGGTATCAGGCGGAAGGGTCTCTATTATCTTTTCTATTTCTAAGGGTGCTGTAACTATACTGGAGATAATTCCGCCTCTAACTCTTTCACGCCGAAGACCTAGTTTCTTTAATGTTCGATAATCAACGTGAAATTTCTGACAGGTCTCATCAGCAGTATGTTCTTTAAGATAGGCTTCAATTTCGGGTCTTATGCCCTCAAGTTCAAGCATCCGGGTGCTCTTTTTAACTTTGGCTTTGGGTGGTTTTTGTTTAGATTGTATAAGTCCCCATCTTCTTAGTGCTCCCCGACCAACATGAAGATTATGCACTGTTTTTCTGGTACCGTGTTCTTTGAAGTAAGCTACAATTTCAGATTTGTGTTCTTCAAGGTCTTTTGTGCGCTCCTGAGCGTTTTTAAATCCTAACGCCCTTAAGTTATCCATGATTGTCTTTGCCATTACTTTCCTCCTTCTTTTTTATTTGTTTGTTTTCCTTTCTGGGTATTTATTAAGATTAAGTGTACAAAACCTCCTATTGTGAGTATAAAATATTCTTATTAGAATGTCAATGATTTTTAATTTTTTAAAAATTAGTGGTATAGTTTAATAATTATGGAGGAAATTCGAGAAATTCGTATTGAAAGTGAAAATTATCCAAAGCTTTTGAAAGGAATTAAAAATCCGCCGAAAGTTCTTTATATTAGAGGAGAATTAAAATCTTCCGCCCCGAAGGGGCAAGCCTCGCTCAGCGAAGCTGAGTGGGATGAACAATGCTTTGCTGTAGTTGGCACCAGAAGATTTTCTTCTTATGGAAAGCAAGTGGCTTTGGAAATTGCCGGCGATTTGGCTGAGGCAGGGTTGACAATTGTTTCGGGATTGGCTCCCGGAATTGATACTTTTTGCCATCAAGCAACTTTAGAAAGAAAAAAGCAAACAATTGCTGTTTTGGGAACTGGTCTTGATGAGAAAAGTATTTATCCTCAATCGAATTTGAAATTAGCTCAAAAAATTATTGAAACTGGTGGCTGTTTGATTTCTGAATATCCAGAAGGAACCCGAGGAACTCAATTCACCTTCCCTCAAAGAAATCGCATAATTTCTGGAATATCCCTCGGAGTTTTAGTAATTGAGGCTAAAGAAAGATCGGGTGCTCTAATCACTGCTGAGTGGGCAAAAAAACAGGGAAGAAAAGTTTTTGCTATTCCCGGCCCCATCCACTCTTCCAATTCCAGAGGGCCTCATAAGTTAATTAAGGAAGGAGCGAAATTAGTTGAAAATGCCAATGACATTCTCCTCGAATTAAACTTACCTGAAATTACGAGACCCGGCCTCGTAGAGGGTGAAAACAGGGAGGAAAATTTAATTTTAGAATCTCTAAAAGAAGAATCATTATATATTGATAAAATTATTGAGAAAACAAAACTGCCGGCTGCTATTGTCGCCAGTACCATTGCCATTTTAGAAATAAAAGGTAAAATAAGAAACTTAGGTGGCAATATTTATGCAATTAGTCATCGTTGAATCCCCTACTAAGGGAAAAACAATTGAAAAATTCTTGGGCTCTAAATATAAAGTGCTGTCTTCCTACGGTCATGTTCGGGATTTGCCAGAAGATGAACTTGGAATAGATATTAAAAACGATTTTAAACCAAAATACATAATCATTCCGAAATCAAGAAAGGTTATAAAGTTTTTGAAAGATTTAGTTAAAGAAGCGAGAGTAATAATTTTAGCCACTGATGAAGACCGAGAAGGAGAAGCAATTGCTTGGCATCTATCCCAAGTTTTAAAATTAGACGGAGAAAATCCTTATCAAAGAATTGTTTTCCACGAAATTACAAAAAGCGCAATTGAAGAAGCTTTAAAAAACCCTCGAAAAATTGATATGGATTTGGTCGATGCTCAGCAAGCCAGAAGAATTTTAGATAGAATTGTTGGTTACAAATTATCGCCTTTTTTATGGAAAAAAGTGGCTCGGGGATTATCGGCAGGAAGGGTTCAATCAGTAGCGGTACGACTTGTTGTTGAACGAGAAAGGGAAATACAGGGTTTTGTGCCGCAAGAGTATTGGACCATCGTCGCTACGCTCCTCAAAATCAAAAATCAAAAAGTAAAAAGTAAAAAGAACGGATTCGATGCGATTTTAATAAAAAGAGACGGAAAGATTATCCCAAAACTTGGGATTACGACAAAAAAAGAGGCAGATAAAATTGTGAAGGATTTGAAGGAAGCGGAATATAAAGTAATAAATGTTGAAAAAAAAGAAGTAAAAAGAAATCCTCTACCGCCATTTACAACTTCGACTTTACAACAAGAGGCCTGGCAAAGATTTAGGTGGCCGGCAAAAATGACAATGAGCATTGCCCAACAACTTTATGAGAAAGGATTTATCACTTATCACCGAACCGATTCTTTAAATTTGAGTGACTTATCTCTTTTTGCGGCGAAAAAATTTATTATTGCTAATTTTGGCAAAGAATACTGGGCAGGATTTTTGAGAAGGTATAAAGCCAAAGGTAGAGTTCAAGAAGCTCACGAGGCAATTAGACCAACCCGCCCAAATTTCGCTCCGCGAAACTTAGGCGGGCAAGCTTATTTTAAAGATAAAAATTTAGAACGATTATATGATTTAATTTGGCGGAGATTCATTGCCTGCCAAATGAGCCAAGCTATTTTTGATTCAACTATCGTTGATATCTCAGCTAATAATTGGACCCTTCGCGCGAATGGTTCCATACTGAAATTTGATGGATTTTTGAAAGTCTACCCAATGAAATTTGAAGAAAATGAATTGCCGCTATTAAAAATAAATGAAATTTTGAAATTAATAAAACTTATTCCTTCTCAGCATTTTACCCAGCCTAAGCCTCGATATAGTGAAGCCACTTTAATTAAGGCCTTGGAAGAATATGGTATTGGCCGACCTTCGACTTATGCTCCAATTTTGGCAACCATTCAGGAAAGAAATTATGTTAAAAAAGATGAAAATAAAAGATTCCAGCCGGCTGAAATTGGATTTTTAGTCAATGATCTTTTAGTAAGGCATTTTCCTAAAATTGTTGATCTGGGTTTTACCGCCAAAATGGAAGAGGATTTAGACGAAATTGCCCAGGGAAAAGAAAAATGGATTTCAGTAATCAGAGATTTTTACGGGCCTTTTGCTGAGAATCTGAAATTAAAAGAAAAGGAAGTTTCAAAAAAAGTGCTCGCTGAAAAAACTAAAGAGATTTGCCCAAAATGTGGCGGACCTTTGGTAATTAGAATAAGTAAATATGGGAGATTCTATGCCTGTTCAAAATTTCCTAAATGTCGCTACAAAAAAGATATTCCAGAAATAATTGGAATTCAATGCCCCAAGTGCAAAAATGGGGAAATTATTATAAAAAAGATGAAAAATAAAAAATTTTTCTATGGTTGTTCAAATTATCCGAAATGTAATTTTGCTTTGTGGGACAGGCCCACAGGTGAAATTTGCCAAAAATGTGGGTTCTTAATAGTTAAAACAAAATGGGGAAAAATAAAATGCTCGAATACCGAATGTTCAAAAGTTGAATAAATTTAATTTTTATGGTATAGTAAATCGTTAAATTAATGGAAGAGATTCTCCAAAAAATTAGACAAGAGGCCAAAGAGCCTGAATTAATTTCGAGGGCTTTTAATTTTGCTAAAAAAGCTCATTCTGGCCAAAAAAGATTTTCAGGTGAAGAATATATTATCCATCCTCTAAAAGTGGCTCAAACCATCTCTAAATTTAAACTTGATTCAAAAACAATCGCTGCTAGTCTTTTGCATGATGTTGTTGATGATACTGGAACTTCTCTTGAAAAAATTGAAGAAGAATTTGGAAAAGAAGTAGCATTTTTAATAGAAGGCGTATCAAAATTAGGGAAAATTCGCTATCCAAAAGAACCTTTAGAAATTCAACCAATAAAAAAAAGGGTGAAGAAACCTATTGACCTTCAGGCTGAAAATTTAAGGAAAATATTCTTTGCTATGGCAAAAGACTTAAGGATTATTCTGATAAAACTGGCTGATCGACTTCATAATATGGAAACTTTAGGACATGTACCAAAAGAAAAACAAAAAAGATTAGCCCTGGAAACCCTAGAAATCTTTGCACCCCTGGCTGATAGATTAGGAATTGGAGAAATGAAAGGAAAGTTAGAAGATTTATCTTTTCCCTATCTTTATCCTAAAGAGTATGAATGGTTAAGAAGAGAATTCAAGGAAAAGTTTTCAGCCAGAGAAAAGCATGCTACAAGAGAAATACCAATTCTAAAAAAGCTTTTAGAAAAAGAGGGGATTGAACCTCTTGATATTCATGCTAGGGCAAAATATTATTGGAGTCTTTACCAAAAACTTTTAAAATATGAGATGAACATTGAAAGAATTTACGATTTAGTAGCTTTAAGAGTTATTGTCAAAGATGTTAAAGATTGTTACGCGGCTTTAGGTGCTATTCATAAACATTGGCGACCTTTGCCGGGAAGAATAAAAGATTATATTGCTTTCCCAAAACCAAATGGTTACCAGAGTCTACATACTACTGTTATTTGTGATGAAGGAAAAATAATTGAAATCCAAATCAGAACGCCAGAAATGCATAAGGAAGCAGAGTATGGAATCTGTGCTCATTGGGCCGAAAAAGAAAAAATTTCTCTTCCCCTTCAAGAAAAAAAGTTTGAATGGACAAAACAATTAGAAGGATGGCAAAATGAAATTTTAAGTAATCATGAATTTTTAGAAGGTTTAAAGATTGATTTCTTTAAAAATAGAATTTTTGTTTTTACACCCAAGGGAGATGTTATTGACTTACCCGAAGGCGCAACCCCTATTGATTTTGCCTACCATGTCCATACTGACATCGGAAATCATTGTGTAGGCGCTAAGGTTAATGGTAAAATGGTGGCTGTTTCTACTACTTTAAAAAACGGTGAGGTTGTTGAAATTTTAGTTGATAAAAATAAAGTTCCTAGTCGTGATTGGTTAAAATTCGCCAAAACCAACCTAGCTCGCTCCCATATTAAAAAAGAAATTAAAAAGGGATTTTTAGAAGCCTTAATAGAAAGAATCTCTCCTAAAAGAATAGTAAGAGAGATTTTAAAAAAGAAAAAACCTGAGGTTGTTGTTCCAACTCCTGTCTTTCCAAA
>Ga0210018_1000746_pt1 | contig 16942 bp, 16 predicted proteins | sample CryGeyCG2014_010_2_FD_183967 | JGI IMG/M metagenome (GOLD analysis project Ga0210018, IMG submission 183967) | Groundwater microbial communities from aquifer - Crystal Geyser CG09_land_8/20/14_0.10 (SPAdes) (version 2) | ecosystem: Environmental > Aquatic > Deep subsurface > Groundwater | place...
GTATATCAAAAATAAAAATTGGAAGCCAGTTGAGATTAACAGAAACTTAATTTTGAGAATTCCATTAATTTGTGACATCGAGATGTATGAGTATGCGGAAGCCGCGCCGCCCGACACAACGCCACCGGCGGCGCCCAGCGGAGTGACGGTGCAGTAAAATTAGATACTTTCTAATTTACATAATCTGGCAGATTTGCTGAAAATTTGATATAATATAAGTATGTATAACTGGTCAATTGACGAAAAAAAATTCAAAAAAGAGGATCCGAAAAGATATAAAATATGGAGACTCGAACAGTCAATAAACTACGGTGAGCCCGGCGAGAAACTAAAAGAACAGGAGTTAAAGAAATATTGGGATTTTATCCGTGACAACATCGATCCTAGCTATCGGTTGTTTTTGGAATTTTTATTATGGCCCAAAAAGAAAAAGACAAAAGCATACTGACGGCTCATCAAGGCGAGATTTTAAAAGCGGTTGCCAATGAAGATTATTTCTCAAAACGATTTTATTTAGCCGGGGGCACCGCCCTCGCTGAATTTTATTTGAAGCGCCGAATTTCTGAAGATTTAGATTTTTTTACCGAAAAACAAGAAGTAAATCCTATTCCGGTTCTCCGGTTTTTCCAAAATCGGCTAAAAAGTTTTGGTATTGATAAAATCGATACCAAACAGGTAATGGGGCTATTCGCGCTTTTTTTGAAATTTACTGATGGTAAAATTCTAAAAGTTAATTTTAGCTACTATCCATTTCCCCGGATTGAACGGGGCAAAAAGTTTGGTAATTTGGAAATTGAAGATATTTACGATATCGGTGTTGATAAAACACATACCATCGTGTTAAAACCCAGGGCGCGGGATTTTATTGACCTTTATTTTATTATAAAAGAGAAAAACTATGATTTCCGCGAATTATTAAATCAAGCCAAAGCGAAATTTGATTGGGACATCAGTTTTATTGAATTAGGAGCCCGGCTTTTAGATGCGTCAAAGATGACTGATTACCCCCGCATGTTAAAACCGATTAACCACCGGGAATGGCAGAATTTTTTTGTTAAAGAAGCTAAAAAATTAAAACCTGATGTGATTGGCTGAATCAGAATTTCATTCCCGATACTCCCGCGCCGCCCAGCGGAGTGACGGTGAGCTGATTAAGTTTGGAAATTAAGATTTTTAAGATATAATTGATTAAAATAGTAATACATGAAATACGAATTTTTAATTCCAATTGCATTAGTTATTTTTTGCATAGCCCCATCTTTAAATTATGTCTGGGCAGCAGGTTCAGCTACGGTTTCATGGAGAGCCAGCACTGAGCCGGATTTGGCCGGCTATAAAATATATTACGGGTTGTTCCCGCGTACTGGGAGTTGTCCGCCGGGTGGCTACCCTGACAAGATTGATGTGGGTAAAACAGATACGCCTGATAACCCTTCTTATGCAATTGAGAATCTGGAAGATGGCAAAACCTATTATTTTTCTCTGACCAGCTATGATGCTTCTGGCAATGAAAGTTGTTTTTCAAAAGAGATAAGTAAGGTTATTCCTAAAGCAAAAATTTCTTGGTATCAAGAGATAAACAGATTCTTTCAGAAGGCTTTGAGTCCGTTAACGTTGTTTTTCCAGAAAATTTTCTAAAGAGGGGGCTGTGTATAACTTTTCTTTCCAACTCTACTAAAAAATTTTATCATCACATAATGAGAAGTTTACCTTAATAAGTTAAAAAGTCGTTTAAATTTTATAATTTAATTTAAAATTATACCTCTAGGGATAATTTTTAGCCTTCGGGTCAAAATTATGAAGTACAAAATTTTTATAATTATTTTTGGGGTCGCATTTTTGTCCATAATAAATGCCAATATTGTTTGGGCGGGTTCGGCAACGGTTTCCTGGAATGCCAACGCTGAGTCGGATTTGGCTGGTTATAAAATTTATTACGGCACCTCGCCGCGTACCGGCGCTGACCCTAAAAACTGTGGTCTATGCGGATATTCAAGTAGTGTTAATGTCGGCAATGTCAGAACTTATACTTTTAGTAGTTTAACAAATGGCGTAACTTATTATTTTTCTGTTACCGCTTATGATACCGCCAGTCCGGCAAATGAAAGCGCTTTTTCCAGTCCGGAAGTAAGCAAACCGATTACGGCCACGGACACAACAGCGCCGACCATTACTGCCGTCACTGCCACCTTAATTACTTCCAGCGGCGCCACCATTGGCTGGACCACCAATGAAAATTCTGATTCTCAGGTAGAATATGGTTTAACCACTTCATACGGCTCCCAAACCACCTTAAATACCTTAAAGGTGACTTCTCATTCTCAAGCTATTTCTGGTTTATCAGTCAACACTGTTTATTATTACCGGGTTAAATCAAGAGATGCCGCCGGCAACCTAGCCACTTCAGGAGATTATACCTTTACCACCGGAACTCTTTCTTGTACTTCTCGTTCTTTAGTCAGCAGTTCTGTCTCTCCTTCTTCAGTGACAACAGGAGGGAGCTATACCGTTACCTGTGATTACGGCGCGACCACCAATGCCATAAACCCTGTAGTTGGTTCCGGCAGTTGTGCTTTCCTAAACTTTGTTGGTACAGCCGCTCGGTTTTCTTGTACGGCTGGCTTTATTGCTGGTACTTTCAGTAATTCCTGCGCTCTTTCTAACATTTCTCCTGATTACTATTGCGCCAGGTCAGATACCATTACCAGTTTAATCGTTACTTTGTCTACTGATACCGCTGCTCCTTCTGTTCCCGCTAATCTTTCTGCTACTGCTGTCTCATCTTCCCAAATCAATCTCACTTGGACTGCTCCCACAGATAATATAGGGGTTACAGGTTACAGAATCTACCGCTGCCAGGGGTTAGGATGCACTCCTTCAACTCAAATTGGCACAGTCGCGACTAACTCATATTCAGATACCAATCTTGGCGGTTCAACTGTCTATAATTATCGGGTAGCTGCCTATGATGCAGCAGGCAATGTTTCGGCTGAATCAAATGCATTTGGCGCAATTACTCCTAAGTCAACCGTAACCCCAACTCCAACCCCAACCCCAACACCAACACCTACGCCTACTCCTACGCCTACGCCTACGCCTACTCCCACCGCTGTTTTCACCAAAGACCTATATTTGGGAATCAAAGATTCTCAAGCGCAAGCTCTCCAAGAGTTTTTAGCCAAAGACAAAACCATTTATCCTGAAGGAACGATCACTGGTTTTTTTGGAGTGTTGACCCAAAAAGCGGTTCAGCGATTTCAGTGTCAATACAATATAGTTTGTTCAGGCGCACCCTTTACTAATGGTTACGGTATGGTTGGTCCGAGAACTAGAGCCAAACTTAATGAACTTTATAGTGGCGCTCCTCAGACAGAAGAAGAATTAATTGCTCAACTTCAAGAGCAAATCAGAATTTTGCAGGAAAAAATACTGCAAGTGACGGAGCAGATAAATCAGTTGTTAAAACAGAAAGGGCTGACGCAATAGTGAAACCTCCGTTTCGATATAACAAACTTCTTTTACTATATTTAAATGATATTGAAACACAGGCTACATAAGCAGCCTTGATTAAGATATGGCAAAACAAAAACAGCCAAAAACTGAAAAAAAAGATTTACAAGAAGCGATTGATGAAATAAAACAGCGGTTTGGCGAAGGAGCGATTATGAAATTAAAAGAAGTCAGGGCGGTTGATATTGATGTTATTTCCACCGGTTCTATTTCTTTGGATTTGGCTTTAGGGGTGAGAGGAATTCCTCGCGGCAGGGTAATTGAAATTTTTGGACCTGAGGGAGGAGGAAAGACAACCTTGGCGCTTCATATTTTAGCTGAGGCCCAGAAGGCGGGAGGAGTAGGCGCTTTTGTTGACGCTGAACATGCTTTAGATCCGGATTGGGCTAGAAGAATCGGAGTAAATGTTGACGAACTTTTAATCTCCCAACCAGATTCCGGGGAGCAAGCCCTTCAAATTGTTGAGACCTTGGCCAGGTCAGGTGAAGTTGATGTGATTGTGGTAGATTCAGTAGCAGCTTTAGTCCCCCAAACAGAAATAGATGGCGAGGCGGGCGAATTTCAAATCGGTCTTCAGGCTCGTTTAATGAGCCAAGCCTTGCGAAAACTCTCGGGCATTGTTGCTAAGACAAAAACCGCGGTTGTCTTTTTGAATCAAACGCGAATGAAAATTGGAATTATGTTTGGCAATCCCGAAACAACGCCCGGAGGATTAGCTCTAAAATTTTATTCTTCTGTTCGGATTGATTTAAGAAGATTGGCTCAGATAAAAAAAGGAGACGAAATTATTGGAAACAGAGTTAAGGCCAAGATAGTGAAAAATAAAGTGGCCGCTCCCTTTAAAATTGCCGAATTTGATATTTATTATAACGAGGGAATTTCTTATTTTTCTGACATTCTGAATACCGCTTTAGGACAAGGAATAGTCAAGAAATCAGGTTCTTGGTTGCAATACGAAAACTTGAAACTGGGCCAAGGAATGGAAGCGAGTAAAATTTTCTTGAAGGAAAATCCTGAGATACTGGAAAAAATAAAAAAAGGTTTATTTCAGCCTTCGGTGTCTGGAGAAAAACCTGTCGAACAAACCTCGGAAAACTAAAACGGCGCTGCTATTTGGCAGTGTAAGAAATTAGACCGAGATGGCGGGCTCTTTTTACAGCTTTCGCTAACTTTTTTTGATGACTGGAGCAAACTCCGGTTCTTTTTTTTGGTCTAATTTTTGATAAACCAGAGGTAAATTTCCGGAGAAGCTCCGTGTCTTTAAAATCAATTTGTTGAATATTGTGTTGGCAAAAATAACAAGCCATAGTGGTAATACAAAGTTAGTCGCTCGCCCTCCTCCAACCTTACGGCTGGCGCCTTTCGGGCTATTTTTAACTAAAAAGGTATCTTTGAGATATCAATCTCTTCTTCCTCTTCAATAATGGGAATTTCTTCTTGCGAGGGCATTTCTTTTTCTTCTGTGGGGACTGCTTCCCCTGGGCTTCGACTGGGCTCAGCCGAATGTCCCGTTCTCGGCCCTAACTGCAATCTCTCCCCAACAATTTCAGTCCGGTATCTTTTATTACCGGCAGTATCCTGCCAGCTCCTGGTCTGAATTCTTCCTTCAATTAAAACCAAAGAACCTTTATTTAAATACTGGGAAGCAATTTCCGCCAATCTGCCAAACAAAACTATGTTATGAAAATCGGGTTGTTGCTGTTTTTGACCTGATTTATCGGTGAAAAATCGGCTCGTCGCTAATCCAAAAGAACAAATTTGTTGGCCTGAGGGCAAAGCTTTGGCTTGAGGATCTCGGGTAAGCCGACCAATTAAAAATACTTTATTCAGGTTCATAATAATTATTCACCTAAAATTTCTTCCAATTTTTTCTCAATTTCTTTTAACTCGACCTTTGGCTGAAAAATTTTCTTGGGGACTCTGACAGGTTTCTCCGGCATTTTAATTATTTTGGTTAATTTTTTGACTAAGATGATATAGCGAATAAGCTCTGGTTCTGTCTTTAATGCTTTTTTTAGATTTTGCAAACCCTCCGGGTTTATTTTAAAATTAAAATTAATTAAATAAGCCTGAACCATTTTTTTAACGGGATAAGCCAGGTTTTTTTTAAGAACCTTGTCTTGATTTTGTCCGACCAAAATTCCCTGTTCTTTTTGCAAAAGAACAATTATCTTTTCTTGGAAAGATTTTAATTCGGCTTCTGAGAGATTGGGCGAAATTAAACAAGTGAGTTCGTAGTTTTTCATAGGTTTACCCCAGTTAAATTCGCCCTGTCCTGTTAAATTGCCCTTGGCACTATTTAACAGGATGAACGACTATTTAACGGGGTTTATATTTTGAATTCAATTACGTCACCGTCTTGGACAATGTATTCTTTCCCCACTGTTTTAATTAAACCTGATTCTTTGGCTGTTTTCCAGGAACCAGATTTAACTAAAGATTCCCAGGGAATCACGTCTGACCGAATGAATTTTTCTTTAAAATCAGAATGAACCACTCCGCCGGCTTCCGGCGCCATCAATCCCTTTTTTAGAGTCCAAGCGCGGCATTCTTTCAAACCCGTCACCGTGTAAAAAGTAATTAAATCAAGAATATTATAACAGCTAATAATAATTAATTCAAGAGGAGAAGCCGCGTCGTTTCTTAATTGTCGGGATTCTTTTGCCGGGAATTCAGATAATTCCTCTTCAAATTTGAAATCAATTAATAATGAGTCGGTCGGCGGTTTGTTCTTCAAGTCAGATTCGAGAGATAACTCCTGCCGTTTATTAAAATTAAAGACGTAAATTACCGGTTTTTGGGTTAGGAATTGATATTCTTTAATTTCTTTTTTTTCTTCATCGTCAATTCCAATTTCGGAAATTAAATTTCCCCGTGAAACTTCATCTTTAATTTTGTTAAGAAGCCCAAAATTTTTTAAAATTTTTTTATCTCCGCCAGTTGGCGGATTTTTTCCGTCTTTTTCCATTTTTTGAATTAATCTCTCTAATGTTTCCAAGTCTTTCATTAACAGTTCAGTTTTTATAATCTCAATTTCTTTTTTTGGATTCAATTCTCTTAAAACATTTTCTATTTCGGGACTCTCAAAGTTTTTGATTACTTCCAGTATAGCGTCGCAGTTTCTAATCTCTGCCAAAAACTGATTGCCTAAACCCTCTCCCTTATGAGCGTCTTTGACTATTCCGGCAATATCAACAAATTCAATAACAGTTGGAGTTATTTTATCGGGTTTAATAACTTCGGCAATTTTCTCCAGTCTTTCATCGGGTACGGTAACCACACCCACATTGGGATGAATAGTGGTGAAGGGATAAGGGGCAATATCGACCGGTTTTTTAGTCAAGGCCTTAAATAAAGTGGATTTGCCGACATTGGGCAAACCGACAATAGCAACTGAAAAACTCATACAAGTATGATATAATAAAACATTATGGAAATCAACCACCCGAGCGGAGCGAAGGGTAGAGATGAACGAACGTTCATCGACCCCAATATATTTAGAGCTTACGATGTTCGCGGCAAATATCCGGACGAAATCAATGAAATAACGGTATATAAAATTGGTCAGGCTTTTGCCAAATATACCAAAGCAAAAAAGATTTTGGTTGGTAGAGATGCCAGACTTTCCTCAAAAAGTCTATCTACCTCACTGATTAAAGGGATTAACAGTCAAGGGGTGAGTGTACTTGATATTGGGCTCTGCAGCGCCCCTGTTTTTTATTCTGCAGTGGCTGAATCTGACGTTGATGGTGGTTTAATGAGTACCGCCTCCCATCTTGGCAAAGGATTCAATGGTTTAAAACCAGTTTTCCGTAAATCTCTTCCCTTATCCAGAGAAGAAGTGGCTTCGCTTAAAAATCTGGTTATCAATAATGAGTTTGAGGTTATTTCAAATGAAGAAAAAATTATTAAACAGGATTTTACTCAAACTTACATCGAAGAGATTAGGAAATTTATTAAAACCAAATTCAAACCTTTCAAAATTGTGATTGATGCCAGTAACGGGATGGCCGGTCTCTATGTGGAGAAAGTTTTTGCTGGCACAGATTTAAAAATCGTTCCAATTTTCGTTGAAATTGATGGTAATTTCCCTAATCATGACCCCGATCCCAAAATTCTTGTCAATCGTCAAAAACTAATTGATAAAATTATTGCTGAAAAAGCTGATTTAGGCATCATGTTGGATGGTGATGCAGATAGAGTTTATTTTTTAGACAGACAAGGAGAAGTTATTGACCCGAGCTTAGTTTCCGCTTTAATCGCTCAATATCTAATTGAACAATCGAGAAAAAAGAAAGTTTTAGTTGAAGTAAGGACTTCATGGGCGGTTAAAGATTTTGTAGAAAAAATAGGAGGTAAGGTAGAAGTTTCTTTGTGCTGGACTATCCCGATAAAGTTAAAAATGAGGAAAAATCACGAAATTATTTTTGGCAGTGAGACTTCCGGACATTATGTTTTCGCGGATTTTTATTGGACAGATGACGGAATTTTAGCGGCATTAAATTTTCTTCAGGCAATTTCAGCAAAAAATGAATCAATTAATGAAATTTTGTCTGATTTCCGAGGCAAATATTTTATTATTGAAGAAACAAATTTTGAAATTGAAAATCCTGGCCAAGCGAACGAGGTTTTAAAAATCTTGGAACAAAATTATAAAAAACAGGGTGCCAAAATTATTAAAATTGATGGTTTGACGGTTCAATTTCCTAACTGGTGGTTCAATTTGCGGCCTTCGGAAACAGAGCCTTTAATCAGGCTCAATCTGGAGGCAAAAACTAAAGAATTAATGGAAGAGAAAAAGAAAGAAGTATCGTCGTTAATCGAAAGTTCGAGATAAGGCATTAAAAAAAAGAGCTAAGCTCCTTTTTAACTTTTATCAAGAATAATAATGGGCTAAATCAGGCCTATTTTTTTTCTGACTTCAGTCATAGTGGATTGAGCAATTACTCGAGCTCGACTTCTCCCTTGATTTAAAATTTCCTTGACATAAACTTCTCTCGTAAGAAGTTCTTTTCTTTTTCTTCTGAAAACTTCCAATTTTGAAATCAAAAGTTCGGTCAATTGTTTTTTTAGTTCGGCATATCCCTTGCCCTTGAATTTTTTCTCAACTACCCGAACGTTAGCGAAGGGTGAAGATGAACGAAGTTCATCGACTTCTTTAATCGGTTTTCCGCTAAAGAGAGAATAAATGGTTAAAAGATTTGAAACTCCCGGTTTTAGTTTTGGATTATATCTAATTGTTTTTCCCGCATCGGTTACTGCCTTCATAACTTTTTCTTTTATTTGATCAGGTTCATCAAATAATCCAATACAGCCTCTCGGGTCGTCGGTTTTTGACATTTTTTTTAAGGGATTTTGCAAGGACATAATTTTTTCGCCAATTTTTGGCAGAAGGGTCTTCGGTTCTTTAAAAGTTATTCCAAATTTTTTATTAAACCGCCGGGCAATTTCTCTGGTCAATTCAACATGCTGTTGTTGGTCTTTACCAACAGGCACCGCTTCTGTTTGATAAAGCAGAATATCGGCTGCCATCAAAAGAGGATAATTTAAAAGTCCGGCGTTAACATATTCTGGATGTTTTTTTGATTTTTCTTTGAACTGTGTCATTCGTTGAAGCTCGCCCAGAGGAATTATCGTTCCTAAAATCCAGGCAAGCTCTGAATGCTCTTTTATTTGAGACTGGACAAAAAAGATACATTTTTCCGGGTCAAGGCCGGTCGCCAAATAAGCAGTAGCTAAGTCCATAATATTTCTTTGCAATTCTCCGGGACGATAAGGGGTGGTAATGGCATGAAGATCAACAATGCAAAATACGCACTCGTTTTTTTCCTGGAGTTCCATCCATTGTTTTATTGCTCCCAAATAATTTCCAATATGTAATTCTCCTGTTGGCCGAATGCCGCTAAATATCCTCATATAATTTGTTTAAACTTCAATTACCACCGGTAATATCATTGGACGCCTCTGAGTTTTTGTGTAAAAGAAGCTGCCGATTTTGTTTCTAATTTCGTCTTTAATATAACTCCAATTGACAGCTCCTCCCGTGCCTGCCGCTTTGTCCACGATTTCAATAACTTTTTTTCTCGTTTCTTTGAGCAGCTGTTTTGATTCTTTTAAATAAACAAACCCTCTTGATATTATATCAGGAGAACCCTTCACCTTTCCAGTTTGGCGGTCCACCACTGCCACAATGACAAACATTCCATCTCTGGCTAAGACGTGTCTATCTCTTAGAACCACTTCGCCTACGTCACCAATCCCCAAGCCATCAACAAAAACATAGCCAGTCTCCACTTTTCTGTTAAGCACCGATGCATTGCCATTGTAAAACTCAATAATTGAACCGTTATCTAAAACGAAGATTTTTTCTTTGGAAACGCCGGCTTCTACGGCTAATTTAGTTGCCTCTTTGAGGAAGTAATGATTGGCATAAACCGGCAAGAAAAAATCGGGGCGAATTTGCTTGATAATTTCCTTGATGTCGGCGGCGTTGCTGTGACCTGAAGTGTGGACGTCCATAACGTCGCTGTGGATGACGTTGTCGCACTTCCGATAGAGATTATCTTTTAGCCGCTGAATGGTTCGTTCGTTGCCCGGAATAACAGAAGAGGAAAAAATAATTGTGTCATTCTTTCGAATTTTGATGAACTTATGTTCGTCGCTGATAATGCGCGAAAGGACGGCATTGCCTTCGCCCTGCGCGCCGGTGCAAATGATAACCAGTTTATTTTCCGGATATTTATGGACATCATTGATATGGATAAGCGCTTCTTTGCCAATTTTGATATAGCCGAGCTCTTTGGCGATCTCAACATTCGATTTCATGCTGTAGCCGTCAAGTGCCACCTTTTTTCCGATGCGTTTGGCGTAAGTAATAATATGAGCAATCCGCCTTATCTGAGAGGAAAAAGTGCCGATGATGACTTTACCGGCGGCTTCAGAAATCAGTTTTTCCAAGTTGGCATACATTTCTTTTTCAGAAACATGGGTGGGCTGGGTATCGGTTGACCCCAAACTTTCCAGCATCAGGATTTTAGGGCCGGGCAGTTTTGACAGATGGTTGTAAGTTATGGGTTTTTGGTCAACCGGATTTTTATCCATCTTCCAGTCGCCCGGATGCACAATAGTGCCCTGCGGGGTGTTGATAATGATGCCGACCGCATCCATGATTGAGTGTTCAACGTTGAAAAAACCGATGCGGAATTTACCAAGGTTGATTCGTTCATCAACAGATTTCACATGAATAGTCTCCAGATTTTCGGCGGAGTTTAACTCGTAATCTTCCATTCTTTTTTTAACCAGGGCCAGCGTTAAATCACGCCCGATTATTTTAGGATAACCTAATTTAGGCAGCAGTATTGGAGCGGCGCCGATGTGGTCCAGATGCCCGTGGCTGAAAATGACGCCGCGGATATTTTTTTCCTTGCCTTTAAGATAACTGATGTTGGGAATGATATAATCAATACCCGGCATATCTTCTTCGGGAAATTGAATGCCCATATCCAAAATCACGATATCGTTACCATATTCAAATACCGTCATATTGCGGCCGACTTCTTCTTGCCCGCCGAGAGGAATAATTCTGAGATTTTCTATTTTTTTCATAATTAGTAGTGCCGAGGGCGGGAATTGAACCCGCAAGCCTTTAGGGCACACGGTTCTGAACCGTGCATGTTTTCCAGTTTCATCACCTCGGCTTTAAAAATTGTTTCGCAATTTTATATTTACGCTTAAGAAGGGGTATCTTCCTATTTGGGTATAAATGAGAAAGTAATGTTAACGATTCTTTTTTAGCATAGGTAATGCAGAAAATAGTGTTATTTTTCATTATAAAACCCTTGATACTCGCCAAACTTTTAATCTTTTTTCTAAGCCACTCAATGTGGTAGAGACTTGCAGAATTGAAATTCACATAAAGCCTTCGGCTGTTCGGATAAACCGGGTCCATAAATGTACGAATGCACCCGTCGCCATCTAAATGACCTCGCAGAAAGTCAAAAAAATATTTATTTGGGATTTTTAGAGCCCCAACCCTTTTAGTTTTATTAGGCGTCAATCCAATATTAAGTAACCACTTATATAAAATAACATTTCCGAACTGAACGTGATGGCAATCTTTCTTTCCTGTGTAATCACTTCTTCTTAAACCAATTTTATTTTTTAATCCAAGGCATCTCTTAAAAATTCTAAGCAACTGTAAGTCTTTAGATACCAGTATTAAATGCCTCTCATCAGGAGATAAATTTCCATCGGTAGTTATTAATCCAACTGCATAAGCAATTTCGGGACTCCATTCAATGGGTTTACCTCTCGGTTTCATAAACCTTATTTCTAATTATCTTTCAATTTTAGCGTCTGCCAGTTCCGCCACGTCCGCTAGCGTGCCTGCCCCGTAGACCGAGCACATAAGCGTTATGTGCTTCGGTCCTTCAGGGTCTGCCAATTTCACCACCTGGGCAGCTTAGCCCGCTAAAGATTCTTTTATTTTCTCTTTAGAGAGACGCTTAAGAGATTTTTTGAAACGTAATTTTGGAATTCTACCATAATTTTTATTTTTTATCCAGCCTGATTTTGTATAGTAATAACAGGCGCCCTGTTTCTTTTCAAACAGATGGTAATTATTTTTACACTTTTTGCTTATCCAGTTAGCTTCTCTTAATTCTTGATTGATAGGGTTAATTGTAATATGTCCATAATAAGGCGGAATAACGACGAAATCATTTTTCTCAGCCTTTATGGCAAAAACATCTTCAATTTTGTTTCTTTTCCATTTCTGGATTAAATAAATTGCCTTCCCTTTCAAAACTTGGTAAGCCTCTCCGTATTTATTTGAATGTTCGTGGCCCTTTGTCTTGATAAATTCATTTCCTAACATGAGCGATGGAATAACGGTGATATCATATCTCAAATCATTTTCGTTTTTAATTCCCCGATACATATAATAAAGCGGGAGATTTCTCGCCGTCTTTACCCATTTTTTATCATAAAGAACATTTCTCATCTCATCTAAATAGCGGACATCGGGTTTTTCTTGAATTTGGAATTTGGACTCCAACCCGCCCACCGCCCTCCCAGCCTTCGGCTGGGCCCCATTTGGAATTTTCATTTTAATACCCTTTTTGTTTTTGTGTACCAATTTTCAATATTGGCAAATCTTTTTGCTGGCTCGGCTATAATTCCACTGTTCATTCCTTTTAGCTCTTTAGAAACAAAATAGACAGAACCCGGGTTATATAAAAAGACGGCTGGCGCATCTTCAATCAAAATATCTTGGAACTGTTCTAATTTTTCTTTTCTTTCTGTTCCATCATTAGTTTGGCGAATTTCTTCTAAGAGTTTGTCAGCTTTTTTATTTTGATAAGCAGCTAAATTTAAGCCGGGATCTTTTTTTTGTAAAGAATGCCAGAAGGGAAAGGGGTCAGGGACAGCTCCCAGCACTTCGGCAAACAATAAACTATCATAGTTCCTCGTTTTAATAACATCTTTTATCTCAGACTCTTCATAAATTTTGATTTCAACATCTGCGCCCAGATTTTTCCACCGCTCTTTTAAAAAATCAGCGACTTTAATTAAAAGAGGTTGATTGACGGTAGCCAAAGAGAATTTAAGCGGAAGAGTTTCTTGCGGCGGAGGAAAACATATTTCGTTTAATTTAGCCCGTGTTGCTTTAGAAACTAAACCTGTACCTTTTGTTAATCCAAAAGGTACTAAAATATCTTTGGCATATTTTTCCTGGAACGAAATTACTGCATTTTTTGTCTGACTGCCAAACTCGCCGGTAACTCTGCCTTCAGGATAAACTTCAGGATCTTTGGCAAGGCATTGCTGTAAGAACTCTACATCTTTTCCCTTGGAACCATCTTTTAAATCAGTTTTAAATTGAAAAGCCAATTCTTTTTTAACGGTTTTCTCGCGAGACCCGCCTTCCTTTTCAATAAAGCCGGCTTTGTCTAGGAGAGTTTTGGCAAGCTCTAAGTCAAAGTTGTAAATTTTTGATGGCGGAGAAAATCCATATATCTCTGGTAATACGGGAGAGTCAACCGTTTTTCCGTAGCCCAAAAGAACTTTTTCTATCAATTCTGCTTTATTGGTGCCGTAATTAAGTGCCTGTCTGACATTTAGGTCGCTTAAGATTTTGGATTTATCAGGATTAAAAAAAACAGCAAAATACCTGGGTAAAAAAAGATGAAAATCCTGGAAGTCAGGTGTTTTAAGATATTGATAATTATCTGGGTCAAGAGGTAAAATCCCTTGAATTTTTTTTCTTTGGCCTGCTTTGATTAACTCTTTTTCGCTGTCAAAAAAACGAAAGGAGATTTGAGAAAGATAAGGAGTTTTTCCAAAATATCTTTGATTTCTTACTAAATCCAAAGAGGTTATCCTGCCAGCCTTATCTTGTTTGAATTCTTTTAGCTTATAAGGACCTGAACCAACCGGTTCTAAATTATAAACTGCCAAATCGATATCTTTCCAAATATGCTTGGGAATTATTTTCTGGGTTAAATTTTCTAAAAAAGAATCGTAAGGATTTTTTAAAGAAAACCTGATGCTCCGCTCAGAAATTTTTTCAATTTCTACTCCTACCCAACTGGCAATCTGAGGACTTTTATAATCCAAGCTTCGGATGGTCTTTATGGTGAAAATTACGTCGTTGGCTGTTAAGGGTTTACCGTCTGACCAAAAAAGATTGTCTTTTAAATATACTTCGTAGACCTTGCCGTCGTCTTTGATTTCATAATTTTTAGCTAAATCAGGAACTACCTTAAGATTCTCATCGTATTTTAATAAGCCGGAAAAAATAAGTTCGACTAAATCTCGATCAATATCAGAATTGGCGTAAATTGGATTGATAAATTTTGGCTGATGAACTAAAGATCTGTCTACTCCTTCAACAAAAACGCCGCCGGGGGATGGTTGAATCTCCGTATTTTTAAAATATAGGCTTAACAAAAGACTAAAAAAGCTTGCCGCGAACAGTAATAAAAAAACAAAAAAAGTAATTTTCTCTTTCTTTGTCAAAATCTTTAAAAAATGTCTGCATTGAGGTCGCGAAGGATATTTTTTGACTTTCCAGATATTTAAAAAACTCTTTAATGGCGAAGAGAACAAAGTTCTCTTCTTCAACTTCGCTTCCTGCGGAAGCTGGGTTTTAGAATGGTCTTTTCCAAATTTATTAAGTCGAAGAACATTCGTTCGTCGAGCCGAAGGCGAGACGGGAGAAGAAACTTGTTTCTTCGACCTTCTCCACTCTTCGCTTCGCTCGTGTAAATGAAACCAGGACATAGTTTATAAGATAAGGTTTAAAAGAGCTAAAATTATAAAGAGTGCTCCTGAAACAATTGTTGCCCAAAAAATCTTCTGCTGAATGCCGCGCCGGGTACTATAAAAACCGCCGGATTGACCAAAAGCAGAGCCCAAACCCTGGCCTCTTTGTTGTAAAAGAATGAAAACAATAAGAAGACTGGCAATAATAATTTGTAAAATAGGTAAGAGATTATTCATTGGACGGAAAAGGAAGCAGGTTCCTTTCTCTTAGGACTTGAACCTGGCCACCATTTAGAAAAAATAAAATTTACGACCAAAACAATTAGGGTGGTGAAAAAAAGCGGCGTCAATCCTTTGATTTCTAATTCCGAAGAGAAAATATCAACCAGCCAGACTAAAAACATAGCAATCACCAGAGTAAAAAGATTAAAAGTGACAATCCTTAAAGGGAAAGTAATTTTTTTAAGAAAGGGTTTAACCGCAAAATTCAAAATACCCAAAAGAATACCGGCAAAGGTCAAAGTTGTGAGAAAAAGACTTATATCGGCAGTTTTGGTCGGCAAAACAAACAAGGGGCCGGTAAAATGGACATTAGGAACGAATCTTTGGCTGAGCCACAGTCCCAGAATTGCAGAGATAATTTGGATGAGTAAATTCCACACTGCTTCTATACTATCAGAAAATTCTATAATAGTCAACGCCGCACACTCTCTCTTAAAATTTCTCTCTTAATTTTCGGTGATAAGACAGGGCAAAACGGTGGGCTTCATCGCGGAGCTGTAAAATCAGATTAAAAATCTCTCGCGGTAGCTTTTTTAACAAAATGGGCGTTTTTTGTCCTTCAATAAATAACTCATTTTTTCTTTTCGCCAAAGCTATAACTTTAATGTTCTTTACTACTCTTCGTTCTTTGTTTTTTGCTTGCCGCGCAGCTGAAAGCTGCGCAGCTCCGCCGTCAATTAAAATCAAATCCGGCCATCCCCACTCAGTATGCGAAAATCTACGGCTCAGAATTTCTTTTATCATTGCCACGTCATTGGGCTTGCCTTCGATTTTAATCTTAAACTTTCGGTAGAAATTTTTATTAGGTTGACCGTTAATAAATATGACCATGGAACCTGTCGCATTTCTGCCTTGAATATTTGAAACATCATAAGCTTCAATTCTGGAGACCTTTTTTTTGATATTTAAAATTTTCTTGATTTCTTTCTCTGTTTTTTCCCAGTCGCTTTTTTCAGGTTCAATTGTTTCAAGGAGTCTGGCATGAGAGAGCACTCTTTCTAAGGCCCTTATTTGGTCTCGGACCGTGGCGGCTTTCTCAAAATCCTTGATTTTTGAAGCGCTTCTCATTTCTCTTTTTAGGTCTTTTAAAGCCTGATTTTTCCCGCCTTCTAAAATCTTTTTTAAATTTTTGGCGTTTCTTTGAGACTCTTTTTTAATTGCTTCCTCCATCTTCGGTCTTTCATTGGCCAACTTTGAACCCAACAAACAAGGTCCGGGGCACCTGCCTAATTGATACCACAGACAGGGTTTGCCGGAATAGGGTTTGCATGTCCGGTAGGGGAAAACGCGTCTTAGTATATTTAGAGTTTGTTTTAAAGCTCTACCCTCAACAAAAGGCCCAACATAATCAATTTTTGGGTCTGCATGCTGGTGAGTGATAAAAACCGTGGGGAAATTTTCTTTGGTAATTCCGACATAAAAATAATTCTTATCATCCCGCCAAACGATATTATATTTCGGTTTATATTTCTTAATTAATTTAGCTTCCAAAATTAAAGCCTCAATTGTCGAGCCCTGCGAAGCGGGGCGAGACGTGAGATGATCCGCAGGATCAGCGAACTCCGAGTCTGTTTTAATATAGCCAATTTTATTAACTTGGTTGATAAAAAGATTATCTCTAAAAGCTGTTTGTTGGAAATGATTTTTCACCCTTTCTCTTAAATTAGCCGCCTTTCCAATATAAAGAAGCTTAGTTCCTTTTCTGAAAGCATAAACTCCAGGACTTTTCGGCAAATGAGAAATCTTATCTTTGGCAATAAATTTAAACTTTTCTATCATAGTTTTTGGCTAATTAATTTTAAGATAAAAACCACAAATTTTCAATTAAACCATCCTTAGCTGACGGCGCTCAGCGCCGCCAGCCTGTGGATAACTATGTTGACTA
>Ga0210018_1000747_pt1 | contig 16932 bp, 21 predicted proteins | sample CryGeyCG2014_010_2_FD_183967 | JGI IMG/M metagenome (GOLD analysis project Ga0210018, IMG submission 183967) | Groundwater microbial communities from aquifer - Crystal Geyser CG09_land_8/20/14_0.10 (SPAdes) (version 2) | ecosystem: Environmental > Aquatic > Deep subsurface > Groundwater | place...
CGTCAAATGTATGATAAAGCATACGATGATAATTAATCATCTTGCGAAGCTTTTGCATACGTTCAAATGCTGAATGTTTATTCATATTCAAAAAATAAGAAGTTCCAACAACCCTCTAATTATAGCGCAGAATACGCTCGTTTTTCAGCCTTTTCAGCGGATTTTTATGCCTTTTTAACTTGCAAAATCAAAAGTCCGCATGAATTCGGCCCCACACGATACTGACATGTATCCCCTGCAACATGGCCCCACAACGCCTTGCCGATCGGGCTTTCATTCGAGATTTTGCCTTGGCTGGGATTGATTTCTTGGGGACTCACCAACGTAAACTCTCGAATACTGCCATCAGGCATTTTGACTTGCACCCAATCGCCTATGGCAATGCTGTTGTTTTGTATGTTGTGTGCAAACGTTTGATTCATACGAGTTTTAAAAAATTACTGTGTGGAGCCCAAGCACCACTTTTGCCCTTTGCATTGCAAAAGTGGTGCTGGGTAAATAAAAACGACCCTTGTCAGGTCGCTAATAAACATATTAATATTGAAAAACAAAACACGGCAACAATGGTAAACAAAAGCGTATACAATGACATATTCTGACGCACCATAATGGATTGTACAAAAATGGATTGCATACGCATAGTGAATTAGTGTATGTATTATACAAAACAATCCGTGTGCTGCCAAGCCCGTGAGTGGATATGATGTGGATAAAATCAATGTTTTAAGGAAAAATCACCAATGAATTTCTACTTCGTCATTGGCAATATCGCCGCACATTGCCAAATACCATTTGTCTTTGCCAAAATATATTTGTGCAACGCGCTGAACATCTTGGAAGGTCACGGATTCGATTTCCGCGACAAAATCAGTTAGCGTCCACGGTTGTGATCTGAACAATTCTTCATCCGCATGAAAAGCAACCCATGAATCTGATGTTTGCATTTTCATGCGCCGCGATTTGATAAGTTTGTTTTTAGCTAATTGTATTTGCTCTTGGGTAACGCCATTTTGTATAATCCGGTTCACTTCCTGACAAATAATATCCAAAACTTCTTGTACATTTTTCTTGGCAGTGGCAGTTTCAACGGCAAACGAACCTGCGTCGCTCAATCCCGAGATCGAGCTGGATACTACGTATACTAAACCACGTTCAATACGTAGCTGTTTGTATAAAATAGAGGTTCTTCCTCTACCCAGAATTCCCGATAATACAATAAGTACAGGGTAGTCTTTGTGAATAAGCGAAACCGTTCTGAATCCAAACATTAGATGCACCTGTTCCTTTCCAATATATGGTTCTATTGAAATCAGATTATGCCGTATAATCGGCAAATCACACGACACAACAAATTTATCCGATCGAGATACTGGCAATTGTTTCTCTATCTCTTGTTGTAACTCCTTAATAGTAATCCCGCCGCAGGCGACAATAACCATCCTGCCGGATACAAACATCGTATGGTAAAAATCAACCAAATCTTGCTTTGTTATCGCTCGTATTGATTCCTCGGTTCCCAATCCCGACCTCTCTGCATTGGTTCCCTGGGAAAATACACGTTTCCAAACATCCCAAATCATACTTTCAGGATTTGCTTTTTTCTTCTTCTACCGCGAATACATGGAGGCCCTCAGAGGGTCTCCGGAAAGCTTCTCGTAAGCTCAATGACGCTGCGAGAGGTTTTTGTTAATATGCATTATAGATTTTCAAAACACGGCGTATGCCTTGTTTTTATTTTTATATGTTTTCGCCCTTAACCATCTTGAGCCTGACCATCATAGGGAGGGAAAAACAGTTTTTGAGAAATGAATCCAATCAATGCCCCAAACCATACGCAAGTGGAATATTGACAAACGCATCATTCCACCACGACAAAGGTAAAAGAGTATATCCTATAATTCCCAAAATAACGCCTTTGGTTTTTGGGTTCATATGAAGGTTTAAAGTCTGGCCTTAAACCTTACAAAAAGGGCTAACAATAATTAACCAAGTCCGTAATTTTTTACTTGTTTTAGAAAAAACTTTTCAAGTTCCTCCAGGTTGACTTTTTCCTTCAGAAATTCTATTGAAAAGTCTTTAACGTCTTTTAAATAAGAAAGCTGACTCAAAAAAAGTTTCTCGGAAAACTCGCCGCCAAATTTTTTCTCGGCATCTTTAATTGTTTGCTTAAGAGAAAATCCTTTTTTAAGAATAAAAAACAAATCAATATAATCTCGGTACTGAGGACGGCGGCCGATAGCATAAGCTTTATCAGAAGCAATATCTTTCCAAGAAGAAACTGCCAAAAAATCATTTTCCAGCAAAGGGTAAAGCCTGGGAAAAGGAAAATAAACCAAAGTCACTTTCGTGCCTTTGGGAGTGGAAAACGTTAAATTGTCGCTATTATCCATTAACACCTGAAAATTCCTGCCGAAAATCTCCGAAACTTTGCGCAAAAACTTTCCGGGAATAGAAAAGGGGAAAAAGATATCAAAGTCATATGATCGACGATGCCCTAGCTGAAACATCAAAGCCGTTCCGCCCGCCAACACCCCTCCTTGTTTAAAAAAAGGAGATAATTTATGTAAATCCTCTTTTTTCTCCTTATCTAGCAGTTCCAATGATATTGGTAAGATATTTTTTTTCATCAATTTCTTTTCTTCTGATATCTAAAACGAAGTTTTTGACAAAATGCAAAAGAGAAGCGGTAAAAATGGGCTGGGGATTTTCCAAAAATACTTTCCGCGTCTTGCTCTTACCATATACCTTTAAAAGCCATTTTATCTCTTTTAAGCTGCCGAAAGCCAAAATCTGGGGGATAATATAGTTTTTATCCCTTTTCAAATCAAGTTCTCTGACATTCTTTGACCAGAGAAACGGCTGAAGCTTCTGGGGGATTTTCCTCATATGCTTCATCTTACCATAAATTACGACTCAATAAAAGCTTGCGTACCTCCTAAAAACAGGGGGGTATTCCCAGGATAACGCCTTTGGTTTTTTGACTCATACCTTTTAAAACCCCTGGACCTCAATACTGCGCACGAGTTTATTTGACACTGCAGGAAACGGCGAGTATCCTGTGCTGGTAATTTTCAAATCCTCACCAGGGAGTTGCGGTTCTCGCATTGTAACGTCGCAACAATATGTGTAGTTGGTCATAATACCTGCGGGTAATGTCGCAGTTTTATCTTTAAAATACTGGTACAGTCCGTTTTCAATTCCCGTATCAGCTGCGTAAAACGCGCGCACAGAATCGCCCACCAAACGCGTTTGCTGCATATTTGTTGTAAACGACATGGACAAAGACAAGACAATGGAAAAAATCGCAGAAAGCAATAACACGGAAAGCAGCATAATTTGACCGTGAGAATATTTCATATAAAAATAAAAGATACAAATATACTAATGGGTACGAATGATACGAATGCTATATTATGAATGCCAAATGTCAAATTTCCAATGTCAAATCAATATCAAATGATTAAATTGCGTGTGTGTTTTTTGAATTGATAACAATCTTAGAGAAAATAAGTGTCAATTCTCTTACTTCTTTCCATAACCCACGAATTTCCTCTTTTCTATCTTGATTCGCCTGGGCAAACATACGAAACCAATGCATTGTTTCTTTTGATTCTTTTTTACACAACCCAATCTTGTGTTGAAAATCTTTTTTCGATTCTGCTGTATCAGCTTCCATATAATTTGCGCCAACACTTGTTGCCGAACGCATTATCTGACTTACTAAAGGATTATTCACGGAATTACTTGGCAATGTTCTTACAAATTTTATCACAGCTTCTCCAAATCGAGCAGTCCGTTCTTTCAGGTCGTATTTTGTATCACTTTTACTTTGAACTTGATTTGGCATTTGATATTTGGGTTTTGAAATTATCAAAAAGTTATTTTTCTTTGTGTCATAGTTGTTTGCAGCGTAAACGCCAAGTCGCCCATATTTCCTGTGTCGGTCTTAGGCGCAATCGTAATTAAAAATGTCACGCGCGGCTGAACACCTGGATTGGACGCTGGAATCACCACGGAAAAACCAGTAACGCGCAATCGCGTATCAGTAAAAGGGATTGGCGCCGCAGCGTCTTCTTTACGCATCAATTGTTCGTCATTCACAAAATACAAAATGCTCTTGTTGTTTTCGTCTGTAAACCGGAATTGATTTTGCGTAGGCATTTCATACTGCGCGCCTTCTTTAACTTCATATGTCATCAATTCCATGGCATAACGCATGGTTTGTTGGGCATTGAAAAATCCAGACGCAATGCGATAACTTCTTGACACATTCAAAAATACCGCGCTGGTTACAGAAATCACCATTGAAAAAATGGTAAACGCTACAAGCATTTCGGGTAATGTAAACCCAGCACCACTTTTGCCACAGCAAAAGTGGTGCTGGGTAAACCCTGTAGTAGATTTTCGGCAGCTTCGCACGAACGCGCTCCGCGCGCACGCCGGAAAATCACTACAGGGCAGGCCCAAAGTAGATTTCCTGCTGCTTCGCGAAAACGCGCTTTGCGCGCACGCCGGAAAATCACTACAGGGCAGGCCTGCCTGCGCAGACAGGCCCCAAGTAGATTTCCGAAAACCTTGCATAAATCGCAGCAATGCGCGTTTCATATTATATGGAGAGCCAATTATACAAATTATCTTCCACGACCATGGACCGCGTTGTGCCGCGCGCGGTCCATGAAACTTGCGACTGAACCTTCACAATATATGCCTTCGGTTTTGAAAATGTAACGCGCCTGATAAACGACGTCGGGACGCCAGTCGTATACTGAAATCCTTTTTGCTGGTCAAATAAAAGGGGGCTGCCCGCGCTGGCATCAATAGTTCCGAGATAATCCATGCGGTATGTGCCGTTGGTAATAGAACTGTCAAATGGCCTGTTGTTCAGCCAATTTTCATCTCGGAGCGCAGCAGCTAACTCAATTCCCTCTTGCGCCAAATAACTTGCAACCATGCTGTCGCGCGCTTCACGAATTCTACCCAATGCAAAACTGGTTATTGACAGTACATTCACAAACGCAATAATAATCAAGCTCATCGCAATAAGCGCTTCAACAAAGGTAAACCCAGCACCACTTTTGTTATAATAAAAGTGGTGCTGGGTAAACCCCGTAGTAGATTTTCGGCTGCTTCGCGAAAACGCGCTCCGCGCGTATGCCGAAAATACACTACGGGGCAGGCCCCAAATAGATTTCCAACAGATTCGCGAAAATGCGTCACAAATGCGTATTAAAAATTCATTCCAGGACCATCCTGTATGAAATTTCGACTTTTCCCCCGCTTTGCAGGATGCTGAAATTCTACTATCGGACTGTTTTGAAAATCTTGCCATATACCCTGTAGTAGAAATGCGACAGAATTTGATGCCGTATTTCTTGTTTTATTTTATACATAATATCATCAATGCTATTTGGTTTATATATTCTTGCGTGAAATTCTCTTGTTAAGGCAGTCGCATTTTTCCGCCAAAGGTGGATCTGCCTCTGGCATGACACTACAGGGTATACCCTGTAGTAGATTTTCAATATCCCACAAAGCGGAAAAAAGAGAGTAGGTGTATTATACAAAGAAGTATTCACACATGCTGAAAGTCAATAATGCAACGAGAATAAACATTTACTAAATTGAAAATTCACTACAGGGTATAGATTACTGAATCTGAATCCCCCCAAATTTATTAATAATAACTGTTCGCGATATTTCAGAACCTACGGAAAACGTGACATAAGCTTCTTGGGCATCAGGATAAAATATCACAGCAGGAACGGGATGCACAAACGCAATCGGGTTAGACGACATCGCGCTGATGCGAACAGGAGCGGTAAACGTTCGCTTAAAATTAGGAACATCATCCGCATTGCTAAATGTAAATGTATTTTGCTGCGAACAGTCAGCGGCAGTCAGTTTTTGCATAGCATACGAAGATGTGGAAAAAAGTAATCCGTATCCGCACGGCATAATGCCACCAATTGCGCGGGAAAAATACGCGTTTTCCTGCGTCCTGCGAATATCGGTCACCAATAAATCAACTTGACGCGACAATTTTCCCTGCGCTTCTCCTGTACGCGAAAACCCCAGCACCATACTTGTCAGTATGGTGAAAACGCCAAGCACCACGAGCATTTCAATCATAGTTTGAGATTTTGCGTAACCAAATTGATTCATATTGAGTACGTTAACAAAATTGGAAACACCCGTACGTATCCTGCTATGAGTATATCACCAACAAGCATAGTTGTCAGAGCTCCAAAAATCAAAAACGGGCCAAACGGCACCATGCTTTTCATATCTTTTTTGCGCATTGCCAAAAGCCCGATGCTTACGAGTGTTCCTGATACGAACGCAACAAAAAGCACAACCATAATATCGGGCCATCCAAATAAAACCCCAAATGCAGCCGCAATCAACACATCACCAAATCCCATGCCTTTGCCGCGAGAAAATACAAACGCGCCGCCGATTAACGCTAACCCGCATACAAGACCCCATATAATACGCATAAACGCCATACGCTCCATACCAAACATATACACCAAATTGCCTGTAAACATTAATCCTGCATCGGGAAATCCTGAAAAAATCGCGCGGGCAATAAATGCATACGCCTGTGTGATGCACGCCGAAACAATCAATGCGACGAGCAATGTGTTGGGAATCAAATAATATTTGATGTCATATGCGGAAATCAAAATGCCCAACCCGACAATCACCCACCAGCACAAAATAAATCCCAGCACCCATATTTGTGGAATCATAGCAAGATTCGGCATGTGAAATGGCAAAAGTTCTGTGACGCGCCACCATATCAACGTAAACGCTGCGCCTGTTATAAACTCAACTACAGGATAGTGCCTTGATAATCGAGCGCCGCATGAACGGCATTTTCCTGCCTGCATAAAAAAACTCACTATGGGAATAAGTTCAAACCATTGCAATGTTTTTTTGCATTTGTCGCAATGCGACCTGCCCTGCACCAATGACCACGCCGAATCTTCATGCTCGGGATTCACGCGATCAATCACCACGTTTAAAAAACTTCCCACCGCACATCCAATAAGAAAAGACAAAATATATGCCGTCATACTATTCCCGTCATTTTTGTTTCTTTGTTCAAATCAAAAACACTCGTTCTATAAACCAATGCAATACGAAGGCGGGTTACATCCTGGAGAACTTACGCCAGTCGGAATTTCCGTATCTTTCAAGCTATCTTTCAATGCGGAGCTGTTTATATCTTCTAATACTGCTTTTAAAACATAGTGCAATCCGTCTGGGCTTGACACATAGGTATATTGATATGGCGCGCGGTTCAAAGGATCAATGGAAAGTTTTTTCACGCCTACATCGGGCAACGCAGTTCCCAGCACAGACCATCCGCTTCCAACAGGATACGTAGTATTTTTATTGAAATAAAGTTCCAACGCATTTTGCATATTGCGCATATCGGACACGCGGCGCGTATCTCGGCCTTGCGCCCGAACGCCCTGCAAGCCAACCAATATCATGGAACTTAACAATCCAATCACGGTGATAACAACCAACAATTCAATAAGCGTAAATCCAGCACCACTTCTGTTCTTCGCTTTGCAAAAGTGGTGTGAGGTAAGTGTTTTATGTAATCGCATATGATATGAGTTTAATTCACTTGCTTTCATAATAACATTATACAAAGAAATTCAAGCATGGGCAACCATTAAAACCGCTGCGCAACTTGGTAAATAGGCAAAATAACCGCGGCAATAAGCCCTCCGATCAAAACACCAAGCGCCACGATTAAAATCGGCTGGATTATTTCCGTCAAACTATTGATTAATGATTCAATTTCGCGCGTGTAGGACAATGCAACTTTTTTCAGCAACTCCTCCAACCTGCCGGTTTTCTCCCCCACTGCGACCATCTGGCTTATCAAAGGCGGAAAATAATCAGGATATTTAAGCAGGAGCGCGGAAATTGTTTCGCCTTGCCTGACGCCCTGCGCAATTTGTTCAACCGCTTCCTGATAGTACACGCTGCCAATCACATGGGCAACAATATCAAGCCCGGACGCAACCGGAATACCACCCTTGAGCAACACGCTCAATGTTTCGGCAAATCGCGCCACATACATCCGCTGCAAAAACCCGCCGAATACCGGGAGCTTGAGTAAAATCGTGCTTGCAAGCAATTTTCCTTCTTCGGATGAAAAATATCTGACAAGCACCACGACCAGACCCAACAAAACAGCCACTACCACTGCGATATACTTTGTGAAAAATGACCCAGCGCCGAACAAAATTTGGGTCATCATCGGAAGTTCATCAAGCGTCACACCGCTTTCCAAAATCACCGTGCCCAGCTGCGGAATAACCACAGTCACCATAATCGCAACTACGGCAACGAAAAGCACCAAAATGAATACGGGATAAATCATGGCATTTGTAATCTTCGTATTCACATACGCTTGCTGTTCGTAATAATCAGCCAGATACAACAATGCTGAATCAAGTCTGCCGGTCATTTCCGCTGCTTTAATCATATTCGCGTAAAACGGCGAAAACACTTTGTCATATTTGGCAAGCGCGTCGGAAAACGAAAGTCCTGCTTGAATGTCAGAATACATATCGAAAATCACCTCGCGAAGCATCAGGTTGGTGCTTTGCGCGTATACGGTTTGCAATGCGTCAATCAAAGGCACCTGCGCTTCCAAAAGCGTAGCAAACTGGCGCGTAAAAACTGAAACTTCTTTCAAGCTCACGCGTTGAAACGGCAGCACGAGTTTTTCATACCATGCGCCTTCACGCTTTTGCTCGATTTTCAACACTATCAAACCTGCCTGCTGCAACAGCGTAATAGCCGCGTCCTGGTTCACTGCTTCCAAAAGCCCGCTCTGAACCTTGCCTTGCGTGTTTTTCCCGGTATAAGCAAATTTCATAAATGTACGATTACGGCATCATGCCGCTTCCGTTGCTTAAAAAGTTTTTCAATTCGCCTGGGTTTATAGAATACACATACGCATTTTCCTCAGATATTTCGCGGCGGCGCACTAAATCAACCAACGACCTGTTTAATGATATCATACCTTTATCCAACGATGTTTCAATAACCAAATCAATTTGATACACTTTATCCTCGCGAATAAGATTCTTCACAGCTGAATCGGCAAGCATAACTTCAACCGCAGGCACGCGGCTGCCTTCCATGCGCGGAATCAAACGCTGCGACACAATGCCTACAAGCGTTGATGAAAGCTGCGAGCGTATCTGGCCCTGCTGGCTTGCGGGAAAACTATCTATGATACGGTCAATAGTTTGCGCAGCGTTATTCGTGTGCAGGGTTGAAAACACTAAATGGCCGGTTTCTGCAGCAGTCAAGGCGATTGCCACGGTTTCCGGGTCGCGCATTTCGCCAATCATCACCACATCAGGGTCTTGGCGCAACACAGACTTGAGCGCGCGGTTAAACGACACGGTGTCATATCCAACTTCACGCTGGTCAATCAAACATCTATCCTGTTCAAACACATATTCAATCGGGTCCTCAATGGTAATGATATGGTCAGTGCGATTATGGTTAATTTCGTCTATCAACGCCGCAAGCGTGGTGGATTTCCCGTGTCCGGCAGGACCAACAACCAAGAAAAATCCTTGTGACATTTTGGCAAACTCGTGCAAAATCATTGGTAATCCCAACTCTTCAACACCCTTGATTTGAAACGAAATAAGCCGGATAGCGATCGCGACATATCCGCGCTGCAGATATACATTGCACCTGCATCTGATTTTTTCTCCGTGCGTGTAGCCGAAATCCAATTCTTTTTCTTGCTCAAACCTCTTTTGCTGCTCACCGGTGAGCAGCGCAGCAATAAATCCCTGCATGTCCTCCTGCGTGAAAACCGGTTCTTTGGTTAAGAGTAAAAGATTCCCGTCAATGCGAAGCGATGGCCTGCGCCCCATACCCAAATGCAAATCAGACGCTCCTTGGCTTTGCGCAAGCTCCAAATATTGCCCGAGTTTCGTTTTGTAGTTTTGCCCATTCATACCCATTACGCGGTTTCGCGTATCACTTCAGCCAACGACACTTTTCCGTTAAGCGCATGAAAGATCCCTTCTTGGCGCATGGTGGTCATTCCCTGCCGATGCGCCTCTTCAAATATGTTCGCTTCTCCTTGTCCGTTCAGAATCAAAGATTCAAGTTCGGGCGTCATATGCAAAATTTCGTATGCGCCGATGCGACCAATTGTTCCCTTGCCCTTGCATGCGCTGCATCCTACGGGTTCGTACACGGTATATGGTTTTCTAAACGGAACTTGTTTTTTAATCTCGTCTGGTAATGTTGCCAAGGCGTCGGATATAATCTTTTCCATCTCACCGGTTGCTTGAACAGGTTTCTTGCATTGGTCGCACAATGCCCGAAGCAGACGCTGGGAAATAACAATCGTAAGAGTCGCCGGAAGCAAAAATCGCTGCACGCCTAAATCAATCAGGCGCGGAATTGCGCCGACGGCGTTATTCGTATGCAGCGATGAAAGCATGATATGGCCGGTCAATGCCGCGTGCACGCCGAGTTCAGCAGTTTCCTGGTCGCGAATTTCACCAACCATAATGACATTCGGGTCCTGGCGCAAAATGCTCCGCAACCCCGAGCCAAATGTGTATCCGATTTCGGGAATCACCTGCGATTGATTGACGCCATCCATAAAGTATTCAATCGGGTCTTCAAGCGTCACCACATTCAATCCGTCTTGATTTAAAACCTGAAGCATAGCGTACAGCGTTGTTGATTTTCCCGAACCAGTCGGACCAGTAGCCAAAATCATGCCAAACGGTTTTTTTAACGCATCCTGCGCTTTGGCAAAATTCCATTGGGAAAATCCAAGCTGCTCAAGCGTGCGCAAACCGGTGCTCGGATCCAATATGCGGATAGCAACTTTTTCGCCGTTTGCGGTTGGGAATGTTGAAACACGAAAGTCAATCTGTCTGCCAGACACAATAGCGCTGAACCGTCCATCTTGCGGCGCGCGCGTTTCGTCGATTTTCAAATTCGCCATGATTTTGATGCGCGACACGATTGCAGGTTGGACCTCAAGCGGCAAATACAACGCGGAATATAAATCACCGTCCACACGATAACGAATCCGCAGCCGCGTGCGTTCAGGCTCAATGTGAATGTCAGATGCATGCTCATTGATACCGTGCGCAACCATATCCGATACCATACGGATAATTGGCGTTTCCTCGGATTTCAATGAACTGGCATCGTCGAGATTCATCACCATAGACCCGATTGTGACTGATTGCCCTTTTGTTTGTTTCTTGATTGTCGCAAGCGCAGAAGCAATGTCCTCGCCGAACGACGAGTATCCTTTGAACAACCGGTCAAAATCACTCGGCGTAATCACGTACATGCGCAGCTGCTTGTTCAACCCTTTTGCAATGAATGCCGCAGCTTCCTGCCCTTTGGTCTGTTCAGGATACACCATGCCAACCGAAAGTGTTGTTGAATCACTGGCAAGCGCAAGCATCCGATAAAACTTTGATGACTCTTGAGGAATTGCTTGAAGCACATCGCGCGGAATTGTTTCGTCTTGCCCGAATTGTTTCTTTTCCAGCCCAAGCGCATCTGCTTTCACCGTAGCCATATCAGATTCGGAAACAAGACTTTGCTCATACACAACACGATCAGGCTCAACGCCCCGATGCGCTGCTTCTTTTCTAACGCGTTCCGCATCTTGGCGCGAAAGCTTTCCGCGTTCCGTCAATGCGGAAAGTAGATCAAATGATGCTGCCATGATCTAACCCTTCATATTAGTTAATAGCTGTTAGATGAACGGATTTGGTTTGCCGAGCGGAGGAATTTGCAATGGTATGGGACCGTATTCTTTGAGTTGCGAAAAAACAGAATTAGTCACGATACTCTCAATATCCAAATCAGCTGATTGCAACTGCACGAGACCTGATTGTGACGGAAACAACTTGTCAAAAATCAAAGACGCAGGACCCGCATTAGGCTTGGTAAATACAAAATACCCGACCACGAAAGCAATGACCGCAGCAACAAGACCTAACACAACCAAGACAGAAAGTTTCGGTGGCCTGTGCGTAATGACGGGTATTTGAGATTGTAATGACGGAGCTTCCATATAATTAGGGTAAAGTAAATGTTGGCTGTGAAATATAATATGTCGTCGCATCAATATGTAATGAAAATTGCACGGGCTTTGACGAATCGGACGCAGGGGCCACTGTTAACGCGGTCGCATCAACCAACCGCACTTCGCTTTCAAGCATTGTCATAAAATCCTTGATAGCGCTGTATCCGCCGCTCACAGTCATAGAAATGGCAATCTCAAACGGCTTTGTTTGCTGCGCAGCTGGATGAGACGTCTCTGTAAATGCCGGCTGCTGCAATTGGGAAACCGCGGTAAAGGTAATTTGGTCAAGCGACACGTGATTATTGGTTGCAATTGTTTCAATTGTTGTCAATAATTCGGGAATATTCATTGACGATGGAAGGGCGTGGTCAATCAAGGTGATTTGCTGATCTAAATTTTCAAACTGCGCTACGCGCTCCCGGAACTGCGACAGTAAATTCGCAATCTGGTCGCGAACTGCTTGACGCTCGGCAACTTGGAGCCGCGCGGCTTGAACCGTATTCCATTGCGCAATATCAAGCGAAAAAAATACATACAACGCTGCAATGCCAATCACTGCGCTGATAAAGAAGAATAAAATGATTTGTGCTGAATTTTTCATGGCGTTATGCGTTATTTGGGCAATACGAAACTTCGCGCGATTGAAATATCAAGTTTGAAGTTAAAAGTACTTGCGTTTTTCGTAATGCCAATATCCTTAATCGCAACATCTTTAACTTCCGGAATCTGTTTGAACGCTGCTGCTTGCAAACTCACGTCTTGCAAACTCTGCGCAGTGCCCGAAAGTTGAAGCGACCCGGTATCGGTATTAAATGACATTGATGTAAATGTCACTTTTGGAAGCGTATTTTGCTCAAGCATATCAAAAATGCGGGACGCTGCGATATGCTGCGGCAACAATATCCGAAGTTGCCTGATTTGACTATCCAATGTCAGCACTTTCGTAACCTCGTCTTTGGAAAGCGAGGCAACCGTGCTTTGAATTTCCTGGTCTAAACTTACCGCTTGGTCTTGTGCAACTTTCGCATATCCCGCGCAAAATAAATATAAGGCAGCCGCAACGAGCAACAGCATCGCAGACCCGAATAAAAGATTTTTCGGCGTTCCGGATACTCCAAGTTCTGTTTTGGGAAGTTGTTGAAATGTTTGCTGGGTTTCCATATCATTCATTAATGCTTTATTGTATCATTGATTTGTCCAAAAAACGCAAGCGCAACACGCACTTATCCACAGCTACAATCACCCGTCAGACAATTTGTCTTTGTACGAATGAAAACTAGCGTTTTCCTATTGCTAACACAGTAAGAAACAAAAATATTTCGCATATACAAAACCGCTTTTAAAAAGCGGTTTTAAGGAGTGAAATCTTCTATACAAGAGCCCTATTTTTTAAAAACTCAGCAAATTTTTCGCGCAACGTTTCAAAATCTTGTATTCCGATATCCCATGAATCCAAACCAGTTGCGACAACCTGATATTGTTTTCCGTACCATGTTTTTATCACTGCAGCTTGTGGGTCAACAATGAACCATGCCTTATTCAAAAATACTTCAGCAAACACATGACCTTCGATGTGGTCAATGTCTTTTTTCTCAACCCAAGAGCTCTTGGCCGCTTCAACGTATCGTACCGGAATCCCCTTCGCCCGCATCAACGCAATAAATACCAACGCATAATCCGTACATCCTGTGGCGAAACCATCTTTTATAATCTGGTCTGCGGTCCGTTTCCGGAACCGTTCATTCTTATACTCACTGTCTGTATTTTGTTTCACATGGTGATGCACCCATCGTAAAATCTCAAAAACCAGTGCAACAGAATCGGCATGAAACCCGTCGACAATTTCCCGCATCGTCGACGTGATTTCCATTTGCTTCCCGTCTTGAAGGTAGAAAGAGTCATTCATAGAAAATGAATAAATTGAGGTTTAGAATCTATAAGCGACGCACATACAATTTCCTTTTGTAGTATTATACATCTTATAGGGATTTCACTTTTATCATAGTATAATATAATCAACTAGGACTTTTATAGCATTAATCTTATGTATCACAGATTTTCTCTTAAATTTATTGTTAGCCGATGGGCAAATTTCTATTTTTTTGTGGACAATTTTTCAGAACATGTTGAGTATGCCAGAAAACGTTATAATCAGGCATTTCTTGTCCGTCTTGGTCCTTTGAAACAAAAAGAGAGAACTGCACTCGTCCAGTACTGTGGATTGGTAAAAACGCTTGAGGCGCACAAGACTTATCAGATATTCAACGCCACTTTTTACCAGCAGAGAATAAACCAGGCACAAATCTGGAAATCTTTAGAAAGAATACTGACAGAAAAAGAACGGCAAGTTTTGAAACGGATTTTTATGGTTTGGGAGAATAGATTTAGTAAAACATGGAGACGACACTATCCAATATTGAAACATAATCGTTTGGTATTGAACGAATATTGTAAGAAAAATCACTCGGTACTCCGAGAAGCTTTTAAGCGTCTCAAAGCGTTTTACGGAGTGGAATCTATCCCCGCCCAAGCAGAAGTATATCTCATTATGATGCCCCTTACCGTATATACCCAAGGAGGAAGAAAAATTGTCCATACAAAAATTTCTCTGGAAACAGGTTTGCTTAATCCACACCCTCCGCACCTTGAGAACGTTTTATTACTTATTCTGCATGAATTTACTCATGCATTTTTCGAAACTGAAGAATATAAACAACAGCTTAATGATTTTCTCGTCAATCAACCTTTCCTAATAAATTTGCCTTTTAAAAAAAGTTTTGCGACAGAACTTTTTCGCGAAGTGATTATTGCTTCCTTAATTTGGAATAGTTTGGTAGTCGAAAAACTCAACAAAAATAGAGCACATCAACTCAATGAATTTTTTAAGCATCTTACTAACAGATTATCTGCCGCCAAGGCAGCGGGGGAGCAGAAGAAAATAATATTCGACCTCAACATTATCAAAATGTATCTTGCTTGGAAAATGGAAAAAACTGTAAAAAAATATTTCTTGACAAGGAGACAGTTGGATAAATACTTCTTCAATTGTGTATATAACATCCTTAAAAACTATCCCCGCAACTTCTTTCAAGATTTAAAGAAAGGGAAAGGGGGCTATTAAAACAATAGCCCCCCATCGTCATGCTCAAGGGTATAACTCAAAACCTTTTTAGTAAATTCTCGTATTGCCTCACACCTGTAACTTCTACCGCTCCAAAATGTTTGCGGCGACACCACGGCTTTGTTTGCAGGACAGTCGCCTTTGCAACTGTATTGTGCAAAGCAATCTCCGCGCTCCGGAATACTTCTCACATTTAGTCTTTTCAGCCATTGATACTTTGCATCGTCAAACACAAAGGAACTTGTTGTTTTTGTCGTACATTCCATACGAAAACAGGTTAGCCACTGGTTCAGCGTCTTCTGATGCCATTCTGGTGCAGGCAACCACTCGTCCGTCATAGACAACCATAAAGTTGCGAGCAGCAACGCCACAAAAAGCTTCACCGCTTTTCCTGCTGAAGTTCAGTGCTGAAGTTTTCAACCTTGCGCCGTATTGATGAGCAACGGGCAACGCCTCTAGAAACTTCTCGAAGAAGAGATCAGTAGAAGGCTGTGTGGCAGCTGCGTTTTTCTTTGCTCTTCCCGTTTTAAATAGTGGTTCATAAGCTTGGGCACAACACGGAAAGTTCTCACCAAAAAATCGAACAATATCCGGGAGATGCGATACGCTCATAGCCGAGACCGTAGCCCTAAACATAAGCTTAGTGGGGGCAAGTCGGTAGATTTCCCGAGCTGTTGCAAAGACACGGTCAAAACTTCTGTTTCGTTGAACATCTTGGATGGCTTTGAAACCATCCATGGAAACCGTTACGCTGTCCATTTGAGCCGCAAGCCAACGAGCTTGTTCTGTCTCCATTAAGCCATTTGTTGTTATTGTAGCCCTACTGCGGCAACCTAAGACCGTGGCCCGAGATCGAAGATATTCCACCGTTGCTTTAAGAATATCCCAAGCCTGGGTCGGTTCTCCTCCGAATAAGAGGATATTAGCTTGGAAACGCTTTAATTCTACTGCGCATCGTAGGATATACTCAGCTGTTGCAAGCGCAATCTGGAGTGGCATAACCATATTCTTCTTGAGGCCAAACTCACCGTAACAGTAGATACAGGCAAGGTTGCAACGATTAGTCAAGAAAAGCGTGGAACCAGTAAATTTATAGTCTGGTGGCGTGCTTTGTTGAGGAAGCGCTTTGTTAGCTTCCACAAAACGAGGAATGGAATCGACTTTTTCTCTAGGGACCCGATATGCTCGGTGTAAAGTAGGAACGAAAACAATCGGATCTTTATCGTTATCAGAAACCAGAAATATTCGGTGAAGATAGGTAGTCATATTAATCTCCTCTTGTGTGGATAAAAATTTGGGGGTAGGCAGGGAATGCCCGCCCCCAAACCCCAGGATTCGCACTCTCCTGGATTGCAGGAGTCCTGGAAACAATCTCCTCCACAGTCTCCGTCGCAATTGCAGTCTTCGTACAAAACAGACTGGTCACCATCAAAACTGACGCTTGTTGTAGAGAGAGCTTCCAAGTCTCCCAGAGACAAAATATATGGGCTCATAGTGTCACCTCACCTCCTTCCTGTGTGAGATTACGAGATTTTGAAAGAACTGCGTAAGCCGCGCCGTAGGTTTACCTTTGAATCCGAACACTCTACACTGGCTGGTATGGAAAAAGAAACACAAAAAAGGTGCTTCAAGCACCTTGCGTATGAAGAACGAGTCAATATTGAATTAATGAAAGCTCAAAGGT
>Ga0210018_1000748_pt1 | contig 16928 bp, 18 predicted proteins | sample CryGeyCG2014_010_2_FD_183967 | JGI IMG/M metagenome (GOLD analysis project Ga0210018, IMG submission 183967) | Groundwater microbial communities from aquifer - Crystal Geyser CG09_land_8/20/14_0.10 (SPAdes) (version 2) | ecosystem: Environmental > Aquatic > Deep subsurface > Groundwater | place...
GAAGTCCTTCCGGACGCGTGGTTTACAGCCACGAGCAATTGCCGCTATGCGAACCACCCGCAAAATAAGCATACCACAAGAATAATCAGTCATCAACCCGCTGAAGATAATTTTTAAACAGTAATTTATGGAAAAACTCAACAAAAAAGGCCCTCTGGGCATAAGGGCCTCAAATTAAAAATTAATTATGTTAGTTCTTTGTGCAAGATTACTTCTCCCTTTTCATTGACTTGGAGAAAACTGGAACCTCCTTTTTCGTTGGTCCTGATAAGGTAATCCATATACAAATCTGCCTTTTCGGTTGAATGTCCAAGTTTTACCGCTTCGTCTTTCTCTCTCACTGTCTCTTCTGTCATTTTTACCACCTCCCTATATTTTAGTTTGCCCAATTGAAATAATACTGATAATGTACTGTTATTTTACTTTGCAAAAAATCTTCAAAAATGTCAAACTTTTATAGTTTAGGAAGAAATTATTTTCTCTTGCTTTTTCCGCCATTCCTCTATTTTTTTATGATGGCCGGATAATAAAACTTTGGGAACTTTCCATCTTATCCCCTTTTTTGGCTCAAAAACCTCGGGCCTGGTATATTGCGGATACTCAATAAATCCTTTTTCTTTGGTAATTCTTTCTTTTAACAACGCGGGCTTGCCAATTGCTCCAGGAATTAATCTCGTCACCGTTTCCATTAAAACCTGGGACGGCAGATCCCCGCCCATTAAATCATAATCTCCAATTGATAATTCCATATCAGCAATATGTCTGGCCACTCTCTCATCTACTCCTTCATACCGACCGCAAATCATTATTATTTGATTTAACTTGGAAAGCCGATAAGCCGTTTTTTGATTAAATTTCTTCCCTCGGGGGGTAAATAAAATTACCTTCTTTTTATCTATCGGAGTCCGACTCCGATAGATTGATTTTACGGCTTTGAAAATCGGCTCAACTTTTAGCACCATTCCCAATCCCCCGCCAAACGGCCTGTCGTCCACGGTTTTATGCCGGTCTTTTGCCCATTTTCTTAAATTATGAATCCGAATTTTAATAAGCTTCTTTTTTTGAGCGCGCAAAATCAGGCTTTCTGAAAGAAAACCATTAAAAATTCCCGGAAAAATAGTAATAATATCAAAAGTCAACATACAAAAACCGCGCTATCAATAATGATAGCACGGTTTTCGCTGTTTGCCAGCAGAAATTTCTGCTTACAGCTTTAAATCCTCCAGCTCCTCTCCAACCGGAGCTCTCCTTGTTCGAGGAGTTCTCTCGCTGCCCTCTGGTTCCTCGATCTTCAAATTCACTCTGGCGTGATTTTTAAGACCGACGATTCTAACCAAGCTTCTGATAGCTCTGGCAGTGGAACCTTCCTTGCCGATAATCTGACCCATGTCTTCGGGGTTTACTTTTAGAGAAAGTAAAACTCCCATTTCATCAACCCTGCGGTCGATTTTGACATCTTCAGGGTGATCAACCAAGGCCTTTATAAGGTACTCAAGGAAGTCCTGATCAGTAGTGGCTTTTGTCATAAATCTTACAATCTTTATTAAATTCTTTCAGTAGCTCCGACCGGTGATTCTCTCTTTCAGGTGATCGGGAGAATCTTTACCTCCCTACCGCTTTTTGTGAAAATTCGTGAAAAGCGTTGGGGGGTAAAATCCCGCGAAACGCGAGATAATAGCTACTATGCGATATTTTATCTTTTTAAAAATTTTTGTCAACCCCCGCAAAAAAAGACAGGCAATCTCGTTGCCTACCCTGAAAGAGTTATTTAACATCAAGGACATGTTAATGTTTTTGTCAATTCTTTTTTAGAAGTTTTTCCACCGCCTCCTGCAACTTCAGTAAATGAAAAGGCTTCTTTAAAAATACATCGCAACCAGCGGCTTTCACCACAGTCTCCAGATACGGTTCCCCGCTTACGGCAATCACCTTTGTCTTAGTTGTTTTATTTCTGATATGCCTTACTACTTCCTCGCCTCGTATTCCCGGCATATTAAGATCTGTGATAACAATATCGGGATGATGACTTTCAAACATTTTGATTCCTTCTCTACCGTTAGCAGCCTGGAAAATCTCATAATTGCCGTTTTTTTCCAAAAACTTAACTGTTATTTTCCTAATCTCGTCTTCATCATCAATCACTAAAATTTTCGCTTTTGCCATCTTTCTCACCTCCTTTAGACAGGAATTTCCATTATTTTTTTTCGTTTCTTTATGTCCAATTTCCTGATTCGCTCAAAAATGCGATCAACTGCTTCTTCCACTTTTCTTTTAATGGCCCTTTCCGAAAAAAGATCATCATGCCACACCTTAAAAACTGATTTCTTTTCCTCATCAATAAAAATCCCGATAACTGATTTCGTTTCACCCTTTTCCAGATCGGGAAACGCGCCAAGGTAAACATTAATTTTGTAGTCTCCGACAAATTGGTAAATAATACCAACTCTCTTTTGGAGCTCCAATATCAGATCCTCGGCGAAATTGTCTGTTTTTTCATCCCCCGGCTCATACTCAACGTATATACTGCCCGCAGAAACGTCATACAAAAAAATCCAGAAAACAATAATGAGAAAAACTATCAACGCTAAAATAAAAACAACAAGAATCCTCCAAATCTTTTTCATTTATAATCCCTCCTCTCCATATAATTTTTTAATTTGCTTTCAACGTTTGCAATAAAATCATTCAAACCTGATTAGATTTTACTTATTTTTAATTTTTTGTCAACCCTCCCAAAAAAAATGGCTTGGTTGTAAACCAACCAAGCCTTTAGAGATGAAATTTTCATCTCTTCAATGCTTTTATGCGGCGACATTGTCGCAACAAAGAACTCTTCCGGCCCTCCATTAAAAGATAGAAATCCGTCTTTTTCCGTTCTTCTGCTGTATATATCAAAAAAACGGATGAAACTAATCCGGCAATTCCGATTATCGCGCCCCCAATAATAATGAGGGCGTTTTTCCAAAATGGGGCAGGAAAATCCGCCCCGCCGATCACTGCCAGCCATACAAAACTGATGGCTCCTAAAAAATATCCAATCTTTTTCATCTCGTCACCTCCTCCTTTTTAGTCTTCCAAATGTCTAGACTGTAATTAACTACGAGTTCGCTTCCAAACTCTTTTTCAAGGAGAACTTTAAAATCCTCAAAAGAGTTTGCCTTTCTTAATAACGCTATAATTCTTTCCATTGATGGGAGAGTTGAATGCCAAATATATCCTAGTTCTTCCATAACTTTCCTCCTTTCCTTATTTTTTCTGCCAGAGAGCAGTGGGGCAATTACCTAAATTATTAGATAACCGCCTTATTGCCCTCTGCGAATTTGAAAAGAACTATTTTTCAATCTCTCAAATTTACAGCCTCGTTATAAGCTTGAGAGATTGGGGAACAAATAAAAGATATTGATTTTCTTTGTTTCCCTTAAAATTTCACTTTTCTTTCTTTTTTGGCCGCTTGATACAGCAACGCGGCCTAAAAATAATTTCTATTTGGACGGTGACTCCGGGACCGTCCGTGGTAACTGTGTAGCCAGGAGCGGCTGCAAAGTTACCGTCTTCAATGTGTTTCTCCTGCCGCTTTTTTCGAAGCATAGCGGCAGAATTTTTTGAACACGTACTTGCTCTCATTCCTATCACCTCCTCCTTAGCGATAGCACTCTCTGGCTAAGGCGAAGGTGATAATTAATTTTTAAGTGCTTTCCATTTTTTCAAATCATTTTATAAAAATGAGCTGAAAAGATGGGAGGAAGCAAATATAAATGTTGATTTTTTGCTTCCTCTTGTTTTTGTTTTTCCTCTTATCGATGAGGAATCTTTTTCGCTTGTCGGTGTAAAATTTTAGCAACGGTAAAGAATAGACCAACTAGTACACCTATCACTGCTAGATCTAACAAAGCTCCTTCAAAACTTTGTCCTAAAATAATTATTCTAAACGGTATGGCTACGCTTACTCCCAAAATAACCCATAACAATATTCTTTTCATCTTTCGTCTCCTTTCTTTCCATATTTTTTTGTAAATTTTCTGATTCCGATAGGGATGAAGTAGAATGATTACATTCCCCCCATCCCTATCTTAACCAGTTTTTTTAAATCACATCCCGCCTCTCTAAGGAGAGAGGCGGGATGGTGTCATAATATCAAAATTTTTTACCCTCCGTAGCTTCATGCGAAGGAGGGAGTCCCTCCTTTAATTTTTATTTCTCCCTGTCAATTGGCTCCAAGAAATCCTGAAGAAAATTGACACGGAGAGGATAAGGGAGGATTCTGCTCTCAGGGAGAATGGTACGGGGAAGCGATCCAACCATTCAACCCTGAAAGACAGAATTCGTCGCCTTATCCTCTTTATTCATGTATGTGTAAAGGTGCTAATCTTTTCTTCCAATCTCTCATTAGAAGAAAGAGATTAATTCCTTTATTCTCTTTCCACCTGTATTATATCATGCCTGTAAAATTTGTCAAGCCCCACGACCAATTTTGCCGTGGGGCTAATCTATTGATTTACCCGAGCGAAAGCTCGGTGAAGAACGAATGTTCTTTGAGTACGAAATCAATAGGATTTATTTTGATGTTTTTGGAATTTCTTTGTTTGAGGTTTCTGTTTTTGACGCTTCTTTTTGTTTTTCTTTTGGTTTTGGAGTTTCCTCTTTTATTTTTTCTTGAGCCGGTTTTTCTTCAGCCGGTTTTTCTTCCTTGATAGCCTGAGCCTCGGCAAGGGCGGGTGTCGGTTTTTCTTCAGTCGGTTTTTCTTCCTTCACTAAAGCTTCGAAGGACACGTCTTCCTTTTTTCCTTCGCCCTCCATAGCCTTCTTGTCCGCCGTAGCTTCCGCCTTCGCCACCTGGGCTTCGGCGGACAAGTCAGCGAAGGCGGGGGCGACGGAGGGTTTTTCTTTGGCTTTTTTATGGACCGGGATTTTCTTTCCTTCTGTAATTTTTTCTGAAATCAATAAATTTTGAATCGTGGCAGAAGGTTTAGCCCCCACAGAGAGCCAATATTTAAGCCGCTCTGATTTCAAAACTTTCTCTTTGGTTTGAGGATTATAAAAACCGACTTCTTCAACGAAGCGACCAGCTCTGGTGGACCTTCTTTTGTCCGTCACCACTATTTTAAAAGAAGGCTGATTTTTTTTACCGACGCGAAATAAACGAATAACGAGCATATTTTTTGAGCAAGGCAGTTGCCAAGGGAGACACTTCGCAGCCGAGCCCCGAAAGGCTTTTGAATTTTCTTTTAAGCCAAGTAAGGCTCGGCGAGAAATAGCAGCCGCCGATTAACTTAATCTTACCACTAAAGCGGACTGCGTGTCACCCGAGGCAATCTGCCGAGCGAATCACCAATTTTTTGTCTCCAGACCGGCTTTGGCTGCTTCCTCTTCTGCTTCCTGTTTTGAAGAACCTTTGCCTTGAGCGACCAGCTCTTTGTCTAAAAAAACGCCTATAACAAAGTTTTTCGCATGATCAGGCCCCCAGTCTTTTAAAACTTTGTAGGTGGGAGTCATGCCAACCCGCTCTTGCGCCTGTTCCTGGAAACGCGATTTGGCATCTTTGAAAAGGCCTTTTTCAATAATTTCCGGTAATTTTGTTATTAAACATTTTTTAATAAAATTTTCGCAGGATTTGTAGCCCGAGTCAAGATAGACAGCTCCAATTAAGGCCTCAAGAGTATTGGCTAAAATGTATTGTCGGGCTTTTCCGGTTTCTTTGTCTTCTCCCCTAGACAGCAAAAGAAATTCATTAAAACCTAATTCTTTGGCAACTTCTGAAAGCATCTTGGCATTAACCAAAGCAGCTCTCCAGTTGGTTAGCTCTCCTTCTGCTTTTTTGGGATATTTTTTAAAAAGGTATTCCGTCACTACTAATTCCAAAACTGCGTCGCCTAAAAACTCCAAACGTTCGTTGTTGTCTAAATAAAAATCCGGATTTTCGTTCAAATAAGACCGGTGACAAAAGGCTTGAATTAAAAAATCTTTATTTTTGAATTTCAAATCAAATTTTTTCTCAAGTTTGGAAAAATCCTTCACAATCAATGAACAATGAGCAGTGAACAATGAACAAATTTTTTGACCATTGGTCACTACTTATTGCTTCTATTTTAATCTTCTTTTTTGTTCTCTGTTTTTTGTTCTTTGTTTTCTGGCTCTATTTGTTTATATACCGTACCCAAAACTCCATTGATAAATTTTCCTGAACTCTCTCCTCCAAAGGTTTTGGCCAACTCAATGGCTTCATTTATGGCGACTTTCGGCGGCACTTCTTCTTTTTTGGCATATAACAATTCGTAAAGTCCAATTCTTAAGACGTTTCTGTCAATAATCGTGATTTGTTCAATCGGCCATTCAGGAGCCGCCTTTTCAATGATTCCATCAATCTGTTTTAGCTTTTTTACTATTCCCGTAATCAACTGCCAGATAAAACTTTCGTCTTCCAAACCAGGACCGAATTCTTTGATATTTTTTTCAACAATCTTTCTTAAATCTTTTTCTTTACCGCAAAAATCCCATTCGTAAAGGGATTGCATCACAATTGACCTTGATAAATGACGGCTGGACATAATTTATTATTTTTTAGAAAGTTCTTCAAAGGTTAAAGGTTTTTCTTCTTGCTCTTGTTCCTTTTGGGACTTCATTTCTTTTTCTCTCTTTTTTCTTTCTTTTTTATCCAGTTTTTTGAGCACATTAACCATTTCCCTGCCTTTGTAATAACCGCAGTTGGGACAAACCGTGTGGGGTAAAACAGGTTTGCCGCACTTTGGACACTTACTTAAAAAAGGCGCCTCAATATAGAGGTTGGCTCTCCGTTTGTTCCTTCTTGATTTGGTATGTCTTTGTTTGGGAACCGCCATAATAAATAATCAAAATTCAAATCTCAAAACTAATAATATCATATCAATTATTTTTTTTCAATGGTTTAAAACTTTTTCGGTGTATCTGGCAATGGCCGAATTTCTTTAACATCTTTAAATGATCTTTTGTCCCATATCCTTTGTGTTTATCAAAACCGTACCGCGGATATTTTTTAGCAAACCTACACATCAAGCGGTCGCGCGTCACTTTGGCGATAATTGAGGCCAAAGCTACGGAAAAAACTTTTTCATCACCCTTAATTATTGATTTCTGCGGCAAGAGCAAATCCAATTCCATCTTCCCGTCTAAGATTAAATAATCAACTCTACAATTTTTATTTTTCAATTTACAATTTAAATTTCTTACCGCTCTTTCCATCGCCAATTTTGTCGCCTCCAAAATATTAATTCTATCAATCACTTTTTCGGAAACTTTGCCTATTCCCCATTTTAATCCGTCTGTTTTTTTAAAAATTTTGTAAAATTTTTCTCTTTGTTTCGAAGTTAATTTTTTGGAATCCCTGATTTTTGTATCTTGTATTTTGTATTTTGTATTTTGTATTACCACGGCGGCCGCCACAACCGGACCGGCCAGAGGTCCCCGGCCCACTTCGTCCAAACAAGCTACTCTTTTAAATCCTTTTTTCCATAATTTTTTTTCCTCATTTAAATTGAGCGATATCATTGACTTATTATATCATAATCAGGGGGTTTGACTTGCCCAGTAATACAACTTCGACTCGCTCTGCGCGGCGAATATAGGGTTTTCAAAAGAAAACCCTGTCGAAGTTGATATACTGGGCTTGCCTTACATTTTTTAACGGAGTAAAATAATATAATACCTTTAAAGGTTTTTTAGTTTGTTTATGCCTAAATTTACTCATTTGCACGTTCACTCCCATTATTCTCTTTTAGACGGTCTGCCCAAGATTGACCAGCTTTTGGATTATGTTAAAAGTTCAGGCATGGATTCTGTAGCTTTAACCGACCACGGAGCCTTATATGGCGCTGTTGAGTTTTATCAAAAGGCAATCCAGAAAGGAATAAAACCGATCATTGGCGCGGAAATGTATATTGCTTTTGAGTCAATGACGCAAGAAAGACCGAATATTGACGACAAAAAATACCATCTGGTGCTTTTGGTTAAAAATGAAAAAGGATATAAAAATCTGGTTAAACTTTTAACGAAAGCCCATCTGGAAGGCTTTTATTACAAACCAAGGATTGACCACAACCTCTTGAAAGAATATTCGGAAGGGCTGATTGCTCTTTCTGCCTGCGTCAAAGGTAAAATTCCTCAGTTAATTCTGGCAAATAAAATTGAGGAAGCGGAGAAAACTGCTCTTTTTTACAAAGAAATTTTTGGTAAAGAAAATTTCTATCTGGAAGTCCAACATCATCCTCACCTGATGGACCAAAAGAAAGTTAACAAAGCTTTATTTTCTCTTTCAAAAAAATTAAAAATTCCGCTTGTCGCCACTAACGACGTTCATTATTTAAAACCGGAGGATGCCGAAGCTCAGGATGTTTTAATGTTGATAAATACCGGCGCCGACGCCAGTGACAAAGAAAGAGCAACTTTAAAAGCTGATGATTTTTCCCTGAGAAGACCCGAAGAAATGATTGAAGATTTCAAAGAATTTCCCGGAGCCGTTGAAAATACCCAGAAGATCGTGACTGACTGCAATTTCCAGTTTGATTTGGGAAAAACCAGATTGCCAAAATTTGAAACCGAAGGCGGAAAAACACCGGATGAATATTTAAAGGAGCTTTGCTACCAAGGCATAAAAAACAGGTATGGCGAAAATCCCAAAAAAACAGCTTTTGACAGGTTAGATTACGAATTATCGGTTATTTCTCAAACGAAATTCGCTTCTTATTTTTTAATTGTTCAAGATTTTGTTAACTGGGCAAAGAAAAACCGGATTGTGGTGGGCCCGGGCAGGGGGTGCTTGTTACCGGACACAAAAATTCTAATGTCGGACGGGCGACAAAAAGAAATCCAAGAAATTCAAATTGGAGATGTAGTAATTTCACAGGACGGTAAAAAAAGAAAGGTGGTCAATGCTTTTAATTACGACGTAGAAGAAAGAACTGCTGTAATTAATTCAAAAATGCCCGCTTTTAAAAAAATAGGGTTAACCGAGGACCATAAGGTATTATCAGTCAGACATCAAATGTGTCCAGTGATGAGTGAAGAAAAAAGAACTATTTGCAAACCGACTTGCAGGCGTTCTTGTAAAAATAAGTTGTGGAAGAATTATAAATTAGAATGGATTGAAGCTAAAGATTTAGAAAAAAATGACCTTTTAGTTTATCCAATCACGCCGGGGCATAATAGTAAAAAATTTACTTTTGATTTGCTCAAATTTGATAAAAATCTAAAAGGAGATGACGAATATGTGTGGTATGAAGTCGGGACAAATAAACTCATCCAGAAAAAGATTAAACGATATATTAATTTAAATAAAGAACTATCGCGTTTACTTGGTTTTTATATTGCGGAGGGATGGAGCAGGACAAGAAAAAAATACAGAGAAGGAACAATTGGTTTTGGTTTCCATAAAAGCGAAAAAGAAAACATGAAAGAAGTAAAAATTTTACTCAAAGAAATTTTTGGATTAGAATCTTCCATTACCCTCCACAAAACCAAAAACTCTGCACAGGTTTACTCTTATTCACAAATCGTAGCAAAATTTGTAGAAAAACTTTGTGGAAAAGGAGGAAAAAATAAACATATCCCTCATCAAATCTTTGAATGCTCGGATAAACTAGTACGTTCTCTTTTAACAACTTTATTCAAAGGAGATGGTTCTCACAAAGATTCGATGAGAATAAGTTTTGATTCAATCTCCTTAAATTTAGTCTCTCAAGTTAAAATGCTTCTGGCCCGTTTAGGAATAATGTCTTCGACTACCCGAGCGTTAGCGAAGGGTGAAGATGAACGAAGTTCATCGACTAAAATAAGGAAACCAAAAAAAAGAAATTGGCATACCAGTTTTAAGCTTACAGTTTCCGGACGACAATTATTCAAATTCAATCAGTTATTCCCAGAGTTCCAAATTCCCATAAAGAAACAGAAATTCTATAGAAACGATACTTTTATTCTGGGAAACCATATTTATTTCCCTATTAAAAGCGTAGAATATAAAAATTATAAGGGGAGGGTCTATGATTTCGCGGTCGAGAAAGAATCTTCTTATGTAGCTAATGATGTAATTGTTCACAATTCCGCGGCCGGTTCTCTGGCTTCTTTTGTTTTAGGAATTACCAACGTTGACCCTCTAAAATATAATCTTTTATTTGAACGTTTTTTGACGCCCGACCGCTCATCCGGCCTGCCGGATATTGACCTTGACTTTACTGACCGCCGAAGAAACGAAGTAATAAATTATGTGGCTGAAAAATATGGCAAGAATAAGGTCGCCCAGATTATTACTTTTGGAACCATGGCGGCCCGGGCCGCGCTCAGGGACGTGGGCCGGGCTTTAGGTTACCCCTATAGCTATTGCGATAAGGTCGCTAAAATGATTCCTTTTGGCCTTACTTTGGATCAAACCCTATCTCAAGTAGCCGAATTTCGTCAGATTTATTTAGAAGACCAAGGCGCTAAAAAATTAATTGATTTTGCCAAAAAATTAGAAGGATGCGCCCGACACGCTTCAACCCATGCCTGCGGCGTGGTTATTTCTGAAGAGCCTTTAGATAATATCTGCCCTCTACAACACCCAACCCAAGATGAAAAAACGATTGTTACTCAGTATGAAATGCATGCAATTGAAAGCTTGGGATTGTTAAAAATGGATTTTTTGGGCTTGAAAAATCTGACCATTATTGAAGATACCCTGTCCCGGATTTATGTCGTTCAAAATAAAAAGATTGACATTGAAAATCTGCCTCTTGACGATAAGGCTACTTTCAAACTTTTACAAAATGGCGAAACAATTGGTGTCTTCCAATTGGAATCAGACGGTATGCGCAGATATTTAAAACAACTGAAACCCACGGAACTTGAAGACATCATTGCCATGGTTGCTCTGTATCGGCCAGGACCGATGCAATTGATACCAGATTATATTGCCGGGAAACATAAAAAAAAGAGGGTGGAATATTTACATCCCAAACTAAAACCAATTTTAGAATCAACCTATGGGATAGCAGTTTACCAGGAGCAAATTATGGAAATCGCCAAAGAACTGGCCGGCTTTACGCTTCCCGAAGCTGATGTTTTAAGGAAAGCTATCGGAAAGAAAATCAGAAAATTGCTTCTTTCTCAAAAAGAAAAATTCATTGAAGGGGCGAGAAAAAACGGCATTGAACAAAATATCGCCCTAAAAATCTGGTACTGGATTGAACCCTTTGCCAGCTATTCTTTTAATCGTTCCCACGCCGCAGCTTACGCCACTATTGCCTATCAAACAGCTTATTTAAAAGCCCGTTTCCCGGTTGAGTTTATGGCTTCCCTTTTGACTTCTGAAAAAGCGGATGTGGAACGAATTGGTTTTTTGATTGCTGAGTGCAAAAAAATGGGAATTGATGTTCTGCCTCCCGATATTAATGAAAGCTTGGAAAATTTTACAGTCGTTCCCGGCCAAAATAAAATTCGTTTTGGTTTGACGGCCATAAAAAACGTTGGCTGGAATGTCGTAGAAGAAATTGTCAAAGAAAGGAAAGGGAGCTACCAATATCAGTCAATTGCCGATTTTGTTTCAAGAATAAATTCAAAAGTTCTGAATAAAAAATCAATGGAAAGTTTAATTAAAGCCGGAGTTTTTGACAAATTAGCCGAAAGAAATCATCTTTTATTTAATTTGGAAAAACTCCTGGAGCATGCCAGAGACACCCAAAAGAACAAAGCTAACGGTCAAAAAGGACTTTTTGAAGGAATGAAATCTAATAATAATTTTTCATTCTCGGTAACAACTGCTGCTTCCAAATCAGAGAAGTTAACCTGGGAAAAAGAATTATTGGGACTCTTCATCACCTCTCATCCCTTAGAAGGTTTCGGTAAAATTTTTGAGAAAAAAACAATTCCAATAGCTAAAATTCCCAATATTCCGGTTTCACGAAAAGTAAAAGTTGGAGGCATTATTTCTGCAATTAAAAAAGTTATTACTAAAGTCGGTAAACCCATGCTTTTTCTAAAATTAGAGGATCTGACTGACAAAATTGAGGTGATTGCCTTTCCCGGCGTTATTGAAAAAAATCCGACAGTTTTTCAGGAAAATAAAATTGTTTTTGTCTGGGGCCGCGTTGATAACCGGGACGGTGTTCCCAAAATAATTTGTGAAGAAATCGAAGAAATTACAGAAGAAACATAAAATTTCTTCTCCACGCTTCGCTCATCAAGCGAGCGATAGCGAGTGCAGATAAAGATGAAGATTTATCTTCATCGCTCATCAAGCGAGCGATAGCGAGTGCAGATAAAGATGAAGATTTATCTTCATCGCTCATCAAGCGAGCGATAGCGAGTGCAGATAAAGATGAAGATTTATCTTCATCGCTCATCAAGCGAGCGATAGCGAGTGCAGATAAAGATGAAGATTTATCTTCATCGCTCGGCTTTGCCTCGCTCGCGTAATTGAAGAAGTAATGGAAATATAAACTATTATGAAAACCGCTATCGTTGCCGATTCTACTATTTGCCCAACCAAAGAACAACAGGAAAAATATCAGTTTGAAATAGTGCCGCTTAATGTGCAAATGGAAGGAAAGGTTTTTAGAGATGGGGTTGATTTATCTGCGGCTCAGGCTTATCAGTTTTTAGATAAAAATCCGGAAGATTGGGCTACCTCTGCTCCTTCCCCAGGCGATTTTTTATCAGCTTTCAAAAGAACGGCAGGCAAAGGAGCAAAAGGAATCATCTGTCTGACGTTATCTCAGAAAATCAGCGCTACCTGGAACTCAGCGAGAATGGCCAAAGAATCAGCCAAAAATGAATTACCAGGTACTAAAATAGAAGTGATTGACACAGAAACCGCAGCTGGCGGAGAAAACCTGCTTTGTCAATTCGCCGCCAGAGAAGTTGAAAAAGGCAATAAGATTACAGAGTTGGTTCCTTTATTAGAAAAGCTCAAGAAAAATATTAACCTTTTCATGATCTTGGAAACCATCCGTTATATTTATCGTTCAGGGAGAATTCCAGAAGTCGCTTCAAAAATTGGCGCTATCCTGCCTTTAAAACCGACTCTAACAATCTCTGCAGGTTCTGTTCATTTTGCTGGTGCTACCACCTCCAAAACAAAAAGTATTGATAAAGTTTTAAAAATTTTAAAAGAAAGCTGGGATGAAATCTTGCCCGACATCTGTTTAATGCACGCTGATTGCCTTTCTGAAGCCGAAAAGCTAAAACAAAAAGTCCAAAATCTTCTTCCTTCGGCTCAGATTTTTATAACTGAATTTTCGCCGATAATGGGATACGCCACGGGCCGAGGCAGCCTGTTAATTGCTTTTTTCGGCAAATAGAATATAATTTTGAGAGGTTCAAATTATGCCAAAAATTGAGACCATCCGCCATTCTTTATCGCATATTATGGCCAGCGCGGTTCAAGAATTATATCCCGGAACCAAATTTGGCATAGGCCCGGCGATTACCAACGGTTTTTACTATGATTTTGACTTGTCCGCCGTAGCTTCAGACAAAAGCGGAATTACTCCTGACGACTTGCCAAAAATTGAGAAGAGAATGAAAGAATTAGTCAGCCAGAATATTAAGTTTGAAAAGAAAGATATTTCAAAAGAAAAGGCCAGAGAGATTTTTAAAGACCAGCCTTATAAATTAGAACTCGTCGAAGAGTTGCCGGGGAAAACCGTTTCAATCTATGAAAGCGGAAAATTCATTGATCTCTGCCGGGGTCCTCACGTCAGATCTGCCAAAGAAATAACGCAAGATGCGTTTCGATTAACGAAAATTGCCGGTGCTTATTGGCGAGGCTCGGAAAAAAACCCTATGCTCACCAGAATCTATGGACTTGCTTTTCAGACTAAGAAAGAATTAGAAAATTATTTCAAGGTTCAAGAGGAGGCGAAAAAAAGAGACCACCGAATTTTAGGCCAAAAATTAAAATTATTTATGATAGATGAGGAAGTCGGAGCCGGACTGCCTTTATGGATGCCCAATGGATTTGTCTTGCGAAAAATAATTGAAAATTATTTGTATGACGAGCTTAAAAAAGAGGGGTATCAATGGCTGGCCACTCCTCATATTGGAAGATTAAAGCTTTGGCAGACTTCTGGCCACTGGGAACTTTTCCGGGAAAATATGTACTCCCCTATTAAAATAGATGAGGAAGAATTTTTAATAAAACCGATGAACTGTCCATTTCATATCAAAATTTTCCAGTCTAAAATCCGCTCTTACAAAGAATTACCAATAAAGTATGCGGAGCTGGGGACAGTTTATCGCTATGAAAAATCAGGCGTGTTGCACGGCCTAACCAGAGTCCGTGGCTTTACCCAAGATGATGCTCATTTGTGGTGCTCTCCTGAGCAACTATCAAGTGAAATAGTGAAACTTTTGAAATACGGTTTAAAAATTCTTAAAACTTTTGGATTCAAAGAATATGAAATTTATCTCTCAACCCGGCCGGAAAAATACGCTGGAACGGAAAAAAGCTGGGAGAAAGCGACCAATTCTTTAAAATACGTGTTGGAAAAATTAAAATTAAAATACCAGATTGACCCGGGTGGCGGAGTTTTCTACGGCCCAAAGATTGACATAAAGATAAAAGATTCTTTAGGCAGGCCATGGCAATGCACCACCATTCAGGTTGACTTCAATCTGCCGGAAAGATTTGATATTACTTACATTAACCAAAAAGGTAAAAAAGAAAGGCCAATTATGATTCACAGGGCACTACTCGGTTCTCTTGAACGATTTATTGGCGTTTTGATTGAAAATTTTTCAGGCGCTTTCCCCTTATGGCTGTCTCCGGAGCAAATTTGGATAATTCCGATTGGCAACCGCCACGAAAAATACGCCAATCAGCTCAAAAACGAGCTAAGCTCCTTTAGGGTGGAGGTGAAAGATGAAAACGAAACTGTCTCCAAAAAAATCAGGGAAGGAGAAATTCAGAAAATCCCCTATCTGCTGGTGGTCGGAGACAAAGAAATGAAAAGTAATTCGGTTCGGATCAGACAAAGAAACAAGGGAGATATCGGCATGATAAAATTTAATAAATTTTTAGAAAAAATTACCAAAGAAAATTCTCGCAAAAAAATAAATTAACATGAATCAGATCAGCGAAAAAACTCAAAGACTAATTAAACAATATCAAATTTCGTATCAAACTTTACAACCCAAAAAGGGCGAGTCAACCATCCATGTTGACGAAGTGGCAAGCGCCGTAGCTTCTTTCTATGAAAAAATCAGAGGGGTTGTTGAATGGAGAGAAGAACATCTTTTAAGAAGGGCGGCCATTGAAAGAATTTTAAAAAGAAGGTTATTTTTGCAAACCGCGGCTGACGAAATGGCCGAATCCTTTGTTTTTGAACTAATCCGCGGCGGCCATTTTCCAAATGATCGCATTCCCGAAACGAAAATTGAAGAGGTAAAAAAGGCGCTCAATAAGTATCTTTTTATCCTGGAAAACAGTAATCAGCCGCCAAGAGAAAAAACGAAAGCTCAGCTTTATAATTGGTTATTAGATATCGCGGCTTGCGAAATAGAAGAAATCCTTTCTTTACCCATTAAAGAAAAAGCATTGATTGAATATATGACGGAACTGATGAAGGAGAAAATTAAAGTCGTTGAAGGAATCATAGTTTATCGAGGAATGTTAAAAGAAGAAAAAGAAACTCAAGTTTATATTGCCTGCCAGAGAGCACTTTTTAAACTTGACTCGCCCATTATCAGCTATCATCTTTTAAGAAAAAAGGAAATTTTCTGGCAAAATCTTGAAGAAACGCAGTTAAAAAAAATCGCCGCTGACATTTATTCGATTTGGGATAGTATTGAAAAAGACTTAAAACATCCTTTGATGGAAAAATTCTATAAAATCTGTGAACAGTATGACACTCCTTATCTGATTTTAGGAGATATTCTTTCGCAAAATCCAACCGAAGCTCACAAATCCCTATCTCAACCTGAAACCTTAGAAGGTTTAATCAAACAAGCTTATCAAACAAGACTCAAAAAGCTCAAAGCCAGAATGGAACGGGCCGCCATTTTCATTACCATCTCAATATTTGTCACCAAGATGCTATTGGCCTTTGCGATTGAGATTCCTTTTGACAAATATATTTTGGGAGGATTTAATTATGAAGTTTTGGCAATTAATATTTTAATTCCGCCTCTTTTAATGTTTCTTTTGGTTTTAACCATCAGGCCTCCCAGGAAAGAAAATCTAAATATAGTCATAATGGAAACAATGAAAATTGTTTATGAAAAAGACGCAATGGATGTTTATGAAATAAAATCTCCCAGAAAAAAGGGATTCGTTTTAAATTTTATAATTAATATCTTTTATCTTTTTACCTTCCTTGTCTCATTCGGTATAATTATTTGGGGATTAAATAAACTAAACTTTGGCGTGCTGTCAATCATAATATTTCTGATGTTTTTCTCTTTAATTGCTTTTGCCGGAGTGAAAATAAGAGAAAGAGCCAAAGAACTTCAGGTTCTCCCGGAAAAAACAGGATTTTTAATTTTTTTAACCGATTCCCTCTCTTTGCCTTTCTTAAGGCTGGGACGATGGTTATCTCATCAGTGGCTTAAATATAATATTATTTTAATCTTCATTACTGCCTTGATTGATATGCCTTTCCAAGTATTCGTTGAATTTTTAGAGCAGTGGAGATCTTTTCTGACAGAAAAAAAAGAAGAAATTCATTAAAATAACAAAATTCCAGACAAAAAACGGCCTTGAAATGGTCGTTTTTTTAATCTAAAATAAGCATTATGAAATACTGGATTATTACGTACGGTTGCCAGATGAATAAGTCAGATTCCGAGAGAATTGCTTCAATTTTAAAGAAACAAGGTTATCTGCCGGCTTTAAAAGAAGCTGAGGCTGATTTGATTTTAATTAATGTTTGCTCTGTCAGACAATCAGCCGTAAACCGAGTTTACGCTAAAGTTAATAAATACTTTAA
>Ga0210018_1000749_pt1 | contig 16924 bp, 24 predicted proteins | sample CryGeyCG2014_010_2_FD_183967 | JGI IMG/M metagenome (GOLD analysis project Ga0210018, IMG submission 183967) | Groundwater microbial communities from aquifer - Crystal Geyser CG09_land_8/20/14_0.10 (SPAdes) (version 2) | ecosystem: Environmental > Aquatic > Deep subsurface > Groundwater | place...
TACGCTGGCGATTGGTATCTAAAAGGCCCGGAATTTAAAACAATAGCTCCGGCTGGCCAATACGAAATCAGGGTTTATAATAACAATAATCAAGGTAAATATGTTTTGGCGGTTGGTGAAAAAGAAGTATTTGGCCCAAAAAGCGTTATTGCTGCTTTGACGGTGCTTCCCGTGTTAAAAATTAGCTTTTTCCACACCTCAATTTTTAAACTATTTACCGCTAAATTGGGGATTATTTATTGGATAGCAGTAGTTGTCTTGATCCTTGCCATTCTAATTATTCGGGCGGTTGTTTTACGACAACGTTTTCGTCATCTTCGAACTTGATTCGGGGATCTGGCATTAACGACGTGGATTCCGGGTCAAGCCCGGAATGACAGTTTGATAATTTATGCCAAAATATAATTTAAAAAAACTACAGCAAAAAGCCGGGTTGGGCAAAGCGGACTTGCATATTCACTTAGCCAAAGCCACGCCCCAACAAATTTTGGACTATGTGCAGAATCATACTGATTTAGATGTGATTGCTTTGACCGATCATGATTCCATTGAATCAACTCTTAAAGTGAAAGAGGTTTTTGCCCAGAGCAAAGAATATCGGTTTGAGCTGATTGTAGGCGAAGAAGTCACCAGCCGAGACGGTCACATCGTCGGTTTGTTTTTAAAAAAGAGCGTGCCATCTGGCCTATCAGCTCATGAAACGATGGCGTTAATAAAAGAACAGGGCGGCTTAGTCATTGCCGTCCACCCATTTCAATATATGCGTTGGCGGGATCCCAGGGTTGTTTCTATGGATGGGGTGGGATTAAAGATCTTGTTAAAAGAGAAAAAGAATATTGACGGTATTGAAGTAGTTAATGCCAGCCCGGGCATGAGCGATGAAAACTTAGAAGCTAGTTTGATCAATCAGACCATTTTATTAAAAGCTGAAACTGGCTCTAGCGATGCCCATATTCCAGAAGTGATTGGCAAGGCCTATACTGTTTTTAAGGGGTACACAGCCGAAGAGCTTAGGTACGCGATTTTACGTCAACAAACGCGGGCGATTCGTGGCAAATGGTCATTTAAAACATTATTAAAATACGGCTGTTTTTCTTGCCCGATGCCTTACGTATTAGTTATTATACTTTGCGTCACGGCCGGAAAAAAGAGAAATAAATTATTGTGATTGACTCCCCAATTGAAGAAATTAAACAACGGTTGGATGTGGTGGATTTAGTCAGGAATTATGTTAATCTGGTTAAAGCTGGAAATAATTATAAGGCGTGTTGCCCCTTTCATCAGGAAAAGACGCCGTCGTTTTTTGTTTCACCGGATAAGCAAATGTTTAAATGTTTTGGTTGTGGCGAAGGTGGCGACATTTTTGCTTTTGTGCAAAAAATTGAGGGGTTAGAATTCCGTGATGCCTTGCGTCTTTTGGCAGATAAAGCTGGCGTGGTTTTAAAAAAACAAGACCCAAAATTACAATCAGAGCGAGCGCGACTTTTAGAAATTTCTCATTTGGCAACTAAATTTTTTGAAAAACAATTAAGCTCAAAAATTGGCCAGGCAGTAACAGAATATTTGTTGATTGACCGCGGTCTTAAGATAGAAACCATTAAGCAATTTCGTTTAGGTTACGCGCCAGACGATTGGCGCGCGTTATCTGATTTTTTAATGGAGCAAGGTTACGGAGTACAGGAAATCGTAGCGGCTGGACTGGCAATCAAAAAAGTAGGAGCGGCCTCGCAAATTAACCAAAATTATTATGATCGTTTTCGTGGGAGAATAATGTTTCCGATTGCTGATAGCCAAGGTAATATCATCGCTTTTACTGGCAGAATCTTAACAGATACTATTGCCGAAAAATTTGGTTTACAAATTCCTAAAGATATGGGCAAATATATTAACAGTCCGGAAACATTGATTTATCATAAAAGCAGAGTATTATATGGGTTAGACAAGGCTAAGAATTTAATCCGTCAGCAAAGACAGGCGATATTGGTTGAGGGTAATATGGATGTGATTTTATGCCATCAAGCGGGATTTAATAATGCGGTAGCTGCGTCAGGCACGGCCTTAACTATAGATCAACTTAATTTTTTAGGCCGGTATACTAAAAATCTTGTGATGGCTTTTGATATGGATGTGGCTGGCCAAATGGCAACAGGTCGGAGTATTGAATTAGCTTTGGCTCATGGTTTTGAGATTAAAATCGTGGATATGGCTGGCCAAAAAGATCCGGCCGATCTAATTAAAATAGATTTAGCGGTTTGGCAAAAAAGCGTGGCCGGTGCGCAAAAAATCTTAGATTTTTATTATGCCAAAACTTTTGCTGATTTTAAGGTGACTAACGTAGAACAAAAAAAACAGGCGGCAGCAAACTTGTTGCCTTGGATTAATCGTTTAAATAACTCAATAGAACAAGCTCACTGGTTGCAGTTAGTTAGTCAGCGATTAGGCATTAGCGAAGAGACCTTGCGCCAGGAAATGCGGCGCATATCTGGATTGTCGCAGTCGTCGTCTTCGCGATATGTCGCGTCATCATCTATGCAAGCAAATAACAACGAGCAGCCGCAACCTAATAATCATATCGTTCAATTAGGGAATTTGCTTTTAGGGCTTTTGATTTTACGGCCGCAATATTTATCCAAACTTAAAGACCATCGTGTTTTTAAAGAAGTTTTGGATCATTATTTAGACAATCAGGCCAAAGAGATCTTGGTGGCTATTAAGGGAATTAAGTCAGACGAAAATGAAAACTACTTATCTCTTAAAGATAAAATTGAGCCAGATATATTTAGGGCAATGGAAAAATTAGCGTTTGAAGCCGAATGTCAGTATTTATCTGATGAAACAGTTGATTGCCAGACAGAAATTAATTTTTGTTTAGCATCTTTAAAAAAACAGCATTACAAAATGTCTTTAACTAATTTGGCTAATCAAATTAAACAAGCAGAGATTGAACGGGACGTCCACCTTATGAAAAAATTGCTTAAATCATTTCAAGAAGTATCGGCTAATTTAGCAGAATAAATATCCTTAAAATTTCTAATTTCTAATTTTTATTAAATTTTCAATGATTAATTTTTAAACGCGTTTGTAAATTAGAAATTAATCATTGGTGGATTCAAGTTTCTAACTCAACAAATTTATTAAAAGCTTCGTAGGGAGTTTGCCAGTCCAAGGTCTTTCTGGGACGGCCATTCAAGAGATGCTGGACATGCTTAATTTGTTTACGGGATACTTGGTTAAAATCAGTCCCCTTGGGAAAGAATTGCCGAATAAGTCCATTGGTGTTTTCATTAGTGCCTCGTTCCCATGGGCTGCCCGGATGGGCGAAATACACTTTCATCTTGGTTTGCTTGGTAAATAGCCGATGTTCAAACATCTCTCGGCCCTGATCATAGGTCAAAGAAACTTTCATCTGCTGGGGCAATTTCTTCGTCTCTCTGGCAAAGGCGCGTCTTACCGAAACAGCGTCTTTGGCAGATAGAGGAACAAGCAGGGTGGTCCGAGTGGTTCTTTCCACCAAGGTGCCCAAAGCCGATTGTTTCCATTTGCCCAGAATTAGATCGCCCTCCCAATGTCCCGGCACGGTTCTTTTTTCTACCTCCTTGGGTCGCTCTTCAATGCTAATCATTTCCGGTATTTTGCCTCTGTTATCTGGCTCCTTGGCTCTGTTCTTCCTTTTTCTGCGGTATTTTCTTTGTTGTCTCAAATAGGCAAGCAGTTCCTTTTTCAAAGTCCCCTTAGGCAAAACATAGAGGTAAGAGTAAATGGTTTCGTGAGAAATTCGCATATCTTCTCTTTCAGCATACTCTTCTTTTAAAAAATGGACAATTTGCTGAGGCGACCATCGCAATTTCAATTTGGCATGAATGAGGACCCGCAACTCCGCATTCTCCGCAATCTTGTTTTTCCGACCTTGTTTTTTTCTCTGTCTTTGTGAATCCCAATGAGCTTTATGGGCGCGATAGGTATCTTTGGTCATGCCGTCTCGATTAACTTCGTAAGATAGAGCTGACTTGTCCTTGCCTATTCTTTGAGCAATGCTCGTTAAGGTTTCCTGATTGGCGAGTCCTCGGCTGATTTCTTCGCGGTCAGCCAGAGTTAAGCGATGATGATTTTTCATAAAATCTATTTCTAATTTATGATGTTTCATTTTATCATAAATGTTGAATTAGATTCTTGAATCGAAGAACTAAAAACTAAAATTTAAAAATTACCAATGGTATAGGAGGCGTTGGTTGTAAAAATATGGAAATGTTTAAAAACTTTAAAAAATTATTAAAGATTCCTGGTGGCCGATATATTATTGTGGAACATGGCGAGCCGCAATATGTGGTTTTGAATTTTAAGGACTATATGAAATTAGCTGGTGCGTGCGAATGTGAATGCGGAGACGAAGATTATGAATCTGACGAAGATGATGATGAAGACGATGACGAAGATTTTGTGGCCGAAGATTGGTTGTCAGAGTTGAATCGTGATTTAGAAGAGGCGGAAGAAGACACTAAAAAAGAGGAAGTTAAAAAAGACGAACCGGAAATAACAGTTGAACCAGAAAAATTGGTTGAAAAAGACGTTGAGGGAAAAGAGGATAAAGGGAAAGAAGACGACGAGCTGAAGGTTGAAGACCTGCCGTTCTAATCAGATGTCGGCTATCGGCTGTCAGATTTCGGCGCAGACACTCCTCGCAATGACAAAGGATAGAATTTTGCCAACAAGATTTTTTGTGCTAAAGTAATTTTCTTAGGGAGTTGGTCTGTGAGTAAATCAGGCCAATTTACTTGACTTATTTAATGAAATCGGTTAATCTGGTAAGCAACAACGCAATGTTGTTTTAGGTTTTCTAATTATTAAATTTAATTATTGCCGTGTTGAAATTGTGTTAACGTCTAAGACGAAATCCTCGGATTAAATCCGAGGATGACCCCGTTAGAAATAATATTTCTAACGGGTATGACAAATAAGAACTGGATCCTGAAATGAATTCAGGATGACATAAATTCAGCACGACGGATACATATTTCTCTGGCCAGATATTGGTTGACAGAATATTATTAATTCTGCAAATCAATATCTGATACAGAGTAAAAATAATTATATGGCAGAAAAATTTGAACGCACAAAACCGCACGTAAACGTCGGCACTATTGGTCATGTTGACCACGGTAAAACAACTTTAACCGCCGCCATTTTGAAGGGCGTGTCTTTAATGGGCATGAAATGTTCACAAAAATCAGTGGATCAGATTGACGCGGCTCCCGAAGAAAGAGAACGCGGGATTACGATTAATACTTGCCACGTAGAATATGAAACAGAAAAGCGCCACTACGCTCACGTTGATTGTCCGGGGCACGCTGACTATGTGAAAAATATGATTACTGGCGCCGCGCAAATGGACGGCGCGATTTTAGTGGTATCAGCGGCTGATGGCCCTATGCCTCAAACTCGCGAACACATTCTTTTAGCGCGTCAAGTAGGCGTACCAGCAATTATCGTTTTTTTGAATAAAGTAGACCAAGTAGATGATCCAGAATTAGTAGATTTAGTTGAACAAGAAGTACGCGATCTGTTGACTAAATATGAATATGACGGCGAAAAAACGCCAATTATTCGTGGGTCCGCTCTCAAAGCCCTAGAGGCTACTGACAAGGACGATGAAGCGGTTAAGCCAATTTTGGAATTACTTAAGGCCTTGGATGAATTTATTCCAGAACCGCTTCGCGAAACCGATAAACCGTATTTGATGCCAATTGAAGATATCTTTTCTATTGAAGGTCGTGGTACTGTAGTAACCGGCAGGATTGAACGTGGCATCGTTAAAATAGAAGATAATGTTGAAATTATTGGTTTAAAACCAACCGTCAAAACAGTAGTCACTGGTATTGAAATGTTTAATAAATCTTTGGATGAAGGGCGAGCTGGTGATAACGCCGGAGTTTTGCTTCGCAGTATTAAAAAAGAAGATGTTCAGCGTGGTCAGGTCTTGGCTAAGCCCGGATCTGTTACTCCGCATACTGAATTTGATGGCGAGGTCTATATCTTATCTAAGGAAGAAGGTGGCCGTCATACCCCATTTTTTACGGGTTATAAACCACAATTCTATATTCGCACTACTGACGTGACTGGTAATGTCACTTTGCCAGAAGGCACTGAAATGGTTATGCCAGGAGACACGATTACTGTTAAGGTGCAATTAATCGCGCCAGTAGCATTGGAAGAAAAACAGCGCTTTGCCATTCGTGAGGGTGGCCGAACTGTAGGAGCTGGCGTGGTGACAAAAGTGATTAAATAAAAGAAATTTGTTAAACAATTCTGCCAATGGCAGGATTGTTTAATTTAAAACCTAATTTATTTATGGCAACACAGACCAAAGCGGAAAAAGAAGAAAAGCATCGCATTCGCGTTAAGATTATGGCTTATGATCATAAGTTAGTTGACCAATCGGCCAAACAAATCGTGGATACGGTTGAACGATACGGCGTCAAAGTCGCGGGCCCAATCCCTTTGCCCACGGAAATGCATAAATACACCGTGAATCGCTCAACTTTTGTCCATAAAGACGCGCGCGAGCAATATGAAATGCGGGTACATAAGCGTTTGCTTGATATTCTTGAACCAACCCCCAAGGTAATTGACGCCTTGATGGATTTGAATTTGCCAGTCGGCGTGGATGTGGAGATTAAGATGTAAAGTTTGGATTTTGGACTTCAGATGTCAGATGTCAGAGATTAACAGCGGCAGTTCCGTTTACTGCGTTTTTGACATTTAGTATTTGGCATCTGAAATCTGACATCCGATGTCTGATATTGAATAGCTCGTTAAAGTCGGCCTATTCCCGGCTTTTTAATTTCTATGAAGTTTATTCTTGGAAAAAAAATATCAATGTCGCAGGTTTTTAGCGAAGAAGGCAAGGTGATACCAGTCACTTTAGTTGAGGCTGGGCCTTGCGTGGTTGTTCAGAAAAAAGATTTAGAAAAAGATGGCTATTCTGCTTGCCAAATTGGTTTTGATGAAAAAAATAAATTAAATAAACCGCGGGCTGGTCACGCCAAAGATTTGGGCAAAGTGCGCTGGCTTAGAGAATTTAAGGTGGCTAAAGAAGAAATGGAAAAATTAAATCGCGGAGATAAGATTAGCGCGGATACTTTTGAGGTGGGCGACAAAGTAAGGGTGGCCGGTATTTCTAAGGGGAAAGGTTTTCAGGGCGTTGTCAAGCGGCATGGATTTCATGGCGCGTCAGCCACGCACGGTACCAAACATAATAAGCGCGCCCCGGGATCTATCGGTTCTGGTTATCCAGAGCACGTGCGCAAGGGCAAGAAAATGGCAGGCCGTATGGGCTCTGATCAGATTACTTTAAAAAAGATCGCGGTAGTCAAGGTAGAAAAAGATAAAAATTTATTGTATCTAAAAGGCGCCTTGCCCGGAAGACGGGGAACGTTGTTAAAAATTTCTAATTTCTAATTTTAAATTTTTAATCACATAACGGGTTTATTCTATGAAAATCAATACTTACAACCAAAAAGGCGAGAAAATAAGTCAGGTAGAATTGCCCGAGCAGATTTTTGGTTTAAAAATGAATCAGGACTTGGTGCATCAAGCGGTCGTGGCGCAAATGGCTAATACCAGAACTGTTGTCGGGCACGCGAAAAATAAGGGCGAAGTGCGCGGTGGTGGTCGCAAGCCATGGAAACAAAAAGGCACAGGCCGAGCTAGGCATGGTTCTATCCGTTCTCCATTATGGAAAGGCGGCGGTGTAACTTTTGGGCCAACGCCAGATAGAAATTTTACAAAAAAGATTAATCAAAAAATGAAGCAAAAAGCATTGTTTATTGCCTTATCGTCCAAGGTTACAGATAACGAAATGGTAGTGTTGTCAAATTTGCAATTAGAGGCGCCAAAAACCAAGAATGTGTCAGTGACTGTAAATGGATTATTTAATAAGATTAAACCGGAAGCAGTATTCAAAAAAGATCGGCATGAGATTTTATTAGTAATGCCCAAAAAAGACGAAGAAATGCAACGTGCCAGCCGCAACCTGCCTTATTTAAAAATGATCTTAGCTGATTCTTTGAATATCGTTGACGTATTAAAGTATAAATATTTTTTGATTGTTAAAGACGCGTTGGCGATTATTCGGGAGCACTATAATTTAAAGGACAAAGTGAAAAGCTGATAATTTACAGTCTACAGTCTATGGCTAACGGTTATCGTAAGCTGTAGTCCGTGAGCTGTAGACTGTGAGTCGTAACAAGATGGCTTTAAATCTTAAAAAAATCTTTGGTAAAAAAGACGCGCAAAAGTTAGAAAAAAAATCAGCAGAAAAAGCGGACACGCTTAAGGTTGCTAAATCAGGCAAAACAAGGTCAGCCAAAGTTAAGCCGCAGGTCGCTAAAAAGCCGAGCGCGGTTATTTATAAAGCGTTAAAAAGAATTGTTGTTTCAGAAAAAACAACTGATTTAAATGAGCATGGGCAATATACTTTTTTAGTAGCTAAAAATGCTAATAAAAATCAAGTCAAACAGGCAATTCAAGATTTATATGGCGTTAAGGTAGATAATGTAAGGGTAATTAGCTTGCCAGGGAAGCCAAGGACCTTTCGTGGTCATCGCGGTTGGCGACATGGATTAGAAAACGGCACCAAAAAAGTTATTGTTAGTTTGGCCCAAGGAGAAAAAATAGAAATTTTACCGAGGTAAAATATGAAAAGATATAAACCTACAACTCCCGGTTCCAGAGGCGCGGTTGGGCATGACTTTAGCGGCCTAACAAAAAAAGAGCCAGAAAAGCAATTGCTAAGGCCGATTTTGCGTTTGAAAGGGAGATCTGGTGGGAAAATTACCGTGAGGCATCGTGGCGGCGGTCACAAAAGACAGTATCGCTTAATTGATTTTAAGATGTTTCGTTTTGATGAGCCCGCTAAAGTGCAAGCGATTGAGTACGATCCTAATCGAACTTCCTTTATCGCTTTAGTCGTTTATGGTGATGGCAAAAAGTCCTATATTTTAGCGCCAGAAAAGTTGAAAGTTGGCGATAGTGTAATTTCTTCAGAGAAGAGAATCGCGTTTCAAGCGGGTAATCGCATGCCCCTTAAATACTTGCCTTCTGGCACAGAAGTGTTTAATATAGAAATGTTGCCTCGTGGCGGTGGCAAGTTAGCCCGCTCTGCTGGGAATCTGGCTCGGGTTTTGGCTTGTGAGAATGGTTATGCTCAAGTCGCCTTGCCTTCTGGCGAAAAAAGAATGATTCATGAAGATTGTTTGGCGACAATTGGTCAATTAAGTAATTTAGATCATAATAAAATAGTTTTAGGTAAGGCCGGCAAGAGCCGTTGGCTGGGGCGTCGGCCCACTGTTAGGGGGACGGCGATGTCCCCGGGTGACCACCCGCATGGTGGCGGTGAGGGGAGGTCATTAACTGGACTTCGTAAGGGTCCTAAAACTAAATGGGGTAAATTAGCATATGGCGTTAAAACTCGAAAAAAACGCAGTCGATCTAACAGATTTATTTTAGAACGGCGAAAAGGAAGAAAATAGTTTTTAGTTTTTAGAATTAAAATTATAACTAAAATCGTTTAGAAACTACAAGCTACAAATTACAAACTAAAAACTACAAACTAAAAATTAATCCATGTCTAGAAGTTCAAAAAAAGGCCCATATGTAGATGAAAGATTGCTGAAAAAAATCAGTAATTTGAAGGTGGGCGAAAAAGTCATTATTAAAACCTGGTCGCGAGCCGCGTCTATTACTCCAGAGATGATTGGCTTTACTTTTGGGGTGCATAATGGTAAAACTCATATTCCGGTTTTGATTCACGAAGATATGGTTGGGCACAAATTAGGCGAGTTTGCCTTAACGCGAAAATTTACTAAGCATGGCGGCAAAATGCAAAGAGAGCAGGAAAAAAAGGTTGAAGGCAAGGAGTCCGTGTCTGCTAAACCAGAAGTAAAAAAATAAATTATTAATATAATATGGAAATCACGGCGAAATTAAGTCATTTACGGATTAGTCCACGCAAAGTAAGGATTGTGGCGGATTTGGTTAAGGGCTTAGACGTTACGCAGGCGGAACAGCAGTTAATGTTTAGCAGCAGGCGCGCCTCGCGACCGTTATTAAAGTTATTACATTCGGCAATGGCGAATGCCAAAAATAATTTTAATTTGACAAAAGATAATCTCTATGTTTTTAATATAAGGGTTGATCAGGGGCCGGCTTTAAAGCGTTGGCGAGCCCGGGCCATGGGTCGGGGCGCGCAAATTTTAAAACGTACCGCGCATATTCTATTGGTCTTGGCATCGAAAAAAGAGACAGCAATTAACAAGCGGAAAGTGAAAAAACAAAGGCCTGAAGTGGAAGAAGGGTTGTCGGGAGTATCAGGAGTGGCGCCCAGGGGAAAGACAATAACGCCGGATAAAAAAATAGCCATTGATAAAACAGATAAAAAATGGGCGTCTGCTAAATTACGCCAAGAGAAAAAAAGATTTTATACCGCAGATAAATTTAAGGGCGCGGCACAAAAAGTTTTTAGAAGAAAAAGCGTTTAATAATAATGATTAGTTAAGAAGTTAATGGGTTAACGAGTTATCGAGTGGCGAGCTATTAAAATAATTATTTTAACTCGTAACTCGTTAACTCGTTAACTGGATAACCATCTAACTGATAATTTATAATGGGTCAAAAAGTTCATCCGACAGGGTTTCGTATCGGCCAAATATTTCCGTGGAAATCGCGTTGGTTTAGTAAAAATCAATATCAAGATTATTTGAAGCAGGATGTTCACATTCGGCAGTTTTTGGAAAAAAAATTAGGCCGTGTAGGCGTAGTCAGGGTTGACATTGAGCGAACGCCAAGTGTGATTAAGATTTTTGTTCACGCGGCGAGACCCGGCTTGATTATTGGCCGTGGCGGCGCGGGCGTGGAAGAATTAAATAGTCTTTTAAAAAAGAATTTAGTTAAGCGGGGTTTTCCGATTGAGAATTTTCAAGGCAAGAAACCAAAAACAGAGTTGCGCTTAGAGATCAATGAAATTAAAAATCCAGAAAGTCAATCACCAGTAGTAGCGGAAAATATCGCTGAGCAATTAGAAAAAAGAATGCCGTATCGTCGTGTTTTAAAGCAGGCGTTGGAAAAAATTATGGATAATAAAGACATTCTTGGCGCTAAGGTAATGGTCAAGGGGCGTTTGGGCGGCGCCGACATTGCCAGACAAGAAAGATTATCTAAGGGTCGAATCCCGCTCCAGACGCTAAGAGCTAATATTGATTATAGCTGTAAGACGGCGCATACTACTTGGGGGGCCGTTGGCGTTAAGGTCTGGATTTATAAAGGAGAAGTATTCGGAGACTGATTTAAGATTTAAGATTAGCGAATTAAGAACGAAAGAACGATAAGTTTGGCGCGTGTATTCTTAAATCATAAATCATAAATCAGATTTATGTTATTACCTAAAAAAGTTAAACATCGCAAATGGCAGAAAGGCACGAATAAGGGAATGGCTTCTGGCGGGACAGAAGTGTCTTTTGGCAGTTTTGGTTTAAAATCTTTAGGCCGTGGTCGGATAACAGCGCGACAAATAGAATCGGCTCGTCGAGCAATGACGCGCTATATAAAAAAAGAAGGAAAGATTTGGATTCGGGTTTTTCCAGATAAGCCGGTCACTTTTAAGGGTGTTGAGGTCGGTATGGGTGGTGGCAAGGGGGCGGTTGATCATTATGTGATGGAAATAAAGCCGGGACGCGTTTTATTTGAAATGGATGGGATTAGCGAAGAAATAGCCCGCGAAGCCTTGCGCCGAGCGGCATTCAAACTTTCGGTGGCGACAAAATTTATTAAAAGATAAAAATGAAAGCCAAAGAACTAAAACAAAAATCAAAAAATGAATTAACTCACCTTTTGCTGGAAGAACGCGAAAAACTTCGACAAATGAAGTTTGATTTAGTAGCTAGGAAACTTAAAGATATGATGCAAATTTGCAAAACGAGACGCAACGTAGCGCGTATTCTAACCTTAATGAAGCAAGCGAAATAAAATTTATGTTAACTAAAATTATCAAAAAAAATAAATCTCTTGCCTCTCCTAATGAAAAGGTGATGGGTAAATTAATCAAAAAGGCAGGCAAAAAAGAAGTTAAAACAGTTGAAAAAGAGAAAATACAGACCAGAAAAAGAATACTTTCTGGGGCGGTGGTTTCCGATAAAATGGATAAAACTGTAGTAGTAAAGATTAGCTGGTTAAAATTAGATAAAAAGTATAAAAGGCGTTATCGGCAGAGTCAGAAATATCAAGCGCACGATCCAGAAAATAAATTTAAGAATGGCGATAATGTCAGTATTATTGAAAGCCCTCCGATAAGCAAGAACAAGAAGTGGCGGGTGGTTTATTAAAATATGATACAATCAGGTACCAATTTAATAGTTGCCGACAACACTGGCGCGAAGCGAATTCGCTGTTTTAAGATTTTAGGCGGTACCAGGCGGCGTTATGCCCAAGTCGGTGATATTATTGTGGCGTCAGTTAAGGAGGCAGAGCCACGCCAGTCCACTAAAAAAGGCGAAAAGATAAAGGCGGTAATTGTGAGACAAAAAAAGGCCCTGCGACGGCCAGATGGCTCGTACATTCGTTTTGATGATAATGCGGCAGTTATCGTTGATGGGATGGAACCACGAGGCAACCGTATTTTTGGTCCAGTGGCTAGGGAGCTTCGCGAACGTTTTATGAAGATTATTTCTATGGCGCCGGAAGTCTGGTAGTGTCGATGGTCTACGGGCTACAGTCTACGGTCTGCGATAAGCTGTCGGCTGTAGACAGTAGTCTGTAGACCGCAATCAATATGAAAATCAAAAAAGGTGATCAAGTGTTAATAATTACTGGTAAGGATAGATTGAGAAAAGCAAAGGTTATTAAAGTCTTGCCGAGTCAAGGCCGTCTTGTGATTGAAGGAATTAACATTGTTAAACGGCATCAACGTCCTAAAAGCCAGGGCGCTAAAGGGCAAGTAGTGGAAATCCCCATGTCAATGGATGTGTCTAATGTTAAGTTAATTTGTCCACAGTGTTCTCAGGCAACACGAGTTGGCGTGAAAGTTGTTGATAGCGGCCGCAAGGTAAGAATTTGTAAAAAATGCCAGAAAGAAATTTGATCAGTTTGCAATTAGTAGTTTTTGGTTTTTAGAATTTAGTTGTCGTATTTTCTACAAACTACAAACTAAGAACTAAAAACTGATTATAATATGCTTAAAGAAAAATTTGAAAAAGAAATTGTCCCGCGAATGGTTAGCCAGTTCGGTTTAAAGAATAAATTAGCAGCACCACGAATTAAGCAGGTGGTTTTGAACATGGGCCTAGGTCGTTTTTTGGGGGAAAAAGAGGCAGTTGAAAGATTAATCCAAGATATAACCACGATTAGCGGTCAAAAACCAGTTCTTACCCAAGCAAAAAGAGCTATTTCTAGTTTTAAGATTAGGCAAGGCCAGAAAATCGGATTAAAAGTGACTTTACGCGGTCACAGGATGTGGGATTTTATTGATCGTTTGGTTTTTATAGTTTTGCCACGGGTGCGTGATTTTCGAGGATTAAATTTGAGCGCTGTTGATACCGGCGGGAACTTGACAATTGGGATTAAAGAGCACATAGTATTTCCAGAGATCTCTTCGGATAATGTTAAGCAAATTTTTGGTTTACAGGTTTGTTTAGCAACAACTGCTAAAAATCGCGAGCAAGGATTATTGATGTTTAAAATGTTAGGATTCCCAATTAAAGAAAAATAACGCTTATCCTAAGTTTGTTATTTGGATATTTGTAATTTGAGATTTAACTGTTTATGCCCAAACTATCATTGATCGTAAAGGCCAAGAGAAAACCTAAGTTTTCAACACGCACTATCAGGCGTTGTTTTCGCTGTGGTCGTACTCGGGGCTTTTTGCGAAAGTTTGATCTATGCCGAATTTGTTTTCGAGAGCTGGCTAATAGAGGTGAAATCCCAGGCATCAAAAAATCTTCGTGGTAAATTTGATTGTTTTTAAATGTTAGTTAGTTGTTTCTAAAAATTACAAACTATAAACTATAAACTATAAACTAAAAACTGATATTATGGATCCTTTAGCTAATTTTTTCTCACAAATTAAAAACGCGCAAATGGTTAATAAGGAAACGTTAAAAGTTCCTTATGCTAAATTGAAGCTAGCCATAGCGGAAGTTTTAGTTAGGACTGGCTATCTGGAATCAGTTGAGAGGCAAGGTCGCGAGGTTAGCCGGCGGATGTTGGTGGTTAAATTAAAAAAGGATGAAGATCATCCCGCGATTTTTGGGATTAGGAAAGTAAGTAAATTAGGGCAAAGAGTTTATTTGCCCCACAAAAAAATCTGGCCAGTAAGAAGTGGTTATGGTTTGGCAATTATTTCTACTCCCAAGGGATTAATGACGGACAAAGAGGCGAGGAAGCAGGGGGTGGGTGGAGAGGTTATTTGCGAAGTATGGTGATAACGAAGGGTAAAGGGCAAAGTGAAAAGCGCAAAAGTTAAAAATTACGTTTTTATTTTGCACTTTGTACTTTGCATTTTGACTTTTTATATTATGTCTCGAATTGGTAAAAAAACAATTTTAATCCCTGATGGAGTGACGCTATCAATTGACGGTAGCGAAATTAAGGTTAAAGGTCCCAAAGGAGAATTGATGATAACCATATCTTCATTATTCAAGATTGATATAAAAGATAAAGAATTAAATGTAATACCGAGAAAACAAACTCGTCAAACTCCGGCTTTATGGGGCACGACCAGAGCTTTGATTGCTAATTTAATTAACGGTGTTGTTGCCGGATACGAGAAAAAATTAGAACTTGAGGGAGTGGGTTACGCGGCGTCGCTTGACGGCAAGGATTTGGTTTTTAAGCTCGGCTTGTCTCATCTAGTTAGAGTTAAATGTCCAGAGAGCGTTCAGTTTAATGTTGAAAAAAATTTAATTACAGTCAGTGGAATTGACAAACAATTAGTTGGTCAAATAGCGGCAGTGATTCGATCAAAGAAAAAGCCAGAGCCATATAAAGGGAAGGGTATCCATTATTTGGGAGAGGTAATTAAACGCAAGGCTGGTAAAAAAGTAGCTGGAAGTACGGCGTAGTTGGCTTACGGTTTGCGGTTTACGGCAGACGGCTTGCCACTAAAATAATTTCACAAATTATGATTAATTAGTTGTGTGCTGTGAGCCGTAGACAAATTATTATGTTTAAAATTACTAAAATTCAAAAAAGGTTACGGCGGCATCACCGGGTGCGCGCTAAAATTAGCGGCACTAAAGAATGCCCGCGACTTTGCGTTTTTAGATCTAATCAACACATTTACGCGCAGTTAATTGATGATGTTGCGGGCAAAACTTTAGTAGCGGTGAGCGACTTGGATTTGGATAAATCAAAAACCGAAGATGGCGGGGTTAGTCGGACCATCAAAAATCAAAAACCGAAGATGGCGATTGCGATCGGATCATCAAAAATACAAATAAAAAATAAAAAAGGGACTAAAGAAATTGAATTAAAGGGTAAATCAGCCACGGCTTTTGCGGTCGGGAAGCTAATTGCTGAAAAATCCTTGTCAAAAAAGATTAAACAGGTTATTTTTGACAGGGGCGGTTATCTCTATCATGGTCGAGTAATGGCGTTGGCTCAGGGCGCGCGAAGTGGCGGGTTGAAATTTTAAAAAGACGGTCTACAGTCTATGGCCGACTGTTCACTGTCTACTGTTTCTTTTTTACCATTGGCCGTTGATTGTTGACTATTGATTGTAGACTGTAGACCGTAAGCTAATATATTTATGTCTCAAGATAGAAATTATAATAAAAAACAGAATGAAAAAGATAAGGAATATGATTCCCGGGTTTTGGATATTGCGCGTATTACGCGGGTGGTTGCTGGCGGTCGCAGATTTCGTTTCCGCGCGGTCGTAGTGATGGGTGATGGCAAGGGTAAAATTGGTATCGGCTTGGCCAAAGGCGCGGACGTGGCCTTGGCCGTGGAAAAGGCAACGCATCAGGCGAAGAAGCACCTGGAAGTTATTAAAATTAAAAATGGAACAATCAGTCATTTAGTCGCGGCCAAATACAGCGCGGCAAAAATCATATTAATGCCTGCTAAGCATGGCCGTGGTATTGTGGCTGGCGGAGCGGTGCGCGCGGTCTGCGAATTAGCCGGCATTAAGGATGTTGTCGCTAAAATTATTAGCCGATCGACTAATAAACTGAATAATGCAAGGGCAACGTTGGTGGCTTTGCGTAAATTGAAAGCGTAATAAGATGCAATTACATCAAATAAAACCTAATCATAAAAAAAAGACGCGTAAGCTTGTGGGCCGTGGCGGCAAGCACGGAACTTATTCTGGCCGAGGTATGAAGGGGCAGAATTCGCGTTCTGGATCAAGCACAAGGCCCGGATTTGAAGGTGGTCAAACACCGTTTTTTAGGCGTTTACCCAAACAACGCGGGGCAACTAAAGTGGTGGACGTAAATAAGGCTAAAAAGCTGGGTCGTTATCAAATTAAACCAGTAGTTTTAAATTTATCAAAAATTAATCAATTTTTTCAGTCGGGCGAAATTGTTTCGCCACGAACGCTGGAACAAAAGGGGTTGATCGGTAAGACGGGCAACAAATTACCAGCGGTTAAAATTTTAGGCGATGGCAAACTGGCAAAAAAATTAGTTTTTGAGGATTGTGTTTTTTCTAAATCGGCAGGGAAGAAAATAAGTGATAAAATTTCTAAGCAAATGGGGCATTAGAAATTGTAAAATTAGAAATTTTTTGAAAATTAGAAATTAAAAATTGAAAATTAGTTTTTTGTCATGTTTTTCCAAAAAATTGTCCAAATTTTTAAAATTCACGACTTGCGCAATAAAATCATATTTGTGCTGGCTATGCTTATGATTTTTCGTGTGGCCGCAAACATCCCAGT
>Ga0210018_1000754_pt1 | contig 16872 bp, 17 predicted proteins | sample CryGeyCG2014_010_2_FD_183967 | JGI IMG/M metagenome (GOLD analysis project Ga0210018, IMG submission 183967) | Groundwater microbial communities from aquifer - Crystal Geyser CG09_land_8/20/14_0.10 (SPAdes) (version 2) | ecosystem: Environmental > Aquatic > Deep subsurface > Groundwater | place...
CCACAAAATCAGGATTGCCGCCCTCCACTCCTTTTGGCAGTTGGGTAATGTTTCCGTTTCTAATTTGTTTTACCTTAAAAAATTCTTCAAACAAATTTAACAAAACAGGATAATAACTTTCCTCGCGAGAATCGCCGGCCTTGCTCTTTTGATAGATTAATTGCAAATAAGTATCTAACATAAGTTTTCTACTCCAATTTTCCCACTTTCCCACTTAAAAGTCAAAATCAAAAATCTCCGGCCATATTAGCCAGAGATTTTTTTGTCTTAAAGTTTTACCGTTTACTCCATTGCGGGGCGTGGCGGGCGCGTTTTAAGCCGAATTTCTTGCGTTCTTTTTCGCGCGGGTCACGGGTTAAAAGCCCATTAGCGCGAAGAATTGGCCGGTATTCTTCATTAAATTTTATCAAAGCCCTGGCAATGCCCAAAGCGCAGGCCTCTGCCTGGCCAAAAGATCCGCCGCCTTTAACTTTAATTGTCCAATCAAAATCATTTCTTTTGCCAGTCACTCTTAATGGTTCCACGACTTTCTCGTTTAATTCCAAAAGCGGGAAATAAATTTTATAATCTTTGGCATTAACTTCAATATTGCCAGCACCGCCTGTGTATAAGCGCACTCTGGCTGAAGCAGTTTTACGGCGGCCAAGAGCTCGCACAAAATCATTTTTCAATGCAGACTTGGCGGCGACTGGGGTCGTTAACTTTTCTTCTTTTTTTTCTTCAATCTTAACACTCGCTATTTTTTCTTTAACAGGTTTTTTAACGGCTTTAGGTTTTGGTTTAGTTATTTTTTTATCCATATTTTTTATTCAAATTTTAAACGTTTCATCATTAAAGGCCGCAATTTATTTTTCGGCAACATATTATACACGGCTTTTTCAAAAACTTTGGCCGGTTTTTTGTCATATAAATCTTTCATTTTAACTATATTCAAATGGCCGAGATAATTAGTATGGTGTTTATAAACCTTTTGTTCTAATTTTTTACCAGTAAATTTCATCTCATCAACATTTTTTATTACCACCACGGCGCCATTGTCTAAATGCGGCTGATAATTGATTTTATTTTTGCCGCGCAATAACAAAGCCACTTCAGTAGCCAATCTGCCAAGAACTTTACTACGAGCGTCAATAATTTGCGTATCTTTTTTTATCATAAATTTTTGCGCAAAAAAATTATAATTATACCAACTCAATCAGCGCTATTTTAGCTGCGTCGCCTTTCCTTGCTTTCAATTTAATAATTCTTAAATAGCCGCCCTGCCTATCTTTATAACGTGGACCAATTACTTCAAATAATTTTTTCACGGCCTTTTGAGCTGTAATTTTTTTTAGAATTTCCCGGCGATTATGCAGATTATCAATTTTAGCGCGCGTAATTATATTTTCCATTAACGGCCGCAAAGATTTGGCTTTGGCTGCAGTGGTTTTAATTTTTTCATGCAATACCAAAGATAAAACCAAACCCTTTAAAAGCGCTCTTCTGGGTCCTGTTTTACGGCTTAAAATTCGTTTGGAATCTTGATGTTTCATACCAACACGCGGAATTATGCGGAACATCACTTTTGGAAAATCGCAGAATTACACGGAAAATTTTAAAATTATTCTTCTTTTTTCTTACGGCCTCGTTTTTTTGGTTTATCTTCAGCAATAGTGCTGTCTTCTGTCGTTTCTGTTTCTAATGCTGTTTCTTCTGTTTCAGTAGCATCTTCTTTTTTAATTATTTTTTTGCTTTCTACAAAAAAAGAAAATTGCTCTACTAATATGCCTGCTGCTTTAGTCAATGCTTCTTCCGGCATAATTGTGCCATCGGATTCAATATGCATGATCAAACGATCCCAATTAGTCATATCGCCCACGCGCATATTCTCAACATCTAAAGCAACTTTTTTAATAGGCGAAAAGAAAGCATCAACCGCGATCATACCAATTTCTTTATCACGAGTCGTCATCATTTCTGTTGGCAGATAGCCGTGCCCGCGCTCTAACCAAATTTCCAATTCAAATTCGCCCTTAGCATCAACAATGTTCGCGATAATCAATTCTGGATTAGCGATTTTCACACCTGCCACTTTTTTAAAATCGCCAGCAGTCACCACCTTGACTCCTTTGGTTTTAAGTTCCATTTTAATTGGCTCTTCAAAATTGCCATCTACTTCAAAACGGATTTGTTTTAAATTTAAAATAATATCAACCACATCTTCTTTAACCCCTGGCAAGGCGGAAAATTCATGATCAACGCCTTTCAGGCGCATAAAAGTAATAGCCACGCCTTCAAGCGAGGAAAGCAATACTCGGCGCAAAGCATTGCCAATGGTTAAACCATAACCAGGGAACAACGGCTCAATTACAAAACGGCCGCTATTTAGCGTTTCGGAAAAAAATTCTTTTTTTTGAGCAATGGGGATAGAATGCATAAAAAATAAAGTTTATCCCGAGCGAAGCGAGGGATCCTCTTTTACTGGAGATAATCCGATTGATTCCTCGGTTAAAATAATTTGTAATATTATTAGAGTGAGGTCCCTCGATCCGATTTCCATCGGACCTCGGGATAAATTAAAAACATTATTTAGAATAAAACTCCACGATCAATCTTGGATCAATGCCAATTTCTAAATCTTTACTTTCTGGCAGGCTAACAATCTGGCCGGTTTGATTTTCTGTTTGCCAATTAAGCCAGCCAGGTCTTTCTTGCTGGCTAATATTTTTCAAATTATCAGCCAAGATGCCTTTATTTTTAGTTTTCTCTTTTCTAATGCTGATTAAGTCATTAACTTTAACACGATATGACGGAATGGTTATTTTTTTACTATTTATCAGAAACAAACCATGATTAACAAACTGGCGCGCTTGGGCGCGAGAATTAGCTAATCCCAAACGATAAATAACATTATCCAATCTTCTTTCCAAAAGTTCAATCAATTTAAAACTGGTATTACTTTTGGCTTTGACAGCTTCGCTAAACACTTTTCTTAATTGACGCTCCAAGACGCCATAGAGTAATTTCATTTTTTGTTTTTCCTGAAGATGCAAACCAAAATCAGTCATTCTGCCATAACCCTTTGGCCCATGAACACCTGGCGGGTAATTGCGGCGGGTTAAAGCACATTTTTGGCCGTCCCCCCTTTGCCCTTTGGCGCAAAGCTTAATGCCCAAACGGCGGCATTGTTTGCAACTTGGTTTTATGTTTCTAGCCATATTACACTCTTCTCCTTTTTCTTGGCCGACAACCGCCATGAGCGACCGGAGTCACATCAGTAATGGAAATTATTTTAATGCCATTAGTATCAAAAGCGCGCACTGCTGCTTCGCGGCCAATACCGACTCCTTTGGCATAGACATCTAATTCTTTAATGCCCAGTGCTTTGACTTTATCTGCTAAATTTTTGACAATAATTCCAGCCGCGTAAGGCGTAGATTTTTTAGGGCCCTTAAATCCGCTCCGGCCCGCTGTTGACCATAAAAGCACGGCGCCGTTTAAATCAGTAATGGAAATTAAAGTGTTATTATAAGTGGAATTAACATGCGCCTGGCCGCGTCCGCCGCGCAAAAAAGGAGCGACTTTTTTCTTCTTCTTGCCTTTGGCTGTTGTAACCACGGTTTTAGATTCTTCTGACTCGTTAGTAATATTTTCAGGATCCGGAATATGATTTTCTAAAGCCATATCCAAATCCGCCGCTTCTGCAGTTGGTGTTTCTAAAACTTGATTTTCTGATAAATTATTTTTATCTTCAGACATAATTATCTTTATTCGTAAGTATTTTATTTAATTCGTAATATTCGTATTTTTAAGTTTTTTGCGCCGCTGGTTTACGGCCAGAGCCGACAGAACGGCGGACATTGCCGCGCACTGTGCGCGTGTTTCTTCTGGTGTGCTGGCCGCGCACAGGCAATCCCTTGGCGTGCCTGCTGCCACGATAACTGCCAATCTCCTTTAATCTTTTAATATTGCTTAAAATTTCTCTTTTTAAATCGCCTTCCACCCGATATTCTTTTTCTATTTTTTGGCGCAAAGCATTGGTTTGTTCTTCGGTTAAATTTTTAACCCGGATATTTGGATCAATAGCCAATTCTTTTAAAATTTTTTTAGACTGCGAAAGACCAATGCCAAAAAGATAGGTCAAACCTATTTCTATTTTTTTTTCATTTGGTAAATTAACACCGGCAATTCTGGCCATAAAATAATTTTTAAAATTCCAAAATTTTGATTTTTGATTTTTGATTTTTAAATTTTAATTTTTGTTTACCCCTGTCTTTGCTTATGTTTCGGATTTTTGCAAATCACAACCACGCGCTTTTTACGGCGCACAACTTGGCAATCTTTGCAAATTTTTTTTACCGAAGCGCGAACTTTCATATAAACGCGGATTTACGCGGAACATCACGTTTAAAAAAACGCAGACTTACGCGGAAAAAACAAAAATTATTTTATAGACGATACATAATGCGGCCCTTGGTCAAATCATAAGGTGAAATTTCTACTTTGACCTTGTCCCCTGGAATCAGCATAATTTTATTAAGGCGCATTTTACCAGACAATCTGGCTAAAATTTCTTGGCCGTTTTCTAATTTAACACGAAAAGTAATGCTTGGCAAGGATTCCACCACCTCGCCAATAATTTCTATAAAACCCTTTTTATTGATCTTAAAAGGGCCAAAATCATCTCTTTTGCTCGTGCCAAGTGGATTATTAGCTCCAAAAGAATCAGGCGGTATTGATCCTTGGGTTGGATTTTGATAATTGACGTTGTCAACACTCATTAGTATTTAAATCATCTGGGTATAAAAAATATCCAGAATATAATGCTATTCTTTTAATCAAAATTAAATTTGGGTCTTAAGATTAAGTGTGTTATATGGATAGTATAGACAAAAGCCAAATATCTGTCAAGCAATTAAATTCCTTGGCCTAATTCAATTATGATCTTATCTTCTTTTTCTGGCAATTTACTGTTTAAACTCATGGAAAAATCAAATCTAACATCTTTGACTTTGGGCAGAGAAAGAATGTAGCGCCGCGCTTCCACTTCGCTTTTGCCCAAAATGTTAGCTTTAATGGTTTTTAAATCAATATTTTCAGCCACTGGAAATGTCGCTTTGACTGCCAGCTTAACTGTGCCAAAAGAGAAATCCACATCTTGGACTGTTAATTCCAAACTGCCGAATTCTGTTTCAGCAATTGTCTGGCCTGGTTTTAATTTTTGCGCGATTTTAGTTTTCAAATTCTGGCGTAAATTTTTATTATCATAAGCAAAGGCCTGGGCTTTTAATTTTAAAGCCATCTTAAAATTATCTGCTGGGTTATCTATGGCGACTGAAGTATTAGTTTCAGAGCTGTCAAACTGAATCAGCTGGTCAGAAATAATCATTTCAGCGCCAGCTTTTTTATTTAAGGATTCTTTAACTGGCGTTTCCAAATCTTTAAGCAATTTCGCTTTGGCTTGATCCAAATCTTCTTGGCTCACCACTGTTTCATTCTTATCAGTGCCGCCTGAAGTAGTGTTTTGAATTGAACCATAAATCTTTTCTTGGCGATCCAGGGCAAGAGCGGAAATATTTACACGGCCAGAAATATTATTGGCTTTAGTGCCTGCTTCTTTGCTTGAAATAGCGACTATGATTTCTCCGCTCACTACCTGGCCTTGATCGTCAACTCTGGCGCCTGGCACATTGACTGGTTCAGCAACTTTAAAAACACTGCCCTGATCGCTAACCAAATCCATATCAGGAGTAATTGGCTGTGGGTTGCCTGTTTTATTAAAAAATATTGCCTGGCCAGTAGCGCTTTTGCCCATATTTTTACTGCCCGTGGCTTTAAATTCGCTTTCTTTAGTTTCTTCAGTTGCTACAATTACAGCGGCAAAAATATTATTTTCTTCATTAACCTTGGTATTATCAGTTGTCAGTTGAATCTCAAAATCCTGGCTGATATTTTCCGTTTCTGTAACAATGGTGACGCGGGCACTTGGCAGAACATAAGTGAAAAGAATAAAAAATAAAATTAAAATTGTCAATAAAAAAACTCCGCGCCAGAGCCAATGATGTTTTTTTGGCCGCGCAACTGCCAGACGATAATTGCGTTGTGGACGAAATGATTGAGTGGCAAATGACATAAAAAATAATTACTAATTTCTAATGTCTAATTTTTAAAAAATAAAACAAAAATAGTTATTTAGAAATTAGAAATTAAAACTTAAAAATTATTCTAACACCGCCTTAATTCTCCTCACTCCGGCAGACGATGCTTCTTCTTTAATAATTCTAAAATGCCCGAGCTCGCTCGTGTTTTTCACATGCGGCCCGCCGCAAAATTCAGCGCTGAAATCTCCAATCAGGTACACTTTGACAATGTCTCCGTATTTAGATAAATCAAAAGACAATTTTTTAACAATTTTTATTGCTTCTTCTTTTGGCAACTCTTGCATCTCAACCGGAATTTTCTCAATTATTTTTTGATTTACCAAATCCTCCACCTCTTTCAGCTTGTCCTCTGGCACTTTTTCCAACCAATTAAAATCAAAGCGCATTCTTTCATCCGTGATATTACTTCCCTTTTGCGCGATATCTTCACTTAGTATTTTCCTAAGCGCGGCCAACAACAGATGCGTGGCTGTGTGATATTGCGTGACTTTTTCCGAATGATCAGCCAGCCCGCCTTTAAATTTTCCAGCCGCGGCCGTGCGCGACAGCTCCTGATGTTTTTTAAATTCTTCATTAAACTCCGCTTCATCAACTTCAAGTCCATTTTCTTTGGCTAACTCTTTGGTCAGCTCCAGTGGAAAACCATAAGTTTGGAATAAATTAAAAGCTAATGAACCAGAAATATTATTTTTATGTTTTAATGTTTTAATGTTTTCATGAAACATCTTCATTCCTTCCTGCAAAGTCCTGGTAAATTTATCTTCTTCCGCCATTAAATTGTCCAGGATAAATTTTTTGTTTCTCAAAAGCTCTGGATAAATTTCATTCATAATTTCAATCACCACTTCGGCAATTTTATGGCTGAAATTTTCTTTAATCCCAATCATCCGGCCGTGGCGAATTGCCCGGCGGATCAATTTTCTAACCACATATCCTTGGTCCACATTTGATGGCGCAATACCCATATCATCACCCATAATAAAAGTCGCCGCTCTTAAATGGTCTGCTATAATACGCATTTGCTTATTAGTTTCTTCGTCTTCGCCATATTTGCTATTAGATAATTCTTCAATCTCTTTTATTATCGGCCAAAATAAATCTGTTTGATAATTGTCATCTAAATTATTCATCACAGCTAACAATCGTTCCAAGCCAGTGCCATTATCAATATTTTTCTGGTTGGCAATTTTATATTTATTCTCACCAATTTTTTCATACTGCATTAAAACATCATTGCCAATTTCTACCCACCGTTTATCAGCTGGATCAAAAACATCTGGCACCTTTTCACTTTTGTCAGTCCAAAAAAACATTTCAGTGCAAGGACCGCAGGGGCCGCTATTGCCAGTCGGCTCCCACCAATTATCTTTTTTTGGCAAATATGCGATTCGTTTTTCACTCACACCAAGATTTTTCCAAGCACTGGCTGCTTCTTCGTCTCTCTCTGCGTTATCATCTCCTGCAAAAACAGTAAATGCCAAATTATTTTTATCTAACTGCAACTCTTGCGTTAAAAATTCATAACTCATTTTTATTGCTTCATCTTTAAAATAATCGCCAAGCGACCAATGACCGAGCATTTCAAAAAAAGTGTGATGAGTTTTATCACCCACATCATCAATATCAACGGTGCGCACGCATTTTTGCGAATTAACCAAACGTTTGCCAGCAGGATGTTTTTCATTCAAAAGAAATGGCGCCAATGGCTGCATGCCAGCAGTAATAAAAAGAGTTGACGGATCATTTTCCGGCATTAAAGACGCCGAGAGAATCTCCGCGTGTTTTTTTGATTTAAAAAATTCAATATATTTTTTTCTTAATTCTTTTGCAGTTAGCATAAATAAAGAAATTTATCCCGAGTGTAGCGAGGGGTCCCGTCGTTCTTTGCTCAAAAAATAATAACATCTCAATCTTATCAAAAACCCACTATTTTGGCAAATAAAAAAAGCCTTATGCTTTTTGTTACAAATTACAGATTACGGATTACTTATTACACCATCTTTCGCATTTTGTCCTAATTTTGACCTTTCAGAAATTTCCTGCTCCACTTCTGATTTTGGCCGGCCATATTTTTGGCTGGAATATTCTTTAACCACATCTACTATTTCTGGATTGCCTTTCACTGGTGGAAACGCCATCATATTAAACGGCCGGGCTGCTTCGTTATTGATAAGCAAGCGCACATAAGCCTGATATTTTTCAATGTTCATTAAATCATATTCATTAAAAACAGGCGCGTATTGTTTAGCCATAGTTTCCGTGTCTTCCACGCCAATGCGATAGCAAATCATAGTACCGGCATTGCCAAACACCGCGTCGCGCACTTTGGTGTCCTGATTTTTAATTAGCTGACTGATGTATTGATGCGCCATAATTAAATTCAAGCGATATTTTCTTGCCTCAGCTAAAATCGTGGCAATTGAATCAGTGACATAATTTTGGAATTCATCAATATAAAGATAAAAATCAGGCCGTTCATTTTCCGGCAAATCAGCCCGGGAAAGCGCGGCAATCTGCAATTTGGAAACAAAAATCAAGCCCAAAAGATCACTATTTGTTTCCCCTATTTTTCCTTTTGACAAATTCACCAATAATATCTTTTTATGATCCATAATCTCTCTGATATTAAAGCCAGAATACGGCTGGCCAATCACATTCCTCATCATTTCATTTTCAATAAAACGGCCTGTTTTAGAAATCACATAAGAAAGCATGTCAGCCCCTGAACTGCCTCTTTGAGCAGCCACATATTCTTTTTCCCAAAAAGCTTTAACCATTAAATCATGACATTTGGATAATTTGTATTGACGGAATTCCTCATCCACAAACACGCGCGGAATTTCCACAATGGTGCCAGGATTATCTTTGTCTGCCATTAAGAGCAACATAGCATTGCGCATATAGTGTTCAAACATCGGACCGCCCATTTCACGGCTGGGCATTAGTTTATAAAAAATTTCAATCATTTCCTGCGTGGCAAAATCCTGTTCAGCAGAAGTTTTTGCTTCTAGCATATTTAATCCAATGGGCCGCTCAGTAAAACCAGGATCAAAATAAATAACATCTTGCAAACGCGATTCAGGAATAGTGGGCAAAATATCTTCAATACCAGTGCCATGCGGGTCAATATAACAAACACCTTCTCCGTTTTGAATATCTTGCACAGCCAGATTAACCATTAAAGTTGATTTACCAGTGCCTGTCATACCAATAATATACAAATGCCTGCGCCGATCATCTTTTTGAAGTTTGACAAGCGTCTCTTTGCCCCGGTAAATATTTTTTCCCAGAATAATTCCTTGCTCCGGCATATTAGTCGGCGCTGGCGCCCGGCGGGCGCCAAGCCAATGGATATTTGGCGTAGCGCAACTGGGTAAAGGAAAATGATAAACAGAAGCTAATTCTTCCGTATTCAAAGTCATTAAAAAATTTTTACTAAATCGCCTATGAATTATATCAGAAATTATTTTATCAATTTTTTTACTGCCAGACGCTTTAAAGCCATTGCCATATTCATAGATATTATACTGGCCAAATGAATTCAAAATATTTCTTAAATTCATGGTGGCTGTGGAATTATCTGGCGCAGAAACTACAACTCTGATATTAGTTTCCATGCTTGCTTTAGCCACTTTTTCTTCAATTGATTTTATTGTTTCCTGGTCCAATGGCGTCAATTGGGGCTGTTTAGGCAACTCATCTTTGGATTTTGATTCGCTAACTAAAAAAGCAGAATGCAAGCCGCCAATGGATTTTAAAGTCTGGTTAGCCGCTTTATCATACCAAAATCGGCCGGGAATTTTCTTCAACACATCATCTATCTTTTTGCCAGACATTATTTCCTGCACAATTTTACGGCCTTTTTTATGCCAGTCTTTAGCGACAGGCCGAATCATAATCTGAATCACCGCGCCTTCTGAATCGCTTAATTTTGACAAACTATTGGTTAAAGAGTTCAGAGGATCAACTTCCATTTTGCGGTAAGTTTTTAAACTCAAAATATCTGGTTTCATTAGATTAAGGCAGGCTGCGGCCACAGAACTACTGGGCGCAAAAATATTATAATCCTCTTCAATTTCAATCTGCGCGTGAGGATACTGGGCCTGAATTTGCTGTTCAATAAACTGCTCCAGATATTTTGGCGCCACAACATAAAAATAAATCAGCCGATTTTGCGCCACAATCTCTAAAGAGATTTCATCATGCCGTCCGTAAAACCAGGCCTGCCATGCTTTAGGCGGCTTAATCGCGCCAAATGTTGACCAAAGATTTTCTGCCCAGGAAATTTGTTCCTGAATCTGCGCTGTGTTACTACCGGTTTCAGTTTCTTTTTTTCCCACACCAGCCGCATCTTTTGGCACAGCCACCGAAAGAATCACAGAACGCAATTCCAACGGCAGTTTATAATTTTTCCTGACCCAAGCGCGCCAGATTAAAATAATGATCAAAATTAAAAAAATAATAGCCAGTAAAAACAGGCCGACAATAAAAATTGGGTTATCAAAAAGGGTGGGTTGGCTAAAAGAAGAATAAGGCATATTTCTCATTAATTTCTAATTTTTAAAAATAAAAACCTTGCAGAAACATTATTTAATAAGTCAATCACAAAATTTTTTATTTTATTAGAAATTAGATATTAGAAATTAAAATTTTATTTCCATTATTCTATCCGCCTTAATTTTCGCTTCCTGCTCTAAAAAATATCTATTCACACCCGGAATAATTTTAAGCCATTTAAAAATCAATTTAAAAAAATTTTTAAAAGTGGCTTTAGCCGAGATTATTAATTGCATAATCTTAACAGTAGTTTCCTCGCCTTTTTTCTTAAACTTATCTTGGGCCCCGACGTCAAGCGAGAAATATAAATCTTCCAAATTATCTTCCAAAATCGCTTCCACGGTTTGATGCAAAGGACTTTTAGTCGCATCTATGCCTGGCGCACCAACTGCTGATGCTCCTTGGCCAGTTGGAGTTTGCAACAAAGATTCCCTTGATTCGCCAGCTGTTTCTCTTCTAATAATTTCTTTTTCTCTCCTGTTTCTCTTTAACTCAAAATCAGCCTCTTTTTCTTGAGACTCTCTTTTTAATTTTTCTTTTGCAATTTCTGAATAAGGTTTTCTTAAACTATCCACAAGTTAATTTTAGCATAAAAATTAAAAATGTGATAATATAATATTATGCCCCACATTTCTTCCTACCAACACAATAATTTCTTTTGGCACATTGTTGATAAGCCGACAAAAAAACAGCTTGACTGGCTGAAAGATAATTTTGATTATGAAGAGCAGGATATTCTTGAATGTCCGCCACCAACTCAGAGACCAAAATTAGTGGACCGCAGTCGTTATATTTTTATGATTTTGCTCTTTCCGTTTTATGACAAAGAGACAGGCAAAGTCAGGCCTTCGGAAGTTGATTTTTTTATTGATAATGAAAAAATTATTACAGTGCATAACGGCGAACTAAAGCCGCTATTAGAATTGCAAACAGAAGCGGAAAAAAATCCCGCCTTCGGAGAAAAATATCTGAACAATGGTTCAGTTCTGCTTTATGAAATTTTAAACCGTCTTTTGCACGAATGTTTTCCTATGCTCAATCACATCAGTCAGGATATTGACAACATTGAAATTAACACTTTAAATATATTTGAAAAAAAATTAGTTATTATTACGGAAATTCTCCGCATCAAAATTAATATTGTGAATTTCCGCAAAGCCATGCAGGCGCATAAAAGCATTATTTCCAAACTGATTAAGGCATCGGAAAAATTTTATCCCAGCAATTGTTTGCATAATTATTTTGCCAATTTAGTCAATCACACTAAAGACATCTGGGATTTTTTAGAAAATTACAAAGAAACCATCAATGCGGTGCATGAGACACATGAGTCATTGATGTCGCATCGTCAGACAGAAATTATGAAGACACTGACTGTAATTTCAGTCATTGTTTTTCCATTGACTTTATTTGCCGCGATTTTTGGAATGAACACTATGAATAGTATGCCATTTATCAACTCTCAATATGATTTCTGGTGCGTGGTGATCATTATGATTCTCGCTGCCGCCGGTATGCTCTTGATTTTTAAAAAGAAAAAATGGCTCTAATAAATATGTTGCAACTCTATAATACTCTCACACGCAAAAAAGAAAAATTCAAACCCCTTAATAAAAATAAAGCGGGCCTTTATACTTGCGGACCAACTGTTTATAATTACGCTCATTTAGGCAATTTGCGCACTTATATTTTTGAAGATATTTTAAAGCGAGTGTTAATTTATAATGGTTACGAAGTTAAACATGTCATGAATGTCACTGATGTGGGGCATCTGACTGGCGACCGTGATATGGGCGAAGATAAATTGGAAAAGGGCGCCAAACGCGAAGGCAAATCAGCTTGGGAAATCTCTGATTTTTATTGGCGAGCTTTTAGAAAAGATATGAAAAAATTAGATATTTTGGAGCCGGATATTTGGTGCCGCGCCACTGATAATATCAAAAAACAAATTGAATTAATAAAAACTCTGGAAAGAAAAGGCTACACTTATAAAATTTCTGACGGCGTTTATTTTAATACTTCAAAATTTCCTGATTATAATAAATTAAGCCATCAGCCGCTCGCGGCTCTTGAAGAAGGTGCTAGGGTGGAAAAAAATAACGAAAAGAAAAATTCAACTGATTTTGCTTTATGGAAATTTTCTCCTAAAAATGCTAAAAGACAGATGGAATGGCAATCGCCTTGGGGCATTGGTTTTCCCGGCTGGCATATTGAATGCTCTGCTATGAGCATGAAATATCTTGGCAAAGAATTGGATATTCATTGCGGCGGGATTGACCATGTTAATATTCATCATACCAATGAAATCGCCCAGTCAGAATCAGCCACTGGTAAAAAATTTTTTAATTATTGGCTGCATGGCGCTTTTTTAAATATTGCTAATGGCAAAAAAATGGCCAAATCAACAGAAAATTTTTTAACCTTGGAAAACGCTTTGCTCAAAAAAAATATCAATCCCTTGTCATATCGCTACGCCTGCCTGACAGTCCATTATAGAAAACCAATGGAATGGAGTGAAAAATCAATTGAATCAGCAGCCAATGCTTTAAATAATTTATACGAAGCAGTATCAGCTATAAAAGATGGTAAAAACGCTATAATTGATAAAAAATATCAGTATAAATTTTTAACTGCCATCAATGACGACTTAAATATGCCGCGGGCATTAGCCATTGTCTGGGAAGTTCTTAATTCTAAATTACAGGCTGGAGATAAAAAAGCAACCCTTTTGGATTTTGATAAAGTAATGGGGCTAAATTTGAGCAAAGTTAAAAAAGAAAAAATAATTATTCCAGCGGCAGTGAAAAAATTAGCGGCGGAGCGCGAAACGGCAAGAAAAAATAAAGAATGGAAAAAGGCAGATGAGATAAGGAAAAAAATTGCAGAGTTAGGATTTGCAGTGGAAGATGCCGGAGAAAAAAGCGTGATAAAGAAAAAATAAAAAAAGCCCATGGCAATACGTGGGCTTGATTTTTTATTGTACTTTATTGTTTTGAAATAACTCTGCCAACCCGGCACCCAAGAAAATTCTTTTTAACGTGACAATTTTGTCCTTCGCTCAAAACAGCCGGGGGACCAAAGTATTCAAGTTTGTGAATTCTATCTGTCCTTTGTTCTGGTGTTTCGTCATCTAACTTAGACATCTGGATACCACTTAATCCATCATCATGACCATCTGCCATAGTAAATCTCCTTATTTTTCTTGTCAAAGATTATTATTTTTTGTATTGTTAGTGTAATATGAAAAATAAAAAAAGTCAATTAAATATTTGGCAAAAACTCAAAAAACCTATTCTGGCTTTAGCGCCAATGGCTGGCTATACGGATTCTACTTTTCGTGTCATGTGTTTAAAAGGCGGAGCAGATTTGGTCTACACGGAAATGATTTCTGCAGAAGCTTTGGCCAGGGAAAATAAAAAAACTTTGAAAATGCTGGAATTTTTACCAGAAGAAAAAAATGTTATTGTCCAACTTTTTGGAAAAAATCCAGAAGCGTTCGCGAAGGCGACAAAAATAATAAATGAAAAATTTTGTCATCCCCTTGAAAAAGGGGATCCCCGCTTACGCGGGGATGACAATAAAAAAATCTGTGGTATTGACATCAATCTTGGCTGTCCGGCACACAAGGTTTTTAGAACTGGCGCTGGCGCTGCTTTAATGGATAACAAAAAATTAGCGCGAGAAATTATTATTGCTGTCTTAGAAAATACCAATCTGCCAGTTTCAATTAAAATTCGCACCCGGGTAAAGAATACCACAGCCATAGATTTTATTAAATTTATCAAAGATTTGCCCATTGCCGCAATAATGATTCACGGCCGTTCGCTGGCGCAAGGCATGACTGGACCAATAGATTTTGCAATGATAAAAAAAGTTAAACAACTATTACCTGATAAAATTGTTTTAGCGAACGGCGGAATTAGTACGCTGACAGACGCTGAAATTATGCTGGAAAAAACAGGGGCAGATGGAATTGGCATTGGCCGCGGCGCGTTGGGAAAACCATGGATATTTAATGAAATAAAAAAATGTTTAGCATCTTCTGTCATTCCGTTGAAAAACGGAATCCAGAAAACAAAATTTAATTTCTTTCTGGATCCCCGCCTCGCCGCCGGGCAGGCTGATTTGCATCAGGATGACAAAAAAAATATTATTCTCCGCCACGCCCAACTTTTTTTACAACATAACGATAATCTAATCCCCTTGCGCAAACATTTAATTCATTATTTCAAAGGACAAAAAAATGCCTCAAAATTGAGGCAGAAAATAATCAAAATTAAATCACTGGTGGATTTAGAAAAAATTTAAAAAATAATTGTCATCCCCGCGAGTTCCATTTGCCAGTGGCAAATGGAACGGGGATCCCAGTGAATAATCAGTTGCTAATTCCATGAGATTCCCGCATTCGCGGGAATGACAAAATAGTTTATCTTTTACTCCAACGGCGGCCGGCCAGGTCCTTTATGACGATTAAATTTTATGGAAAATAAAATTAAAACCAATGGCAAAGCCAGCCAGATAAAACGCGCCAAATCAGTATTAAAAATATTTAGCGCGAGCGCGGAAAACTGGCTTAATAATTCCATGGGCAAAAAAGTAGTCAAAAGAGAAATAAGTAAGCCAACTGATAAAATGCCATAAATAAAGGCGTGAATAAGTCTTGAAAGCGCATTGCCTTGTGAGCCGGCAAAAATATGGCCGCGGCTAAAAATAACAGTTAAAAATATGGCCAACACCACAAACCCGGCTGATTTTATCCAAACTATTTGCTCCAAACTTATTTTTGACAGCCAAATGTTATATGGAAAAAAAAGAACAACTAGATAGCTGGCATAAATCCCGATGAGCCAAGAAAAAATTTTATCGCGTTTCAAAATAAAAATATGAATCAAAACAGAAAGCGCTAAAAACAGAATTAAAACCAGATCCTTGGAATTGGCAGACCAGTCAACATTATTCGCGGCCTGATTAATGTCTAGAATATTGAGAGTAGTAATTAACATAACTCTATTATAACACAAAAACAAAAAAGCAGGAATATAAATTATGCTAATTATAATTCAGTCCAACGAAGCTAAGGTTGGCAAATTTTCGCACCGCAACATGTCTGAGGCCGAGCAAAGCGAGGCCGAGTTTTGCGGAAGAAAATTTGGCAACCTTAGCGAGTGCAATCAACACAATACATTATTCTATTTCTTCTTTTAATTCTTCTAGAATCTTTCTGCCTTTGCGAGAAATTTTAGTCGGAGTTTTAACAATCATTTCAACCAAATGATCGCCGCGGCGGCTCTCGCGGTTTAATTCTGGCACGCCTTTGTTTTTTAAAATAAAAACCTTGCCAGATTGCGTGCCTTCTGGAATTTTTAAAATTACAGGTCCGTCAACAGTTTCTACTTCAACTTTAGCGCCTAAAGCAGCGTCAGCCATATTGATTTCTGTTTGCGACAAAATATTTTGGCCATCTCTTTTAAAATGCTGATTAGGCATAATTCTGAAAGAAATAAACAAATCGCCTGCGCGAGAGGCCTTAAACCCGGCATTGCCTTGGCCAGAAATTTTAATTTGCTGTCCTTCATCAATGCCTGCTGGAATAGAAATTTTTATTTCCTTTTTATCTTTGACTCTGCCTTGGCCATGGCATTTGGAACAAAATTTTTCTGGTTTTTTGCCTGTGCCTGAGCAGGTATTGCAAATGCTCGCGGTAGCAAACACGCCAAAAATTGTCCGCTGGATCTGCCGCACTTCACCTGCGCCTTTGCATTCCGGACAAGTGATTATTTTACTGCCAGGCTCATTGCCAGAGCCAGAACATCTGTCGCACATATCCTGTTTTTCTAAAACAATAAATTTTTCCGCGCCAAAAATAGCTTCTTTAAAATCAATGATCATTTGAATTTCAATATCTTCGCCTGTTTCAGAATGCGAACTTCTGCGCCTTGTCTTTCTGCCGCCACCAAAAAAATCACCAAATAAATCCCCGAGATCAAAATCTTCGGCATTAAACGAAAAACCGCCTTGCTGTTGATTAGCACCTGATTGTCTGGCAAAATCCTGCCAGTTAAATCCTTGGCCGCCAAAACCGCCGGCGTTAAATCCTTGACCACTATTAAATGTCTGGCCAAACTGATCATACTGCTGGCGTTTTTCCTCATTGCCAAGCGCCTGATAGGCCTCG
>Ga0210018_1000756_pt1 | contig 16853 bp, 16 predicted proteins | sample CryGeyCG2014_010_2_FD_183967 | JGI IMG/M metagenome (GOLD analysis project Ga0210018, IMG submission 183967) | Groundwater microbial communities from aquifer - Crystal Geyser CG09_land_8/20/14_0.10 (SPAdes) (version 2) | ecosystem: Environmental > Aquatic > Deep subsurface > Groundwater | place...
ACGGAGCCTTTATCGCAATTTCGCCGAAGATTCAGGGACTGATTCATATTTCAGAATTCGGAACAAAATCTAAAATGGAAACGGCTTTAAAAATAGGCGAAAAATACAAATTTCAGATTTTATCCATCGAACCGCGGGAACACAGGATGAGCTTGAAGTTGGTTGAAAAGTAAAAATAGGGTTTCTACAGCCTTGTCGCGCTTGCGACAAGGCTGTTTTCTTTTTTTCTCTTGATTTTTCGGTTTTTTTTTGATATCTTAAAAGAGTAATAAGTCGAAGAGAATCGTCTCTTCTTCATCTCATTGCGACTCGATAAATGAAGAACTTGTTAAAAAATTTTATATTTATTTTACTGATTTTTCTGGTAATTTCAGGCGTTTTTACTTTATTTTCGCAACCCTCCGGAAAAGAAAAACAATTGCCTCTGACTCAGCTGGTCGGAGAAATTAATCAGGGAAAAATAAAAAACATTACGGTTTCCGGCGATAATCTCGACATAATTTATCAGGACGACACAAAGGCCAAATCAATGAAAGAAACCGGAACCGCGCTCTCTCAATCTTTGATAAACTACGGAGTAGATGAAGAAAAATTAAAAGCGGTCGGAGTTGAAATGAAAGAAAGCGGAGGAACCTGGTCTTGGATGGGACCGATTTTATTTGCGGTACTCCCTCTTCTGTTATTCGGCCTGTTTTTTTGGATGATTTTCAGACAGGCAAAAACCGGAACGATGCAGGCTTTTGATTTTACCAAAGCCAGAGCCAGGTTATTCGGCGCCGAAGGCCATCCCAGCGAAAGAATTACTTTCAAAGACGTAGCCGGTTTGAAAGAAGCAAAAGAAGAATTAAAAGAAATCGTCGATTTCCTGAAAAATTCGGAAAAGTTTTTGCAGATGGGGGCAAGAATCCCCCGGGGAGTTTTATTGATGGGAGCTCCGGGCACAGGAAAATGTATTACCGGTGATTCTTTGGTCTTAACCAATAAAGGACTTATTGAAATAAAAGATATCCCAAGGTATTTCAGTTTTGACGAAAAATCTCACCAAGTTTATGGAGCTAAATTACCAACAATTGATATAAAAGAATCGAAAAACGAAATTGGGTTGGCAAGTCATTGGTATGATCTGGGGGAGCAGCCAACAATTAAGATTACGTTAAAACAGGGTTTTGAGCTGGAGGGAACATTAGAACACCCGATCGTCATTCTTAACGAAAATGGAAGACTTGAGTTTAAACCCCTAAGTCAGTTGAAAAATGATGATTTTGTGGCAATAAAATTCAATGGTCAGCATTTCGGCTCTTTAAAGGAAATTAAACCAGATCGGGCATACTTATTGGGACTTCTGACAGGAGACGGAAACTTAAGCCATAGCAATCGCATAGGATTAACCACAATTGACCCGGAAATTGCCAACAGTTTTAATACGTATATGAATAAAAATTATGGAGAAGAAATTAAAATTGGCAATAGTTCCGATGGAATAACTAAAACTGTGACTTCTTGGAAGGTGAAAAAAGATCTGTATAACGCAGGAATGTCTTATCTTCTCTCTTACGACAAAACCGTTCCTTATACAGTTATGCAGGCTCCAAAAGAAATAATTGTTGCTTTCTTGCAAGGATTATTTGATACCGATGGTTATTTTGAAAGATATAATTTTGGCTACGCAACGGTAAGTAAAAAATTATCCGATCAGATATTGATGTTGCTGCTTAATCTCGGCGTCATTGCTCATCGCAGAATTAAATCTCATGTTGATGTATACCATCCGCGACCAGTTTACGAAATTACTGTTTCGGGTTCGGCTCTAAAAGCGTTTAAAAAAGAAGTTGGCTTCCGTTTAACCCGCAAACAAAAATTGCTTGAAGACTACTTAGAATCTCACCCAAAAGAAAATACAAACATAGACTTGTTTCCTTTTGTTGTAAATACAATTGAAAATACGTGGAAAAAAATAAGCAAATCCGGGAAAAGCAATTCTCGATTTGCTAACTTAATAGATAAAGTGAGAGACCGTAAAATAATTTCCCGTAATTCCCTCGGTTTATTCTTGGATTTATTCAAAAAATGCGGTTTAAAAGATAATCAGATTAGTTACTTAAAAAATCTTTACGACGCTAAATTATTCTTTTCGCCAATAGCCAAAATTGACAATTGCAGAAATCGTGTATATGATTTTACAGTTCCTAAATACCATTCATTTATTGCTAACGGTTTAGTATCACACAACACTTTGTTGGCAAGGGCAGTGGCCGGCGAGGCCCATGTTCCTTTTTTCCATATTTCTGGCTCTGAATTCGTTGAAATGTTTGTGGGAGTGGGTGCGGGAAGAGTCAGAGATTTGTTTTCAACCGCAAAAAAAGCGGCGCCGTCCATAATTTTTATCGATGAACTTGATGCCATCGGCCGCCACAGGGGCGCCGGGCTTGGCGGCGGCCATGATGAAAGGGAACAAACTTTAAACCAAATTTTGGTGGAAATGGACGGTTTTGAAAGAGATACCAACGTAATCGTAGTAGCGGCAACCAACAGACCCGACGTTTTAGACCCGGCCTTGTTGCGTCCCGGCAGATTTGACCGGAGAGTAGTTCTGGATTTGCCGGACGTTAATGACCGGGAAGAAGTTTTAAAAATTCACTGCCAAGGAAAGCCCCTGGCATTGAATATCAATCTCAGAGAAATTGCAGAAAGAACTCCGGGATTTTCCGGCGCCGATTTGGCCAGCGTGGTTAATGAAGCGGCGTTGTTGGCCGCCAGAAAAAATAAACATCAGGTTTTTCAGGAAGAGCTTTTAGATTCGATCGAGAAGGTTTTATTGGGACCGGAAAGAAAAAGCCATATTTTATCAAAGAAAGAAAAGGAGGTCGCGGCTTTTCACGAAGCAGGCCATGCCTTGGTTTCTTCCTCCCTGCCTGATGCTGAACCTGTCAGAAAAATTTCCATTGTTGCCAGGGGCCTGGCGGCGGGATATACCTTAAAAATGCCCGCAGAAGAAAGAAGGATCAAAACGAAATCGGAATTTTTATCCGAAATGGCAACTCTGCTTGCGGGTTTCTGCGCGGAAAAGTTAAAGTTCAGGGAAATTACCACCGGCGCCAGCAACGACCTGGAAAGAGCTTCCGAATTGGCCAGAAAACTGGTAAAAGAATACGGGATGTCTTCTTTGGGCCCCGTTTCTTTCGGAGAAAAAGAGGAAATGGTATTTTTGGGAAAAGAGTTTGGCGAACAAAGAAATTATTCTGAAAAAGTGGCTGCTTTAATTGACAAAGAAGTGGAAAAATTCATTAAAAATGCCGAAGAAAAGGCTGACAGAATTTTGGCCAAAAGACGGCATTTGCTTAATAAAATTGCTGAAACCTTGATTAAGAAAGAAACCATTGAAAGAGAAGAATTTGAAAGTCTGATTAAACAAAGAAAGATTGAAACGCCCGCTTCCCCGACGAAGATAGAAAAGCCGACAAAATTAAAAATCAGACACATTTAATTCTGCGCGTGTAGCTCAGTGGTAGCAGCATTCGCCTTATAAGCGAAAGGTCGGTGGTTCGATCCCACCCACGCGCACCACATGGGCGCGTAGCTCAATGGCAGAGCGTCTCTTTGACGTAGAGAAGGTTTCGGGTTCAAATCCCGCCGCGCCCACAATATGAAAATTATTTACGAAGATGAAAATGTCCAGGTTTTCGACAAGCCGGCGGGAGTAAATTGCGATGATTTTCCTTTAAGAATCCATCGGCTAGATAAAGACACTTCGGGCATATTTTTGGTAGCCAAAAACCAAAAAGCGCTGGAATTTTTCCAAAAGCAGTTCCAGGAAAGAAAAGTGGAGAAAAAATATCTTGCCCTGGCAGTCGGTCATCTGCCAAATAAAGAAGGTGAGATTAAAACCTTAATCGGCCGCGCGCCTGGCGACCGCCGCAAGCAGAAAGTTTATTTGGAAGGGGAACCGGGCGCTACGGATAAGAGAAGGGCCATTACCCTTTATCGCGTCTTGCAAAGATTCGAAAATTATGATTTAGTTGAAGCTGAGCTTCTAACGGGCAGGAAACACCAGATCAGGGCTCATTTCGCCCACCTTGGCCACCCTGTCGCAGGGGATAAATTATACGGATTCAAGGGGCAAATTCACCCTGACAATTTAAAAAGACAATTTTTACACGCAAGCTATCTGAAAATCGAAATGCCAAACGGTCGAGAACGGGAGTTCAAATCAGAACTGCCTCAAGATTTAAAGGAAACATTAAACAATCTACGATGAGCACTAAATTAGACAATTTTAACCAGAAATCTCTTAAAAAAGACCTGCCGGACATCCGTCCCGGCGATACTGTTCGGGTTGGCCAAACAATCCAAGAAAAGGATAAAGAAAGAATCCAGAGCTTTGAAGGACAGGTTATCTCTAAAAAACACGGCAAAGGGATTCCGGCCACTTTTAAGTTAAGAAAAGTGATTTCCGGAATCGGAGTGGAGATAACTTTTCCGCTTCATTCACCCGCTATTAAAAAAATAGAAGTGATAAAAAGAGGAAAAGCCAGAAGGAAAAAACTTTATTATTTGAGAGGAGCTAAGGGAAAAAGAGCGAGATTAAAATTCAAAGCATAATAAATAGGTGGATCTTAAATTAAAAGTAAAGATTAAATGGTCGCCGAAATTCGCTTATGCAATCGGTCTTATAGCTACTGATGGAAATCTTTCCATTGACGGAAGACATATTATCTTTACTTCAAAAGATTTACAATTGGTGAAATTATTCGAAGATTGTTTAAGAAGGGAAATTGGAATTAAAAAGAAAACGCGAAGCACCGAAAAAATAAAGAAGTATTTTTATGTACAATTCAGTGATGTCAGATTCTACGATTTTCTTCTCGGTCTCGGGATAACTCCCCGCAAATCAAAAACAATTGGGTCCATCCGTATACCTAAAAAATTCTTCTTCGATTTTTTGAGAGGGTGTTTTGATGGAGACGGATCTTTTTTCTCTTATTATGATCCCCGTTGGCCAAAAAGTTTTATGTTCTATACAACATTCGTTTCTGCAAGTAAAGAATTTATTAACTGGCTTCGCAAAAATTTGAAAAAGTACATTGGTATTAATGGACACATAACACAAGACGGCAATAACATCGCATATCAACTTAAATATGCTAAAAAAGAATCGAGAATCCTTATTCCAAAATTATACTATCGTAAAAATCTACCCATTCTTAAAAGAAAATTCTTAAAAATTGTGACGGCACTACGCGCGGGTGGTGAAATCGGAAAACACGCCACTTTGAGGGGGTGGTGAGCGCAAGCTCTTGGAGGTTCGAGTCCTCTCCCGCGCACAGGATTAAGGGCGGTTAGCTCAGAGGCTAGAGCGTCTCGTTTATTCACCCCGTTAGATATCTGGACGATTAGCTCAGTTGGTTAGAGCGCGTCGCTTACATCGACGAGGTCGCAGGTCCGAGCCCTGCATCGTCCACAAAGATAAATATCTAACGGGGCAAGTCGCGGAGGTTACAGGTTCGAATCCTGTGCCGTCCACAAAAATTTTTAATTGAAAATTAAAAATTTAAAATCACCCCGTGGTGGAAAAAATGAGAGCGAAGCGAGCCAAAAAACCAAAGGTTTTTTGAGCCGGGGGTCGGGGTGATTTTTAAGCCGGGGTAGCTCAGTGGTAGTAGCGCTTCTCTGAAAAAGAAGAGGTCGAGGTTTCGATTACCTCCCCCGGCACCCTTCGTCGCCTTAACTCCTCAGGGTGAACTACGAAAGGCAGTTCACACTGAGCCCAAAGGGCGAAGTGCGGGTGTAGCACAGTGGTAGTGCGTTTGGTTGCCAATCAAATCACACGGGTTCGATTCCCGTCACCCGCTTGAACCGTAATGAAAGCGGAAGATGGAGGCAAGCCCGAAGGGGAAAACTTCATCGCCCGCTCAAAGGAAGGATTGACAATTCTCCCGGAATAAGGTATTATGATTAAACCCCCATAAAAGGGGGTTTAAAGATGAATACCTACTCTAAATTTCCGATTCTCTTTATGTTTTTGGGCATTTCCCTTTCCGGGATGCTGATTTTTGAGTTTGGCCTTCCCAAAACCGAAGCTGGCTCGATCCCGGCTAATCCCCCGGATGTTCTGATCCAGAGCCAAATAGCGCTTTTAGGAGGAAATGCTTTAATTTCAACGTCTGATCCTTCGGGTCCGGAGCTAAAAGTGGTCCAAAAACTTCCGGTAATTATAACCGCCTATTCTTCTACCGTCTGGGAGACCGACGACAGCCCCTTTATCACGGCGTCCGGAGCCTGGGTTAGAGACGGAATTATAGCAAATAATTATCTGCCCTTTGGAACAAAGGTCAGAATGCCGGAGATATACGGAGATAAAGTTTTTGTTGTTGAAGACAGAATGAACTGGAAGAAAGGGAACTACCAGATCGATATCTGGTTTCCTTCCCGTATTGAAGCCAAAAATTTCGGCGCCAAAAGAACGTACATCGAAGTGCTGGAAAGTTAAAATTATCTTAAATTAAAGTAAAAAGCCGCCCCTAAGGGCGGCTTTAAGTTTTTCTTTTGCGGCGAAAATCATTTACTATTATAACCCATCAACAAGATGTCGTAAACCATTCTTTCCTTCATAAAAATCTTTAGCCCAGAGTATCCGGTCAAAATCTCGTAATGAAAGATTGTACCTATGAGCCAATTTTTTACATTTGTCCAAATATTCAAAGTAAGCAGAAGTATTGATTGTTGGATTACTACTTACTTCTTCGCCGAAATCTTTGAGAGACGCACAAGCTCGATAGTCAGCGACGGTAAAATCTTTAGGATAACACACGGTCAAAATTGCCGAAGCAAAAGCTATACCAATGCCGGGAATTTTAGGGAAAAGCAAGGCGTTCAATCTTTGTTCTTGTGTTTTAGCCCTCGATACTTTAGATGTAATTTCACGAATAGTCCTTCCGCTTTTTTTAATACTACTTAGAATTTTTGTCTTTGAAGCGTTTCTTTTCCAAATTACGATTGCAAAAAATTCTTCGGGGGATAGAGAACCGCGCTTTTGAAAATTCTTATGTACATCATCAAAAAGATAATCTTCTAAAAAATAGTATTTTAGATACTTTTCTAAATTTTCCATAAATTATGACTAAAAATTTTCTTTTCCCCAAAATATAATTTAAGTTGATTTTTTATGTCGAAACTTTTTGATTTAAATGCCAGCCGATTTTTGAGGGATAATTTTGTTTTGTATAACCACGCCTTTTAATTAATCTCCATTTCTTAAAAATTTTGCGCTTGCGAGAAAGATATAAAACAGGATTATTTCTGTACATAAAGTTGATGAGTTTTTCGCAGTCGTCAATATAAAAACAAATATTATATAAAGGAACTTTTTTATTTTTGGAGTGGACTTTATGGACAGCTTTACATTGGATACCTATGACCTCGCAAAGCTGTTTATTAAATTCTGTAATGAAAAATAAATTAGGGCTTACAAACCCTGCTTTAATCTGTGGCGTTCCGTTGACTTTGTAAATATAAACTGTTCCATCCCCATCAAAAAATCCTCGAGTAAAATCAGAGAAAAACTTCTTGGGAATCTTTAAGAAATCTGAATTATAATTTTTCTTAGAAGATACTCCTAAACTTATTAAGTCTCCGCAAATCTCCCTGTTTGAAATTTGAATTTGAGAATAAGGCATTTTTTGGGAATTATATTTTGTACTTATGGAACAATTTGGGCTTAAATTTTTTCCCATCTTCAATAAATTATCTTTATCTTTAGAGGTTATATTTAGAGTATAACTATTTTTTCGGTCTTTCCTCTTATAAATACAACCATCGGCAACGATATATCCTAAAATATAACTCATTTCAGGAGTCCAATTTTTAAAGAAATCTGAATTAACTTTCTTTAAAATTCTTGATTTTGTCGATAAAATCATATAGTGCACTATCTTGAAAATAGTTCGAACATTTTTTGCCGCCGAAGGCGGCAAAAATTCGCCTGCCTGAATTGGTGCGGCTCGCCCCGCCGAGCGGGGCTCGCCGCGTTCTTTGACAATTTCAAGTTTTTCTATGAGTTAATAATAACTCATTTCAGAAAATTTTTCAAACAGAAATTTTCTGATTTGGCGGCAAATTACTCAAAAAAAAGCCCTAAGTGAAAATTCTTTTTCACGAAGGGCTTATGAGAAGTTATGGCTTCTGAAGAGATGTTCTTACCTTCTCTCGTCCTCGACCACCGGTCTCTCGTTTTAATTTAATCGGACCAATCTCGCTGGTATTTTTAGGATGGGTACCACCGCAAGGCATCTGTATCTCGCCACACTTCCAGTATCTGAAATACGGCTTTTTCTCATCTGGCCAGGTCTCAATCGGCAGGTCTTTCCCAATAAACTCATTGGCTTTCCGTTCTACTTCAGCTATCCTTTCCGGATCAAGACGTTCCTCTGATTCATAGGTACTACTGTCATGTTTCTCATTGAGGTGAGAGCCAACCAGTTTTAATGGCCCAAACACCTGGAACAAAAAGTGTTCCATAATATGAGAAGCGGCATGAACACGCATAATTCTGTAGCGCCTTTCCCAGTCAATTTGGCCTTCCACTTTATCACTAACTTTGAAAGTTGGTGTGGATTCCAGAATATGGACAACATTTTTTTCTGAGTCAAATTGAGTGTCTGTCACCCTTTGGCTATTTAAGGTACCTGTATCTCCAGCTTGTCCACCGCTTTCAGGATAAAAACAGGTCTGATCGAGCCAGACATTATTTCCCTCGATCTTTTTAACAACAGCCCCGAAGAACTGTTTGTATGGGTCCTCGGAATACAATCTCTTTGTCATAGCTTTGCCTCCTTTCTTGCTATTCTATCATGGATGGAGATAAGGATACAAGCCCTGATTGAGCGGCATCCTTTTAGCCAAGTAACGGATTACTTCACAAACATGTGGCTTAATTCCAAAAATACTTCCTGTCTCATTCAGCGCTTCACCGAGACAAGCTCCAGCACAATTCTTCAACACTGGACAACCCTGACAATGAGGCATGTTCTGGGTACTTCGAGATCTAATCAACTTAATCTTTTCTTGGTCATATTCTATCCGACCTTCCTCTGGAATATAACGACCATAGATTAAGTCTTTCATGGCAGGATCTGCGCCAGAAAAAGCCATATCACAAGCTGACACATATCCGTCAACTGTAAGATGAGGGTAAGGGATACAGGCTCTACAAAAATACTCTGTTTCCTCATCAAAATTAACAGTTAATATACTGCCGTAAAATATGTCTCGTTCAATTGCGTACCGTCTTGCTTCTAAGAAATGTTCAGTATACTCCCGTAGGTCGGGGGCTTCACATTCAACAATCTGCCCAGAATATTTTCCAACAGAAGGAAACATAGGGTCAGACATTACAACCTTCACGCCGAGATGTGCAAAATACTCAATCATCTCGCGTTGTTTTTCCATATTTCGAGCACCTATAGTTGCCCGACATCCTAGTACGATCGGTTTCGCAGCCAAATATCGTATATTTTTCTCAACAATGTCTGAGCTTGGCCGACCCGCAGGTGTCGGTCGATAATAATTCTGAATTTCTGATGGACCATCGCAAGAAATCCAAACAATGTCTATATTTTCAGCTACCCACTCGGCAATTTTAGTTGAGAAAAAACCGTTTGTCTGCAGTTCAAATCTGCAATCCTCTCCCGCTAATTCGAAAGCCCAATCTTTAATCTTTCTCATTAGCTCGAACTCAAGCGTTGGTTCTCCAGTAGCAAAGAAACGGATCTCCCTCGAATCATAATTTTGAAAGAAATCTAAGATGCCCCTTTTGACAAACTCATAGTCGATTACTGACCTATCTCGTTCTTTCTCTCCAACGTAACAATAAATACATCGAAGGTTGCACCGATGGGTCAAAAATATACTCAACTGAGTTTTTCGGCAGTGTGCCATTTTCCTACCTCCTTTTATTGATTGTTAAGGTACCACCTGAGTCAATTTAGATTGACTCCTACAATTTTAACTACTAACATAGTACACCAAGATATAGAAAAAGCAAGACCAAAACAAAAACAGAAATTCTTGAGAATTTCTGCAACAAACAATATGAAAAAATTTTCTTTTACAAAATGTGGTTCGAGACGATATTTTTCCAGTCCTTTGGCAGTTTTTAAGTTCGCGGCGAGCCCCGCCGTGCGGGGCGAGCCGCACCAATTCAGGCAGGCGAATTTTTGCCGCCTTCGGCGGCAAAAAATGTTCGAACTATTTTCAAGATAGTGCACCAGCGAGGAAATGTCAAGTTCGCCTCGCCCGCTTCGGCGGGCTCGGCGACCAAATTGTAGGGAATTTTGGGCGAAAAAAATCAGTTGGCGGTTTTGAATTAGTAAAAGAAAATTTTTTCAAATAATTATTAACTAACCAAAGGAAAAATATGAAATACATTATCTACGCGCGTAAGAGCACCGAAGAAGATGATAGGCAGATTTTAAGTATCGAAGCTCAACTTGTTGAACTAAAAGAATTTGCCGCCAAAGAAAAACTTGAAATTGTCGCCTCGCTTTGCGAGGCAAAAACTGCCAAAGAACCCGGGCGAATGAAATTCGCCGAAATGTTGTCATTGATTGAAAAGGGAAAGGCGGACGGAATAATTTCGTGGCACCCGGACAGATTAGCAAGAAATTCTGTTGATGGAGGCAAAATCATTCACTTCGTAGATCGCGGCTTGATTAAGTCTCTCAAATTTCCCACTTTTTGGTTTGAACCGACACCACAAGGGTTGTTTATGCTTAATATCGCCTTTGGCCAATCAAAATATTTTGTGGACAATTTGCGAGAGAATGTAAAAAGAGGATTACGGCAAAAAATACGAAACGGGGTTTGGCCCGGCTGGGCTCCTGTGGGCTATCTGAATAATCCTAAAACGAGAATGATTGATATTAATAAAAGCAAAGCTCCGAAGGTAAAAAAACTTTTTGAGCTTTACGCTACTGGAAAATATACTCTAAAATCTCTCGCAAATTGGTGTAAAGAAAAAGGTTTGCGCGGAAATCTCGGAAAGGAAATCGCAATCGGTAATATCCAAAAAATCCTACAAAATATTTTTTACATTGGCCTAATGAAATATCGTGGGGAAATTTTTGAGGGAAAACACGAGCCGTTAATTTCAAAGAAACTTTTTGATATTTGCCAAGAGGTTATGAGCAAGCGTGGAAAAGTGCAGGAGGTTCGCAAGCACAATTTTTCTTTTCTTGGCTTTCTTAAATGTGCATCGTGTGGTTGTTCAATAACTGCCGAAATCCAAAAAGGACACAACTATTATCGTTGCACCAAGAAAAAAGGTTTGTGCCAAGAAAAGCATTATCTCCGCGAGGAAGCACTAACCGAACAAATTAAAAACCTTCTTCAAAAAGTTTCTTTGTCGAGCCAAGACACCGAGAAAGTTTTAGCGGCGTTAGAAACAGAACAAGAACAAGCCAAACAGCAAGCTAAATCAAAAGTAGAAAGTTTAAAAGAACAATTAAAACAGGCTGAGATAAAATTGGCAAAACTGCTTGATGTGTTTTTGGCAGACGCTTTAACCGCAGAAGAATACGCCGCCAAAAAACAGGAATTGTTGTCGCAAAAAGTTTCAACATCTGAGAAAATAACCGACTTTGAGCAAAAAGGGTTGTCTTGGCTCGAACCGGCTCGTGAATTTGTTTTATCCCTTAATCAAGCCGCAAAATTAGTGGAAACTGAAAACAAAAAAGAAATGACAACATTTCTTAAAAATATCGGCTCGAACTATATTTTACAAAACCGCCAACTGATTTTTTCGCCCAAAATTCCCTACAATTTGGTCGCCGAGCCCGCCGAAGCGGGCGAGGCGAACTTGACATTTCCTCGCTGGTGCCGGGGGAGGGAGTCGAACCCTCATGAGCTTTCGCTCGACAGATTTTAAGTCTGTTTCGGCTACCATTACGACACCCCGGCAGGCACTTGAGGCCGGGGTGGGAATTGCACCCACGTATACTTCTTTTGCAGAGAAGCGCCTTAGCTACTTGGCTACCCGGCCATTGGCGATACTTAAATATTAAATTATTTTCCGCCGCTCTTCAATTCCTCTAAAATTTCTTCGATCCTTCCGGCTTCCGACGTTTCTTTCTCTTCCACAAACATAATTTTAGGCAGCGGTCTCATCCTGAGCCGCTTATTTAATTTCTGCTGGAGGAGATAGATCCGGTGATTTAAAATTTTTAAGACAATCTCTAATTTAATCCTCGGTATCGCGCTGACGTATATTTTCGCCTGTTTTAAGCCGACTGAAGTCTCGACTCTGGTTAAGGTTACCAAAACTCCCGGAGGAAATTCAATTTCTTTCAAGATAATCGGCCCTAATTCCCGTTTTATAAGTTGGTTTACGCGCTGGATGCGTTCGCTCACAAAATTACAATAAATTCTTTCTTTTTTCTTCTTTATAAAATAGTAAAACGTCCCCTTCTTCTATTTTTACGTCCCCTTCAAACAGTATTCCGCATTCTTCTCCCCTTGATATTAAATCCGCGTCTTTTTTATTTCTTTGAAGATTAATCAGCCTTCCGCTCCCGATTTTTTCTTCGGATCTCCAAACTTCGATTGAAGCTCCTTTCTGAATTTCTCCCTCCGTCACTCTTCCCCCGATAATCTGACGGTTCTTTTCCGCCAGGAATTTGGCCAAAACTTTCATTTTTCCCAAATCAGTCCTGACTTCTTCCGCCATGGTGAATCTTTCCATCAGCTTTCTGATTTCTTCCACCAAGGCATAAATTACTTCAAAAGTCATTATTTTTATTTTCTCCCTTTCCGATATTTTTTTAGCGACGGCATCGCTTTTTACCCGAAATCCCAAAATTATGGCCTTTCCTCCTGCCGCCAATTTCAGGTCGGATTCGTTGATATTCCCGACTTCCGATTTCAGAATCCTTAAAATAACTTTTTCCCGGGGAAGATTTATCAAAATCCCCTCGATGGCTTCAAGAGAGCCAACTACGTCGGCTTTTATGATTAAGTTCAGAATTCTCTGCCCTTCTGAAATTTCCAGGACTTCAGGAACTTTTTCTTCGGCAATTTTAAGATAATTCTGGGCGCTTTCCAAGTCGGCAAAAACCCTGAACTCCTCTCCGATCTTAGGAACCCGGTTGAAGCCGAAAACAATAACCGGGTCGGAAGGAAAAGCTTCTTTTATGGATTTTTTTTGGAAATCTTCCAAACTTTTTATTTTGGTGAAAGCCGAACGGGTACCAACAATTTCACCCGTCTTCAGGACCCCCAAGGTTAAAAGCAAAGTTGATGTCGGGCCCCGCAGATTGTCCAAATAAGACTCAATCACCACTCCTTCGGCCGGTTTTTGAAGATCGGTTTCCAATTTTTCCATTTCCGCCACCAACAATATCAATTCCAACAGCTCGGGAATTCCCTGGCCGGTTTTAGACGAAACTTCAACCGAAGGAATTTTCCCTCCCATTGATTCAACCAAAATTTCTTCTTTTACCAGCTCCCTTTTGACTTTTTCCGGATTGGCTTCGGGCCTGTCTATTTTATTCAAAGCAACGATCGGGGAAATTCCCGATTGCTTTATATGAAAAATGGCTTCTTTAGTTTGAGCCTGCACCCCCGCCCCGGCATCTATGATTAAGATGCCGATATCTGCCACTTTTGCCCCCCGGGAGCGCATTTGAGAAAAGGCCTCATGGCCCGGAGTATCAAGAAAAGTAATTTTTTTCCCTTGATATTCAATCTGGTAAGCCCCGATGTGCTGCGTAATGACGCCGCCGGGTTTTTCCTCAGTGAATTGAATTTTACGGATGGCCGACAATAAACTGGTCTTGCCATGATCAATATGACCCAATATTACAACAACGGGGGGCCGCGGTTGCAAATTATCTTGATTGTTTCGCTCAGGTTTTTTAACCATAAATAGATTTGAAATTCTAAATTCGAATATCGAAATTCGAAACAAATTCTAAATTATAAATTCGAATGTTTTAAACGTGTTTTGGATTTTGGTCATTTGATATTGTTTCGGATTTAGGATTTAGGATTTCGGATTTTCAGAGCCTCTGGCTCGTGATATTGCTTCTTTTTCTTCGCCAGATAAAGAATATTCCGAAATTCCTCCCTTTATCGGTTTCCCGTAAACCCTGTTTTCTTCCCTGGTATAAAGACTGGTGATCACTATGCCGTCGTCTTGCCCATCAAGCAAAGCCAAAGAAAAGCTTTGGTCGCTTCCAACTTCGGAAAAAGGGTTGAATCTTACCATCCCGACTTTTTGCAAAAACCAGCCGCTTTCTTTTTTGAAGCTTTTCAGCTCTTTGGAAAGTTTTTCGAAATTTTCTTCCAAATTTTTAAATTGAGATAAAATCTCTTTCAGGTCTTTCGGTTCTTTTTTTAATTTTTTTGAAAAAATTGACATATTTTTTACGCCGCGGAAGCGGGAGGATTCGAACCTCCGATGGCCTTTCAGCCATAGCAGTTTTCGGGACTGCCCCTTTCAACCGCTCAGGCACGCTTCCAAAATTTTTTGTGGAACGTACGAAATTGCTTTGGAATTTCTACGTTCCTACAACGTAAAAATCTTCGATTTTGTACGTTGTGGAACTTGTTAGAAAAAGTTAGAACTTTCTACCGAGAAAATCCCGACGCCGATTTCTAAAAATTACGCTCGGGCGGGCAAAAAGGAAGGGGGTTGGGGGAAAGGAATTTTTGCCCGCCCTCGCTTTTCCGCCGCTTCTTTTTTCGCCGCCGCAATTTTTCGTGCCAGTGAAACTGGCGCGCCAGTGTTTCGTTAGTAATTATATTTTCTCTAAATCAATCCCCTTCTTTTCTTCGCTTGGAAAATACGCCTTTGTTCTCTATTGCCGCCCTCCATAATATTGTGCTCTTGAGTTTCGGGTATAAAATCTATTTCTTGAACTGACGGAACTCTAAATGAAAAGGCGGTTTTACCATCGGCGTTAGTAACAGCAAAATCACCAAGGCCAATTATATCCATTCCTATTAAAAGTTGGGGTTGCTTATCGTCGGACACATTGTCATCGGGAATAAGCTGTACTTCGGTCACCCTTACATAAGGAACTATTACCTTGTTGGGTAATATAATATTAACGAGATAAGTATTATTTGAAGACTTTCCACCGGCATGTCTCGTTTCTCGCATTCCCGTGGGTTGTAATCTTAAATCATCTACAACCCTTTTTGTTATTGCAGAGTGTGTTGCGCCAGTATCCCATATTGCGAGATATTCTTTCAATTCGATATTTTGAGTTTTTATTTCTTCTGGGATAACAGGCAAACACACACTTACCATGTTGGATAGTACGCGAGCTAGGCCATTATAACGGCTAGTAAAAGCGTGGTGTTGCATAAAGTCAAGGAAGCGCTACCCGAGAGTGAAAAGTTTGGGTGTAGCTTTCTTGACCGGGAAGACATCGTTGAATTAAAAAATTTCCGAGCTCAAATTTCTTCTTAGCCTCTGTGTACGCCTCTATTTCTGTATCATAAACGCCCTGTATCTGTTGGTCCCGGATAACGATAAATTTTCCCTTATATTTCTCTACAAGTTCGTTCTGGTGGGATTTAAAATATTCGAGTTGTTTTTGGAGATAGTCGTTTGTCATATTTAGGATACTATCATATTTAAAATGGTTTGACAATATAATGATTTTTCATGCCAACGAAGTTGGCGCGTCGCTCAAAATTTCAATTCGGACTCGGCTTGCGTTCTAACTTTAACACAAAAATAGAAACAATCATAAATACTCCCACAATCAAGTCAATCACGCTCCACATATCGCGATTGAGATGAATAACGATAAATGGATTGAAAAGAACCGCGAGAAATCCAAAAATCCAAACCCATTTTTCTTTTTGCGCTTCGTATGTCATCCAAGCGATATACGCCGTGCTTGCGAAAACGACAAATCGCAAAAGTGTAAAAAATCCATAAGGCCAGCCATCTATTAAGGCCGTGAACAAAAAAAGCGCGGCAATAATAACAATTATGTTTTTCTTTTTGTTTGGTTCCATTTAATCGTTTTTTGATGAAATTCCGGCAATAATTAAACCAACAATCCCTATTCCCCAAACTATGAAATAAAAAGTCGGAAAGACGCCCTCGACAAACCAAAAAACAAGTGGAAATATTACAAGGCCCGGCGCAAGAATAAAGGATAGTATAACTCCGAAAAAACCAAGCCATTTACTCATGGCCATTAACCAAAAAATGAACATCAAAATACCCGCGCCAATCCAGAGTATATACCCAATGATTTTTCCTATTGTACCTATAAGTGTTTAATTTATGGTTTAAAAATTAAAATTTTTGTAAGTCCTCGCCGGAATAGTTAAAAACTCCAGCCATCAATACAAAAAGCAATAAGAAAATTAACAGGGCAACCATCAATCCTAAAATAAATTTGTATAGTGGCGGGAGGAAAACAAAAATTTTATCTACAACCTTTTTATACCATTCCCACATAAATCTTTGTTTCTTCCAAATTTTTAAATTGAGATAAAATTTCTTTCAGGTCTTTCGGTTCTTTTTTTGATTTTTTTGAAAAAATTGACATATTTTTTATTTTTTCGAGACCCCGTATGAAAGCGGAGGGGGCGAGATTCGAACTCGCGAAGATCTTTCGACCTTAATGGTTTTCGGAACCATCCCTTTCAACCGCTCAGGCACCCCTCCGCTTTTCTACGGGGCGAGTGCGGCCGATTCAACCACTCTCGCACCTCTCCAAATTTTTTGTGGTGTTTATTGGAAAAAGTCAGAACTCATTTTGAGCAAAATCCCGACTGATTGTCGCGCTTCGCACGGCAGAACCAAAACGGAACGCTCGGGCGGGCAAAAAGGAAGG
>Ga0210018_1000758_pt1 | contig 16821 bp, 20 predicted proteins | sample CryGeyCG2014_010_2_FD_183967 | JGI IMG/M metagenome (GOLD analysis project Ga0210018, IMG submission 183967) | Groundwater microbial communities from aquifer - Crystal Geyser CG09_land_8/20/14_0.10 (SPAdes) (version 2) | ecosystem: Environmental > Aquatic > Deep subsurface > Groundwater | place...
AAGTTGAATTTTCTAAGCTTGTCAAAACCTGGGACAGGGATCAGATAGTTGGAACATTATTGCCTATACTTTATTTAGCGACTAGAGGCAAGGTTGGTACGGAGCAGGAGGATTTCTTCAAGGAAATATTTATTTCCAAAAGAGATAAAATTTGAATGCTTAGTATGCTTAGAGTTTGGTTATTATTTGAATAGTTTAAATCAGTTTAATCAGTTTAGTTAAAATAACCGAAAAAAATAAAAAAAATGGCTTTGAATTCTACTCTGAATCTAGCTCGCTAACTTTCTTTTCGGCTACAATGATTAACTTCTTCAAAGCCCTTGATACATCTTCTTTTCTGCTATCTGCCATTGAAAACAGCAGTTTATCATTCAATAAAACTGATTTCAGTTCACTTACCAAAGATATTGTCTTTCTGAAATATGGCATCCATTCGGCTATATTACTTATTTCTTCAATGTTTTTGCCTTGTTTATGGTTCGCCACTAGTTCACTTACCTCAGTATGTGTTAATTCATTTTCAACTGCTAAGCCGTATATTTTTTTCTGCAATTCTTCATCGTCTATCCTTGACAGCATATCGGCAGTTTCAAGTGGTATTTTGTTTTCATTGCTTGGTCTGTTTTCAGTATTTTCTAATATCTCCTGTGGCAGTTTGTTTATTCTCAAGAGTCTTCCTACTTGGAATTTGCTAACGCCTGTTTTTTCATATATGTAATCTGCGAATGATTTTTCAGTTTGTCCTCTCTTATTTCCTCCGTGTTTACTGCAGTTTGGATTTTCTTGTTCATATCTTGTCTTCAGCTCATTCAGCACTCTTGCCTCATCAATTGGCGATAGTTTTTCATGTTGCAGATTAAGTTCATATCCAATCAACAAAGCTTCAGTGTCGTTGCATTTACATACTTTGCATTCGATTTTCTTGAAGCCATTGACTTCTAATGCTTCTACTCTTCTATGTCCATCTAAAATCTGATACCAACCATTCATGTCCCTAACAAGAATTTCATAGACATTTCCCTTCTTTGTTGACTGAACCAAATTACTTGCGAATCCATCTGTTTCTCTGAATACCCTCTTGAGTACAGGGTGTGGTTCAAGCTTATCTATAGGTAGTTTCATTATTCCTATTATTTCCATATCTATCACCACGAACTCCCGTTGTTTTTTACTGATTCGTACCACTTGAAAGCCCTAATGTTAAGTCGCATCCTATTTCGTCTGTCATAAAGCATTGATGGGTCAAAACCCAAATCCTCAATGAAATCAGACAACAGGAACAATCTCCCCTGCTCTCGCCAATTGACCCTTTTAAGTTTGTTGTACTGTGGGATGAACACCTCACCCCTAAAGGAAAGCCAATTTGAACTATCGCAAGACCACCAAGGAAACATATTCAATACTTCAGCTGAGAACATCCCACATCCATGCACCAATGAGTTCCTCTCACTTGCCAATGAGAAGCATTTCTTAAACCATTCTATGCTGACATTGCTCCTCACGGACGCAGAGCCACCTAAGGCAATGATGCCATAACTGTCTGCGTAGTCTTTTAGTATTTTCCAATAGTTCTTATTGTTGATTTTCTTTTCTACATAGTGGAATAACGGGATTACATCCAAACCCATTTTCTCTAGTAGAATTTGGTTTTTCAATGTTGTTTCTAAGTTTCCTATTTTGTCGCAGTTTAAGCAGAGGTCAAAAAACTCTTCATTTTCTAATGCGTAGTTTCCATAGTCAACTGGATTTATTTCTATTCCTTGTGTATGTGTTGTGTAGGCTCCTGGGTCCAACATCATCAACGGTTTTTTCTTGAAGTTACTTAGGAATTCCTCTATCTTTACTTTGTTTTTCTTAATGTATATCCTGCTCATGAGGACGTTTTTAACATCCTCTTGGGATAATAGGTTCCAATTTTTCTTCTTTTCTGTACCGGCAATGAAGATTTGGAACTTCTTGCTCGGTGTTTTTTTCAATCTAGTTTTCATATCTAACCACCGAACGAGAATGAGCAGAATATTAGCAGGCACCATTGGTTGACATGTTTTCGGAAATACTATAACAAAATCCGAAAAGTTGTAATACTTTTCGGAAAAACTTAAATTGATAGAAGTAGATATATTCTTATGAAAAAAACCCGAAAATCCATACTCAATAAGCAAGGAGAAAAAGTAGTTAAGCAAATATTTTGTGCTTTATCCAGCGGTAAAAAAATCACAACAGAGATTTCGGAAATCACTGATAGAAAATATAGTGCATTGATGAGAATTTTGAAGAAAGCAACTGAACAGAAATATGGGAAATTGATAGACAAAGAAAAAATCAAAGAGAAGGGCATGACAAGAACTTTTTATTTTATAAACAAGGGTTATAACATTCCAAAGTATATACTAAAAAACTTTGATGATTCAGAAATTGTTGTATTATTCAAAGAGGATTACCTTTGGTCGATAGTAGGTAATTTAGTCAACACTACATTATCGGTATTCACTGATTTAGATGACAAGGATAGAGTAGTTGTATTGGAAAAAATGAGAAAAAATCCTAAATTTTTTCGATATATAATGTCGTTGAATTATATTTCTGATGGTTATTCAAGAGTTTTAGGAAAAGAAGAACTTGATGTGATTAAAGGCTTAAACTCTAAAGTTATCAAAGATAAAATAAAATTCAAATTCGATAATTAAATTTTATTATTTTTGAAGAATTAAGTGAAGGTTAAAAATCCAATTGAGAATTTATTTTCTTATAAAATTCATAGTTAAGGTTCTTGTAATTCTTCATAATTTCATCAAAATATGTAGGTAACTGCTTCGTTATTTCATTCCCTTTGTCATCCAATACTGATATGCAATGTTTAGTAAAAATCACTTTCTTTTTTTCTACAAGATGACTAACATTTGAAGAAAATTGAATTATTTGATGATGGGTCATTTTGTTTCGAATGTCTTTTAATTCATCTATCCATTTCTTCCATTCCTTCAATAAAAATCTCGAGAATCCATCTCGTTTTCTTTTCATTTCATCATAGACTGTTGAAATACCAACTGATTTAGGCTTAATTCCAAAATCATAAATCAAATTAATAATCTGAGCCATGTTATCCAAACAACTACACATTGCAAAAATAAAGTATTCACATTTTATTGCAAATTCAAAATATACAGAGTTATCTTTCATCTCTTCATCCATTTTTTTCAATGCAATTTCTGAATCCTCAACAATTTTGCAGTCTTTTCGTATTTCATTTAAACAATAGAGAGCCATCTGATATCTATTTTCTAAGACATTGAAAAAATTAACCAGCCTTTTTTCTTCAACTTCTTTTCCAGCAAATGTTACATATTCAATTCTATTGAGTCTTGTAATTTTTTTATTTCCCCAACGTTTCAGTTTAGATGTCTTTTTGAGATTTCCAAATTTCGGATAGAATTTCTTTTTTTCTTCATTGTCAAGCAGTATCTTCATGGTTATTTAATTAGGCTTCAGAAATAAAATTGTTTAGAGTTAAGATTTAAATCATAAAGAGAAAGAATTTCATAGATACCATGAATAATTTTTCAAAAATTTCTTCCCTCAAGATGGAAAAAGTTAGTTATGAAACCGACGATTTAAGCCAAGAGTTATCCCAATTTATTAATAGGAATAGCGAAATTCTAACCTCCCTCCAGTCAGAAGTAGTTTCTGGGTCTGCGACAAGTGTAGGTGGAGCAGTAACTTCAGACGGGGTTGTCCCTATGGGGGCAATTACAGGAATAAAAAAAAGGACATGGAATCCCCTGACTGTTAGAACAACACAAAAATTAAATTCAATTGCTAACTATTCATCTCAGATTTATTTTAAGATGCTAAAGAAATACTCCATCAAAGAAAAGAAAAAAACCTCTTACTACAAGGACTACGAGTTGAAACTATTACCTTTTGTTAAAAATAGTCCTTTATTATTGATTCTAGTGGGTATGTTCTTATCTTTTATAATGTCCTTTGTCTTTAGTTTCATAACATTTGCAATTACAAATGAAGGAGCGGTATTTCATATGTTGTGGGGATTACCGCTAATAACAATATTTATTATATTTTATGAACATAATAGAATCCAAAAAGAAATACCAAGAATTGAGCAAGAATTTGTAAATATTCTAACTAGATTTGAGAAAGAGAAGAATTATTGACCTATTCACACCATTCCTTAACCCAAGATTTGTCAGCCTTGTATGACAATTCCAAATTCATCTCTCTTAAACTATCATAGATGTTGCTTACTTTGTTATTGACAAGTTCCAGCTCAGTTTCCGTGATTTGGTTTAATGAACTCACTCGCAAAAAGGATATCACCTGCCATATTATCAACAAGACTACCAAGATTGTCAATGTCTTGATTTTCAAATGAAGGATATCAACTGACTCATTCTCATTTTTCTTTACCATATTTTTACTCACCTCTTTTCACTTGATTTTCTATTAATCAATCCAATAATCTTCCAAATCACAAACATTCCAACAACCAATAATAAAATAGTTAGAAAACCATTGTTTGATTCATTTGCTTTATCCCTGCATTTCCACATCTTGATATCATCATAAATAACTCCATTATCACAACATGTTTGAATTTCTTCATCTCCTTCTTGATTGCACTCATAAATACAGCTTCCTGCCATTCTTCGCTCTCCGGGAGTGCAAATTTTTGGTTTTATTGTTTCAGTTGTTTTTTCCTCCAAGATTACAGGAAATGAATCGGAAGTACCCCAATTATAATCTGTGACTTTAACTTCACATGTACCTTTCCCTGAAACAGATACAGGAAAATAAATTGTACCAGTTTCTCCTGCTTCAAAATAGATATTTTGAGATGAATATTTTTGCCCAGCCATAGGACAGTCAGATATAGTAGCATAAAAAGCACCACCTTCATCAGCCAAATTTTTTACCTTTATTTCTATTTCGCTAGTTTCTTGATTGTAAACCGCAGAGAGAATTTTTGGTTCTCCTGAAGGAGTAACCACACCTATTTGAGCAAAGGAAATATTAAATAAAAATAACATCAAAATTGATGAAAAACATACCTTTCTCATGTAATTTAATTTATTAAATATGAATTTATATCTTATGCCTAACTAATAACTGAAATTATGGCAATCGTATCCTTTATAGATAACTAAAACTATATACATGTTATACGATGATGTTAGTTTTATTCTGAGAAGCAGATTAGCCCAAAAGATACTAAAGGAGTTAGAATCGTCAAAGGAACCTCTTGCACCTAAACAAATTTCACAAAAAACAAATATGGCTAGGTCTAATGTAAGCACAAAACTTGGTTATTTGTTAAAAAGAGATTTGGTCAAATGTGTAAACCCAGAAGCTAAGAAATGGAGATTCTATGAAATAACAATCAAAGGGAAAGGTGTCTTGAAAAAATCAGCAGAAATTTATGATAGATAGATTTAATTAACAAATTTATTCCTAAATAATAGATTCTGTTTATGTATATTATGTTTGTTGATGAATCGTCAACCATAGATAATCAATTTTTATGTAGTGTAGGTATGGTTGTTCCATTTGAGAATACAATAGAATTTTGCATGGATATTGAAAAAATTGTCAAAAAATATTTGGGAGATGGGTATTCAATATTTGAGAACACCAATCTGAAATGTTTGAGAAGATGGAGAAAAACTAACAAAAAGAAAGAAAAGGGTCTTAATCCGTTTTCGTCAATCACAGAAGAAAAAAGACTATGTTTTAGTATGGAACTTTATTCCTTTTTGAAAAAACATGATGTTGTATTAATTGCAACCATAGTCCTAAAGAAGAATATTGAAAAGCTTAGTGAAAATTTTGAACTCGGCAAATATGCGTATTTTTATTTGGTTGTAGAAAGATATTCATATTTTTTAAAGGAGAAGAATTCTGTTGGTATTGTAATTTTTGATGAAACTTCTGAAATTAAGAAGAAATCATTTGTTGATATGGTTGTTAATAAGGAAGATTATAGGGGTAGAAAAATAAGAAAAAGAATATATCCAAACGTCTTTTTTGCTGATGATGAATTTGACGTTCTGATACAGGTTTCGGATTTAGTTGCTTATACTCTAAGTCGTTACATTGGTTCAAATGCGAAAGATTATCAGGGTCTATGTGAATTGGCTGAAGAGCATGATTTTCAAGCTAATTTGGATAATAATCAATACTATAAAAGTATAGTTGGGAGTTTTAGAAACAAATCAGGCAAAATCAATGGATTTGGGATAAAAATTTGGTGATAAAAATCAAGAACTATGAAGAACCTTTGTGGAATCACACTACCTTAATGGAAGCCATGTTTCTGAAGGGAATAAGAACAGTTGGTAATTCTTTATCTTTCAATCAGATGAACTATGTTTTCAATACATCTGATATTGATACCCAAATGGTTCTAAATCATCTAGTGGGCGAAAGATTCTTTAAAAAGACCGCCAAAGGGTACTGTTTAGATGATTTAGGTATATTTCATGCCAAGAAGAGAATAGAATCTTTAGAAGAATCTGTCAAAGAATCCAAAGGAAATTCAGAAAAAGAAGGATTGGTGAATTTCATACTCGATGCAAGGGAGAGTTTCATGAAAAGAATCGATGAGGCAAGAAAATCTCCTGTTAGTAAGGATAGTGGCACTACGCTTGAGGAAAGAGTGTCCGAACTTGAAAGAAAATTCAATATGCTTAGCGAGATTTTTTCGAATAAACAGTGAATTTATAAACAATTTATATTTTCAAGTCCATATCAAAATCATAGTATGCAATATTATGGCTAAGAAACAAATTAAATAAGAGAGTAGAATGAAGAAAAATATCTTACCCCAAGTACCAAAATCTGTCATATTGACTATAGTTTTATACCTAGTTGTTTCTGTAATTTTATGGAAAATTCTCCCTAATAAGGAATTCGGGTTAAATATGATATCTGAAGTTTTAGGTATTTTTGTGACTGTTTGTGCTATAGAGACGGTAATTTCATATGAGAAGAGAAAAAAATGGTTAATAATAGAGAATAAAGTTAGAAAATTAATATCTGAAGAAATAGACTCTATACGTATAGATTTTAATGGTATAGTTAAAATATATCCAATAATTTCTTCTCCCAAAGAACTTTCAAATGAAGAAATATTTCATGAATCTAGGAAATTGGAAATGAAAGAATTAGTTAGATTAGCCGATTCTGACATAAAAGAAATAAGGGAGAGAATAAATCAGGAATTCTTGGATAATATTTCTGAAAAATTATTTTTTACAAGAAATGAAAATCTTAATTGGATTGAGGTTAAATATTCAAAATATCTAGAACCAGATGAATTACTGGTTATTATAGATTTAGAGCTACTTATGCTTAGTTTAGGAATGAATATGAAAATACTAAGAAAAATGAGGAAAGAAGTTAAAAAAACAGGAAACACATCCACAAATTCATTTTTTGAAAATTCATACGAAGAAAGGATAACCAATAGAATTCATGAAACATTGAAAATTATTAAAAAAATGATTAAAATTGGAATTCTGCAAAAATCTCAAAAATTTTAATATTTTGAGATTAATTTTAGTAATCTTCATATTATTCAATATTGAAACCTACCCATTTGTTATATAAATGCACTCTGAAAATAATTAATATAATATTAGTTGAGTCAAATGGTTGAAGATATCCCTGAAGGTGGCTTAGAACAAGGAGAAAGCGTAAAAAAGTTTTTTAGACCCAGTTATGCCAAATATTTGGTATGGTATATAATTGGTTTTTTTGGATTGTTTTTGTATATAATTCCTGGATTAGTTATATTCTTGATTGCTGAACTCCATAGGAGAAGCCACAGATATTTTATAACAAATCAAAGGGTAATAAAAGAGTTCAAACTTCTTAGAAGGGATATAGACCAATCTACATTCGACTTAATTACTGGTGTTTCAATAAATCAATCTTTAATAGAAAGAATGTTTGGAATGGGTACGGTGATAGTTAAAACTGCCTCTGGTGAAGTAATAACATTTAAAGACATAAGCTCACCAAATGATGTTAAGAATGTTATAGTATCTTCAAAGCATAAAGACAAGAACAAAGTGCAGAAAGTTGAAGTCGTTGGAAAAGAAGGTGGTGGTAAGAAATATTGTCCAGATTGTGGTGATGAAATTTCTCCATCAAGCAAGTTCTGTCCTAGTTGTGGTCATAAGCTAACAAAAGAAAAGAAAGATAAGAACATAGAAAAATACATTCTGAAAGGAACGATAGAAGAAATTAAAGACGATGTTAAAGAACTTGATAATCCTGATTATGATAAACTAATCAAACTAGAAAAATCCAACAAAAACCGAAAATCTCTTATTGATTGGCTGAAAGAGCAAAAGGAGGATGAAGATTAAGAAAAATTCTCAGTGAATAATTTTTCATCTATAGGTATTTCTGGAGGTTCAATAATTCTTCTATACGTGTCTTCTTTGCTATATGGTATAATCCAAAAAACTGTAGCAGTGCCTTTGTATCTTACAAAAGATTCATAATTTTCAATTAGTGGGTTCAACCTTAGAGGTTCGCCTTCAAGTTCATATTTTACAGGTAATCCACCGAAACTTACAGTCAAGTTCCTAGATTGATGGGCTGGTATAATTAAATCATCTGCAAATCCGTGTATTTCTTCTGTAGAACCATCCTTCATTTTAGCCGTTAATTTTGCTTCGATAATTTTTACAGAAATTTCACCATCTCTTGTGTTTTCAATAGGCACGGAAATCTCGGTGTCAATCTTCATCTCTAGAATAGATGGTTTAACATCGTAAGGTAAGCTAATATTCAAATCTGGAGTTCCAACTTGAGGTATACTAGTATCTACACAACCACTTAACAGGACTATTAACAAGACTAATAGAGTGCTTATTATTCTCATTCAAACTCCTTTTAATCTCCAAACCAGCTCTGAAATACTGTATGATATCTTGTCTCAGTTACTTCTCTTTCAACATCATGGTATTTAGTTACCCATTCACATTCTTCTCTGTATTCTGTTTTAATTACGGTTTTTGTTCCTGGTGTTATCGTGTAAGAGAACTTGCTATCCTGCCCTAATGAAGTATCTGCTTGGCAATTTGCCGTACCTGACTGCCCGGGATTTATGAAAACACTATCACTGTCTGAAAAAGTTCCATCCAGTGTCTGGAATTTACAAGAAACCTTGAAAGTTCCTGATTTGTCGTCTGTGTTTTCTATCTGTACCCAACCATTTGTTACATAGTTTAGGAAACCACTCATTCCACCTGTTTGACCATGGTCTAGAACTTTGTATGTCAATGCCACTTCATCAGTTACTTGGTAAGGTACTTGTTTACATTCCTTATCTTCATAGGGTTCTCTAACCATTTTTGTTACTTGAGCTGAATATGGAAGTTGAACAGTATTCCCAATAACAAGAAAGCCAAATATGAATACCGTTAAGCCTATTAGTAAAGCTTTTTGGTTATTTTCCATAATCTCACTATCAAATTTTGTTGAACTATACTTATAAAACTGATTAACTACTATACAAACTAAATAAAATTTCTATCGAAGTTGATTTTAATTTAACTAACAAGACATTCTTCACATTCGCAGGTATCACAAGACCCTAGTCCAGCCCAACTTTTGTGAAGGCATCTACAACCTTCCACTGAATCACAACCTTTGAACTCTTTGACGACTTTTCTACATACCATTCCTGTATTGCCTGATATTGTACAGCCACTAAGAAAGACTGTGCTTAAAAGTAGCCCCGCAAAGATAATGCCTAATAGCATCTTTGTCATATTCAAATTACCGAATGCTAGAAATAAAAAACTATCTAATAGTAGATAAAAGACGTCTGTTGTAATTAAATAAATTAAAATCACCAATTTATAGTATGCCAGATGTTAAATTTTTGGAAGAATTTTCCTTATATAAAAAATTTAAAATGAAATTTCCTTCCGAATTAGATAAAATACCTAAACCAGCGATTAATTTATTTTGCGAGAAATGTGGAAAAAATCAAACATTTACTATGATAAATGAATATTATGAAAATAAGAGATTTAAAAACTCCCCAACTAAAGGAGAAGTAATTTTAGCAGAATATTTATGTGCTGGATGTTCTATCTTCAAAAGGCATTTTCTAATAAAAGTAAGTGAAAATCTTGATTTTATAAAGAAAATTGGGCAATATCCACCTTGGGACATATCAACCGACAGAAATTTATCAAAAATGTTACATGAACATAATGACTTATTCAAGAAAGGTTTAGTATGTGAATCCCAGAGTTATGGTATTGGTGCTTACGCATATTATCGTAGAATTGTAGAAATAGTGATTGACGAGCTTCTGGATTCTATATATGAGTTAGTTGAAGATGAAAACAAAAAAGAATACAAAAAGGCTTTAGATAAAACTAAAAAATCAAGAATTGCAGAAGAAAAAATTGAAATGGTTAAGGATTTAATACCCCAAACATTAAGACCTGGTGGTGCCAATCCTTTATTGTTTTTATATGATATATTAAGTCAAGGAATACATGAAAGTAATGATGAAGAATGTATGGAATTTGCAGAAAATGTAAGAAGTATATTAGTGTCTTTAATTAATCAAATTATGGTAACAAGTCAATCTTCAAGAGAATACTCTGATAGCATTAAAAAGATTTTAGACAGGAAAATCAAATAATGGATTTTTCATTCCAATTCTAAATATTGGGTTTTATCCCTAAAATTTAACCTATTCTCCTCAAATCCAAACCTTGTTAAATCTGACACCATATTGGAGTTTAATTTGTAACCTCTTGCCACTCCGTTTTCCTGCTCGGTATCACTTTCATGTTGCTCCTTAACAGGTTTTGATAATGATAATCGGTAAAACTTTCGTGAGATTACCTTGTCTGATTCTTTCTCCCATTCAAACTCGACCAATCCTTTCTCATTTGCAATCTTTAGAAGTGTGGATACTCGTCTGTAAAAATTGTGGTCATGTTCCACACCAAGATTGTTAGCCCATTCGAATGATATGCTGAACACAGAACCAGATACATTATTAGATTTCATCCAGTCAATCAGCTTGTCAACATCATCTCTAATCCTTTTGCTTATTTTTCCTGTATTCAAATCCATATGATTTCATATGTTCGGAGATAGAAATATTTGGCATTCTGGGAGATAGAACTACCTATAAAATTATATTTTTATTGAGGGATGATGATAGAGAAAATAATAGAGAGTTTCCTGAATCACAAACAAGCTCAAGGCTACTCACCTCTAACAGTCGAAAACTACATGTCAGACCTCAACATATTCAGTGATTTTTTATTTCATCTGTTACAAAAGGATGATTTTACAATCGAATTGCTTCAACAGGTTGACGACAACATATTGGACAAATACCTAAAACGATATCCCAACCTGTACACAAAAAGCAGAAAATTGGCATCTGTGAAATCATTTTACAAATACCTTGAAGACAAGGAATTAGTGAAAAACACTCATGTGAAAAAATACCAGTGCAAAAAACCACCTGAAATATCCCCCATAAAGAGAAGCGACTTCTACACGAATGAACAGATAGACAGAATGGAGTTGGAGTGTGACAACACCAAATACCCATTGAGGGACAAGCTAATCCTGAATCTCATCAGGACAACTGGGATGAGACCCAGAGAGGTAGCAAACATAAGCATCAAACATATGAACTTGGAAGAGTGCAAAGGCAAGGTCAAGAGGAAAGGTGGTGTTGAAAGACCATTCAGGTTTTCTGAAAAAACAAGAGATTTGCTGAGAGAGTACATCAGCAAGAACAAGGATGAAATAAGAAAGGGGAACGGGAAGTTGTTTTCATTGAATTATTCCGGAATATACGGAGTGATAAGACTGTTGGGACAGAAGTGCGGTATTCACACCTATCCCAAAATGTTCAGGCACATATGGGCAAGTGAAGGCAGGGAGAAGGATATGGACATTTTGTTGATGGAGGAATTGGGGGGCTGGAAATCGAGCAAGATGTTAAAGCGTTATGGTCAAATTTCAGAAGAGAAAGAGAAGTCTGAGTACAACAAGGTGTGGGGTGGCAAATGAAATGGGAAGAACAAAAAGTAAGAATATGGAGAAAATCAGAGAGAAGATTCTGAGCGTATTGGAATACCCGAAAAGTGCAAGTGAAATAGCATGCGATTTGGCTCATGACAATGAATTCATCTCTTTGCTTGCTCCAATAAAATCTAATGGAAATCTAATAGGAAAGGTTGAAAACAGAGTAAGATATTACCTGATTTTTATGCGAAAGAAAAAGATGGTTTCTGAAATCAATGTGAAAGAGAAGAGAGTGTTTATGACAAACATGATAAAGTACAAGACCAACCAAACGTATGACTCCAACGTTTGACATTCAACCATTCATTCAAGAAACAGTTTTAGTAAAAAGACAAACGTTGTGCTCCTACATTTGCTCCCAAACAAGATACGTTTCAAAAATCGACCATTATCTCAACCATTTTCTCGTCTGCCTTCATCTACATCAAAAAGTATTTCTACTAGTTTCCCACATTAAAAATCATGCCTGAAAAAAACAAGAAATGGGTTGGGCTTGCATGTGCTTCAAAAGGCACTAAAAGGCGGGTCGCACGATTAGGCGGTCGTGCTTCTGCCAAGTCCAGAGAAAAAAGAAGGAAAAGGTAATGGGTCTCATGGTAAAAAAAGAGATGTAAGGCGAAAGACCCATCACAAGGTGAAGTCCAATGAAGTGTACCTCTAACAATAATTCGGAATTGAAACATTTCTACCTTAACAGAATCAATCTTCATCTATATACAGGCTCAAACAGAGCAAGAAAAACATCAATTGCTATTGCAGAAGAAACCAAATCAATGATTGAAAAACCAAATGTGAACAGGGTTGTAATAGTTTCAAGGACTGTGAACAATCTTAACTCGACTATAGAAACTATAGAGAAATACATACCACACATAGAACACAATGAAATCCCAATAACGGAAATTGTAGGGAAGGCAAAAATCTGCCCTGAATTTGTTGCCATGTTGAAAAATATTGGTGGTATAAAACCTGAAATGCCTGATGATTGGGAAATATGGAAACATAGTGTTTGCGGGAATTGCAAGTTCAACAAAATCATGTCAAAATTTGGCAAAAAAACTATACCTAACTGGGTCAAAGAAAAAATTCACAAAATAAGAGTCATGGATGTCAATGAAGCTCAAAGATGCTCCAGTTTTACATGCTCGTGGGTTGCTGTGAGAGAGCATTTCCAATACAACATCAGCAAAAAGCAGATAGTCTTATGTACCTATGCAGGTCTCCCGATGCTTTACGGGTTGATAAAGACTGACTTGAAAAGCACGGTTATTATTTTTGATGAGGGGCATCACATAGCGGAGATATCATTGGTCTATCAGGAAGATGTCAACAAGAAGGAAACCAAAAAAGAGTTTGAAAAAATAGGGATAGGTTATGTTAACAAACTGAAAGGTCAGCTCAAGTATGTGGATGATTTGAAAATAAGGAATGGAGATAACTTCAAGGAGAACATGGAAAAACTGATGAAGTATTTTGAAGATTCTCTAAAGGGTTTCATAAAGGTTGAAGTGGCGGAGAAATACACATCAAAACACAAGCAAAATTACACAAAAAAGGAATATGAAACAATCGATGAGTTCAGAAAGATTTTGAAGCAGGGAAAGAATGATTACGAATTCATAAGAATAGTAAGAAAACCAAAATTTGATTTGAACGATTTTTCGGGAATCGATTTGCTTGAGAAATTGATAAAAGAGGATGACAACAAAAAGCGAAACAAACTCAAATATCTTTTCAAGACAATATCTATAATCAAGATATTGCAGGAAGATGAAAACAACAAGCTGTATTTGGATTTGGTTGAAGATGAGGAGAATTACAAATCCATAAGGATGGTCGTGGTCAGGACTGACGGTGTAAAGGAAGACAGAAGGTTGATAAGATACATCATTGAGGATTCATTCAAGACAATAATAGTCACATCGACGCCTTATCCTGAAAAATGGTATCCTTTCTGGTTGGGGAAGCGTTATGAAATAGAGATAAGGAATTTTCCTATGGGTAACATCAAGTTCAACGGCGTCGTCGAAAACTCAACCAAAAAAATGAATGACATTTGGGGCAACAGGGACAACAAGGAAAGGGAAATGAAAATAAACAGGATGATACTTGAAAAATTAGAGCCTGAACTAAAAAGATTGGCAGATGAAAATATGAGGGAGAATGATTGGGGTGTCATGGTCAAAGATGAATACAATCTTGAGATATTCGCAAGAAGCAAGAAAGAAAAGAAAAAATTACTCAAAGAGTTGGATGTGAAAGCAGAACAAATCCGTTATGCAAGAGGTTCGGATTCGGAAGGTGTGCAGTTACTTGGATTCATAATGACACACGGCTATCCCATGCAGAACATACATTCGGAAGGATACAGAAAATGGGCTATAGGGGAGATGATAGGAAGAGAACCGAATGAAGTCATAGTTGAATACAGGGACATAAAAGCGTTGATGACAATGATACAGCAGTCATTCAGGACTGCAAACAGGAAGATAACAAGCGGTTGCATATTCAGGCACATGAGCAGATATGTGATAGATGGTTGCATGCAACTGTGGGATTGGCTTAAAGATGTCAATTGGGTTATTTTGGGGGAGAAAAGAGGTTACATGAGGATGTTGCCTGAAGACAAATCAACATTCATGGTTAAAGGATTGATTGAAGGTGAATTGCCTGAATACAAAGCGAATGATTTGAGAATAAAAAATGATATTGTTGAAGTTTTGAAGGTCAAATGTTGTATCAGTATAAATGAAATCATGAAATCTGTCATTGGAAATGAAAAAACTATAAGGCAAATGTTTCATGAATTGGAAGATGAAAAAATAATAGAAGAAAAAGAAATCAGAAAATACCCTAAAAAAGTATGCTACTTCCTGAAAAACCCATAGTGACCTAGTTTCCTTCTGGTGCCATTAAAAGTATAATGTACTTTCCATGATTGATATATAATATATACTTTACATGGCACCAAGTCACTTTCGGGTTAGATTGCTGAATTCTACAAATCAGCATATTCTTGAAAAAATAAACCATGTTTGATATTACCAAAGTCAGCATGATAGCATACTAAAACAAGAACAACTCATGAGCTCATAGGAAGAATCCTTTAACTTGAAAGAATTTGGATTGACCTCAACTGATTAGAAATGAAATCAAGCTAAAACAATCATTTCAGATGAAGTTATAAGGCAAACGCATGACTCCAACGTTTGGAAAAAAATTAGCCTATCTGATTTAATTTATTGGAAAACATCTGTTCAAATTTCTTTTCCAACAAATCATCAAACTTCTTTTGAAATAATTTGTCAAACATGGTATCCAACTTGTTGTTCACATCACCACTCTGTCCGACAGCCAAATCAACCGAGTTCTCATCCAACAAACTTCCGCACTCTGTACAGAAATTGAGTTCGAACATGTTCTTGTGTCCGCAGTTTTTGCACGTTTTAGATGCAAGCACATCTACATCTTCGTATGAATCGTCCTTGATTCCATATACATTCTTTAATATTGTCTTGTCTGTGTCTTTTCCATTTAGATGAAGATAGACTGCAGGCATGTTGCTGTTCATTTCCCATCCTGCCAGTTGCTTCATCACAGGGTCTGAAATTTTGTATGCAATTTCACTCAACCTTGAATGCCTCAACAAATGAGGGAAAACTGTTTTCTTGATTCCTGCCCTCTTCGCTGAATTTTTTATAGTCATATAGAATCCGTTGTATTTCAATTGTTTTCCTATGTTCCTTGGTTGTGTTTTTGAAAAATTAACCCAAAGATATGATTCAGGACTGTCCCACGAAGGGTGAAGTTTTAACCATTCCATGATGTAAGGAACTGAATTGACCAACCTTACTGTTCTCGGTCCTTTTTTGCCCTTCACAGTTACTTGAATGCCCTGTTTATCGAACATGATGTTCTTCTTTTGGATATTCATAAACTCTGATATTCTACAAGCCGACTCGAAAAGCCCTGCTATTATAGCTTTGTCCCTAAAATTATCGGCTTTTTCTATCATCTGCTTCACTTCATCAGGTGTCAGAATGTTGTCTTTTGTAACCCTTGAATAACTCTTTCCCGGTCTCAACCATGCCACGCACTTGGGGGCTTCTTTTTTTCCATCATCTCTTTCTTTCCCATACATCTGAATATAGAATGTCTTTATCCTTGTTTTTACTGAATCAATACTGCTGTTTTTCCATCCATTTCTTTTCAAATCACTTACATATTCAATTATGTCATCCTTTGTAGCTTCTGTGAATTTCTTGTGACCCAACCATTCTGCAAACGTATGTATCACAGACATGTAATTCAACCTTGTTGTCGGCTGAAGACATGTCGCTATCTGCATGTCATCAAATTTTATTATCTCATCTCTGTTGTCCTCATTCGCTTCTGAATTTCTGAACTTTTCTTTCTTTGATTTTTCCCTGACCACACCATTTTTTATATAATCCTTTAATTTATCTACCGTTGTACTCATTGAATTTGCCACCTTTTGCCTTTAATAATTTTTATTATGACCTGAGGTAGAAATACATTTTTTTCTTATTGTGCTAAAAAGACATATTTAGGTGACCTTAACCTTAATTGGACATTAACATTTTCAGAAAAACAGACATATTCAAGGAAATTCTGATTAGTAAAAGAAAGGAAATTTGAACGCTCAGTATGCTTAGAGTGCGGTTATTATTTTAATGGTTTAAATCAGTTTAATCAGTT
>Ga0210018_1000769_pt1 | contig 16701 bp, 19 predicted proteins | sample CryGeyCG2014_010_2_FD_183967 | JGI IMG/M metagenome (GOLD analysis project Ga0210018, IMG submission 183967) | Groundwater microbial communities from aquifer - Crystal Geyser CG09_land_8/20/14_0.10 (SPAdes) (version 2) | ecosystem: Environmental > Aquatic > Deep subsurface > Groundwater | place...
GTTTAATCATAGAAACAAAAATGTATTTAAATTACTAATTGATATTTGTATTAAAAAGGGGCGTAATTAGTCCGGAACTTACCTAATCACCAAAATTAATATTCTTTTTCAATACTTACTGTATAAGACCAGATTTCAGCATTTTTCCAAGCATTTCTGTTTAATCCTGCTTTTATTGACAATTGTTCTAAAAAGTTAATTTTATCTGGAATCTGTTCCCAAACTTGAGGCAAAAAAGTTGCAGAATTCATTCCTTTCTTTAAAATAATACCCTTTCCAGAATTAATTCTTATGAGTAAATCTTTTTCACCTATATAATTAATTTTTTTAGGAAGAGATAAAATAGAGACCTCAATTTTAACATTGGGAAGTTCTTCTTCAGTTAATCTTGAAAATCTAAAATCATGAATTGCAGCATTAATTGCATTTTCTTGAACCTCTTTCCATAATTCTTTTTGTGGAACAAGAGAGCCAATACACCCTCTAAGATTTCCATTCAAAGTAAGTGTAACAAAACAAGCCCGCTTTTCATTGTAAATATTCTTTGTGCGCTCATCAGGAATAAATTCTTTTCCTTTAAAATATTCTCTAAGAGTTCTTCTTGCTAATTTAGTAAGTTTTAATGTCATTTTATTTCAAAAGAATTATTTATTTATATAATTAGTGGAAAGGATTTATTTTAATGGAACTAATCTAGAAAAAGAATGTTTCTTAATGATGTTTGCATAGGTTTTCATTTCTTCCTTTGTCCACTCTTTAAGTTCTTTTAATACCTCTTTTTTAGCTTTATTTATCCATTTTTCTGGGATTTCTTCTGTGTATGGGCATTTTTTATTTAGGAAAACGTTTATTTTATTTTTATCATAAATAAACGTTAATGGAAAAAGTTTGCAATCAAAAGGTTTTAATTTTTTTGGCAAAGTACAACCAGAATTAATATTTAAAAAAGGACATTGTCCAAAATAAACATAAATATTTTTACCATATTTTTTAAATTTATTTACATCTATCTTGTTTTTTAATTTTTCTAAATCTTTTTTTGTAAGCATTACATTAAGTTTACAACATTTACCTTTACATTTTTTACAGATAACTTTGAATATATTTTTCTCCATTTTACCACACATTTCCTAAATAAACATGATTCAAATATTTTTTGCCTATTGTTTCTGCCTTTTTTAAAATATCCAAAGAGGTTTCTTCTCTGTCATTCATTTGGTACATTGGAAAGAATCTAGAAATATGCCAAGGGATATTTTTATCAATTCCTGAAATAAATTTAGCAATTTTTTCAAGCTCCTCAATAGAATCGTTCTCATTTGGAACAATTAAAGTAGTTATTTCAATATGAATTCCTTTTTCATGCGCAAGTTTTATTGTTTCAAGAACAGGCTTTAGCTTTGCCTTACATATCTTGTTGTAGAACTCTTCATTAAAGGACTTTAAATCAATATTCATTGCATCAATATCCTTTCCAAAAAACTCCAAACACTCTTTTGTCATATATCCGTTTGTAACTAAAATATTCTTAATTCCTTTTTTCTTAGCTAAAACAGCTGTATCTTTGACAAATTCTGCAAAAATTGTTGGTTCATTATATGTATAAGCTATGCTTTTGCATCTTGTTGCAATTGCTCTCTCTACAATCTGCTCGGGAGTTATTTCTTTTCCAACAATTTTTCTTAATTGAGAGATTTCATAATTCTGACAAAAACCACACTTAAAATTACACCCAACTGTCCCAATTGAATAAGCCTTTGTTTTAGGTAAAAAATGATACAAAGGCTTCTTTTCAATTGGATCAATATTTTCAGAAACAATCAATCCATAAACCAAGAGAAATAATTTTCCCTTAATATTCTCTCTCACTCCGCAAATTCCTGTTTTTCCCTCAGAGATTAAACATCTATGGGCACACGCAAAACATCTAACATTGCCTTTTTCTTTTTTATACAAAACACATTCTTTCATTTTGCAGTTCTCCATAAAATCTCAAATTGATTTTTATAGAGATTGGAAATTTCTTCGCTTTCTATCTTAATTACTAATGGTTTTAAGCTAAAAATAAAATAAATCATTTTGTTTCCGTAAATTGAATGAACTACTTTATCATTAAAATACGATTTGGGCAATATTTTAACTTTTATATATTGGTGTTTTGTAATCTCTTTACCTTCAGCAAATAATTGTCTCGATAAAATTCTGTATTTTTTTCTTAAATTCCAGAATCTTTCCCAAACATATTCTGGAACTTGTTTGATAAATTCTTCTTTAGCAAAAGAATTCATAACAAGAATCTCTTTGTATTTCTTTTCTGTTCCATCTTTAATGATATCATTCAAAACATATTTGATTCCTTCAACTCCCTCATAAATTTCAACTTTTGAAGGAGTCATTTTTTCTTTTTCCTTTAATTCATGTAATTTCCCTCTTAATTCTTCTTCTTTTTTTACTAACCTTTCTTCTTTTTCCTTTAGAATGCTAATTAAATTTTCTGGGTCAGTTATCCTATAAAATCTCTTTTTATTCTTTGTTATGTAATTCACAAGTCCTTTTGCTAATAAAATATTCAAAGAATCATATACATGAGATCTTGATATTGCAGTTTGCTTTGCTATGTCATAAGCTTTAGATTCTTTTAATCCTAACAAAATCAAATAAACTTCTGCTTCGTTATTCGTCAGCCCTAATTCCAATAAATCAGATTTTTGTAGCATACTTTTAATATATTCTCTGCTTTTTTAAATATTTCGTCCTTTTAATGGACAAATTACTTTTAAATATCTACCTACTGCATTATAATTCATGAAAGATTTAAATAGTGGTCTAAAAACAAAATGTAAGGAAGTCAATTTAGGCAAGAAAATCTTAGAACAAGAGAAAGATAATCCTTTGTATGATGAAATAAATAAAATTAGTGAAGCTAATTACAAATTATTACAACAAGATATTAATGGGTCTTATAGATTTGGATGTATTTAATTCTGTGCGGAGATAAAATGGAATCTATTCAAATTTCATTTAATTTAACAAATAAATGTAATTTATCCTGCATTTATTGTGCTATAGACAATGAAAAATCTAAAACTACTGATTTAATTCCAGAAGTAGCTATTAAAGGTTATAAAAGAATTAGAAAAAAATACCCAAATGAATGGTTAGATTTAAATTGTATGGCTAACGGAGAACCACTACTTAACTGGGAGAGTATTGAAACAATTGATAGAATAAAAACTTTAGATGATAAAGTAAGATGTTTTGTTACAACAAACGGAACTCTTCAAGATAAATGTTTAGAATTGGCAAGAAGAAATTGGATTGTTACTGTATCATATGATGGCATTGATAATCAAAAATTAAGAGGAAAATCAAATGAAGTTGAAAACACAATAAGAAAATTAGCAGAAAATAAAAATTATAAATTTTTAGTTAGAATGACTATGTCTCCAAAAGATTTAAACCACTTAGATAAGTCTCTTAATAAAATTAAAGAATTAGGAGTTAAATATGTTGCTCTAGGACTAACATTTCCTTTTGGAAGATTTAATAGCAAAGAATTAAAAGAATCTTTTGATTTAAATAAATTATACAATTCTCTAAAATATGCAGAAGGCATAGGATTGAAACCAATATTAACATTACAACAAGCATGTACTTTAGCCACAAAAGGATATTATATAATGCCTAATGGAAAAGTGAGTATTTGCTATGTTAAACATATAGAACCAAATAAGAAGAACAGACAAAAAGCAGAAATTCAGGGATGTATTTTATATAATTATAAGAACTTGTTTAAAAGTAATTCTTAGCACTGCCTCACAACTCAAACACATTCATGCATAAGATTAATAATATTAAGAAAGTTAAATATCTTATGATAGATTGGTTTCCCTCCCAAAAACAAGAACTCGTGAGAATGCTTGACTCTTTTCTATCAAAAACCCCAGAGCTAAAAATAAAGGAAATCCATGGCTTAATTGTTCCCCATGCAGGTTATGCTTATTCAGGAGAAATAGCAGGAAAGGCTTTTTCCCTTTTAAAAAACAAGAATATAAACAAAGCAATAGTTCTTGGCCCTTCACATTACACTGCATTCACTGGAATTACCTCTCTCGAAAAATTTGAAACCCCCCTTGGAAAAGCAAATATCTCTAAAAACTCCTTTAATAAAATATCTCATGAACATTCTGTCGAAAATCAAATTCCTTTTCTTCAAAAATTAAATATAAAAGAAATTCTTCCTATTATAGTTGGTCAAATCAACTGGAAAGAAGCAGAAAAAATTGCAAAGCAATTCCTTAAAGAAGATGCAATTTTTATATTTTCAACAGATTTAAGTCATTTTTTTAAGTATAATGAAGCAATAAAAAGGGATCACTCAACAATAGATATAATTACAAATCTAAAAGAATCTGAATTCCAAAAGATAGATGCATGCGGCTTTTATCCTCTTTTAATATTATTCCAAATGTGCAAAATTAAATCCTGGAAACCTGAGTTAATAGAATACAAAAATTCAGGGGATATTACAGGAGACAAAACTTCTGTTGTTGGTTATTCGAGCTTTTGGTTTTAACTATTTTATTTTAGTAATGAAAAACCAAAGGCGAGTAAGAGCTTTTACTTTTGAGAAATTTTTAATTTTTAAGCACATTGAGTAGCAGTTGTGCTTCCAGAAGTTGTTGTCCATCCCCACATAGGAACATAAGCTTCTGTAGATAACTGCTCACCACATTCTGTAGGAACACTTCCATCACTGAAAGCTTGACAAACAAGATCTAAATATGAAGCAGGGTCTCTTGCACTATTTGCCTGAACCCCATTTATAACAAGAGTTGGACTTCCACCTACATCATATTGCTCATTCAAAGTTTTATCTACATTGAAAAGAGGATAATTTCCACTCAACCATTTAGTTTTATCATTCTTGTTTTCTGAAACTTGGAATTCCTTATCTGCTTTTGAAACACACAAATTCAACTTAGTTTTGTCTATCTTAGCTTCTGTTAAACATGAAGCACTATCTCCTGCTTTTAAGAAACAGCTCAAATAATCATTAAATTTAGTTTCCTGCTCTTTCTGTATGCAATACTGTCTTAAATTCTCTTCAACTTCTCCCTGAGAAGGATGCATAGAATAATAAACAAATCTTAGGGTAAAATTAATTTTATCCCCTAATAGTTCAACAACAGGTAATATTCCTTTCTCTGCTTGAGTTCCATATGGGCAATAACTCATAACAAACAATTCAACACTAGGTTTCTCAGATTTAGGAATTTCCTGAGTTTGGGTATTTGCGTTTGTATTGGTATTACTATTATCTTTCTCTGTAACCAAAGGAATTAAAGAGCTTGTAAAATATTTTCCATCTTTAGTAACATAAACAGGGACATCACTTCCTTCTATTGAAAGGACCACCTTGTAAAAAGAACCTTCTGAGCTTACATTAACAACTTCAGCATCCATTCCTTGAGAAGTTGCAAAATTAAGAATCTTTTCTCCAGCTTTAGTTCCTGAAACAGTGTTTCCAGTAATATTAAATAGATTTCCAGCAATAAGAAGAATAACCAAAATCCCTAAAACAAAAGTTGAAACAACCCAGGGTTTGTTTCTTAAAGAACCTCTGTGTTCCTTATAAACTGGTCCTGCATGTTCATATCCTATATTTTCCATTTTAAAATCATGAAATAATCCTTTAAAAACATTTTGGTGAAACTAATTGAATTGATAGTTTATATACAAACAATTAAAAATTAATAGAGATTAACATTTGCATGCCTTACGATATAATTTTAGGAAGAAATTCTTCAGATAAAAAAGATTTTGCTGGGAAAGGACTGGCTTACATAGGCAAAGGATATGTAAAAATGGGACAATATACTTCTCTGAGCAATAAAATCTTCATGGACATAGTAAGAAGCCATGTGATTTTAGTGGCTGGAAAACGCGGATCGGGAAAATCGTATACATTAGGGGTCATTGCAGAAGAACTCTCCAATCTACCAAAGGAAGTTTCTCAAAATATAGCCTCTCTTATATTTGATACAATGGGTATATACTGGACTATGAAATATCAAAACGAAAAAGACAGAGATTTGCTGCGTGATTGGGAATTAAAGCCAAAGAATCTCAAAGTGAAAGTTTTTGTCCCATATGGGTTTTATGATGAATATGTAAGAAAGGGAATTCCAGCAGATGAAAAATTCGCACTGGATATATATGAAATGAATGCAGAAGACTGGATTCTCACTTTTGGTCTAGATATAATAAATCCTGTTGCAGTGCTTATTGAAAGAACAATTACAAGATTGAAAGAAAGAAAAAGTTTTGATATAGAAGATATAATAAAAGAAATTGAAAAAGACGAAAAAACAGACAGAGAAATAAAAAACGCAGGAGCAGGATTGTTTGAAGCTGCAAATACTTGGGGTATTTTTTCAAAGAAAGGAATTTCTCCAACAAAAATAACTCATCTTGTAAACGCAGGGGCAACAACGGTTCTTGATTTGAGTATATATAATTCAGTCGGAAGTTTTAATGTAAGAGCATTAGTTATAAGCTTAGTCTCAAGAAAACTATTCAATCAAAGAATGGCATCGAGAAAAAAAGAGGAAATAGAAGCTGTTTCCAAAGGGCTTGATTTTTCTTCTTACTCTGAAAAAAAAGAAACTCCATTAGTCTGGATTTTTATAGATGAAGCCCACGAGTTTCTTCCTCTTGAAGGAAAAACAATTGCAAGCGATGCCTTGACACAATTACTGAGAGAAGGGAGACAGCCCGGGATTTCTTTAGTTCTTGCGACACAACAACCGGGACAAATTCACAAAGACGCTATGACACAATCAGACATTGTCATTTCTCATAGAGTTACTTCTGCTACAGATCTGGAAGCATTAAACAAAATAATGCAAAGTTATCTTCTTGAAAGCATAAAGCAATATATGGATGATTTGCCTTCTTTGAGGGGCTCTGCAATTATTCTTGATGACAATTCTGAAAGGATTTATCCAATGCAGATAAGGCCCAGATTCACCTGGCATGGTGGGGAAGCTCCAACTGCTATAAAAGCAGAAAAGAAACTATAACTATATAATATAAATATTTTTAAATCTACAGAGTAAATAAAAATATGGAAAAATGCCCAGTGTATAAACAAGGAAACGCAGCAGAAAGATTTTATTTTGGAAAGGAAATGGTTGCATGCAGGGTAGATCCTGAAGATTGCCCTCTCAAAAATTCTCAAAATATTGAATATGGAGGAGAGATAATAGGAACTGTCTGTAAATCAGATGGTTTAATAGAAGATTCCTGGAAACATCCAACTCTTACTTTGAGAGTGAAGATAGATAATACAAAATTAGAATTCAAAGTAAATCAAAAAAGACAACTTCCAGCAAAATTATCCTAACACTTCAAAATCAACTCTAACTCTTATCTTATATGGTGCAATTTCCCCAGCGGGTTTAACATTTAAAATCTTAATTTTCTTTTTGAACTTCTCAGCTTGTTTTTTTATTTTATCAACAATCAAATTTGTTTCATCCACCTTGCAAAAATCATAATAATAAACAAATGTTCCTTTCTTGCTTAGCATAAATGTCTGTTCCAAAAAACTCTCTTTAAGATTTGGGCGCGGCATAACAATAAAATCGAATTTCTTGTTTTCTTCCTTTAACTTCAGAGCAACTTTCTTTATATCCCCATTGACAAATTTTATTTTAGTTTTAACATTATTTATTTCAGCATTCAATTCTGCGTATTTATTAGCTTCTCTGTTTATTTCATTGGAATAAACTATTTTTGGCTTTGAATTCTTTGCAATAACTATGGAAAATGGTGCAACTCCTGCAAACATGACCAATACTTCTGAATCCTTTTTTATGAATGATACAATTTCTTTCCTCTCATTACTCAGTCTTGGAGAGAAATAAGTCTTATCAATATTAAATCTAAAAGAACAATTATTCTCTTTATACAAAACCTCCTTGTTTTTTTCTCCTGCAATATGCTTTGTTTGCATCTTCCTTAGTCTTCCGTGAAATTTTCCAGACTTCTCTAAGACTGTCTTAATAAATTTGTTCTTATGTAAAATTTCAGCAGCAAACTTTTTCTTATCTGATGCTTTAGTCCCATCAGAAAAATTAACAAGAGCTACATTTCCAAGTATATTGAAAGAGCGATGATTTGATTTCATAAAATTAAAAACAAAGAGTATGATTTAAACTTTACTAAAAGAATAAGCATTTTATAATAATTAATTGCAACCGTATCTCTTTATAATTCAATATATCCTATTAACTTAATAATTTTAATATAATTATAACTTCTACTTTAAGATAACTTAACCCTCCTCTTCTCTATGGTTTACAAAATAAATTTATAAGGGTGGAATCATTATAAAAGAACATGTTAGGTGATGTATTTTACAATATAGATGCAGATATAATGGTTCTTGGTCTTCTTTTTGTAATCTTTTTTGCACTAATCAATCTTGCATTACGTAAAACTCTAAAAGATAGAGGAACTTCAGGCATAGTTTCTTTTTGTGTTTCCCTTCTTGCAGTTTACGGAATCAGCAGGACAAATTGGGATGTTTCCGGTTTATTCTACAGCATAGGAATAAGTGAAAATATCCTCTATACGGTAATCCCTTTCATAATAATTATAGGTTTGATTTTTATATTTTGGAGACTACGAAAGGATTTAGGAGCAGCATTCATGATTATAGGAGTAATCTTAATTATAGCAAGTTTCTTTGTTTACGAAAAACTTCTTCTTATGGGAGTTGGAATAGGATTATTCATAATTGGGCTATTTTTATGGCTTAGACAAAGAAGAATAAAAAAAACCCAAAAGTTAATTCATTAGAGAATCCTAAAGAAAAAGAGGAAGAAAAAGAAAAAATAATAGAGAGAAGAAGGGAGAAAGGCATAGATATTTTAATAGATGCTGCAAAAAGATTTAACAAATGGGCAAATTCACAACAAAATCCAAAATTTGTTGGGGGTTGGACATATTTTGTAAATTATCTTAAAAAAGGCGGATGGGGAAGCAGCGAAGCAGAAATATGCTCAAGATTAGGAATAAGTCAAAGAGATTTTGTAACTGTATTCAAGAAGTATGGAATAGTAGATTAATCTATTGGTTTCTCTTGTTTTCTTTTAAGAAATTTTCTTACTAACTTAGAATCATTAACTTTATTTTTAACCAATTTCAAATCTGAATAAACATCTTTTAAATCTGAAAGAGCAGTTTTCCCAGATTCTTTATACGAATTTTTTAAATCAATACCTGCACTTCCTGCGAGAAGTAAATTAGATGGAAGTTCTATCAATGGATTAACGTTAGTGTAATCACAAGCAAATTGTCCAAGATTTATAAGAGATAAAAATGAAAAATAAGAGGATACACCTAATTTTACAAGTCTAGTACTATAGTGGTTTCTTACACTTTCAGAACTCCCTGCAATAATATCCAAAGCCGCAAGAGGAAGAACAACATAAGGATGTCCTAAATTTAAACCATCTTTTAAATTTAAACCATGTTTAGCTAACTCTTCTACTGATTTTTTAGCTGCTTCATTAGCAGTTCCTTCAGCAACTTGTTTTGCAGCCTCTTGAGCCCCTTTTGTTGCCCAATTACCTAAGGGTCTTGCAAAATAATTTAGTCCATACGCTATAGATTTCCTCAATATTTCCTTTTTCGAATCACTTTTATCTGTCATAATTTTCAAAGAATCAGATTATTTATAAATCTTTCTATTTGTTACCATTTATTAAAAGTAACATAATTAACATTCCTAATTCAAAACCATTTCCCAAGATTTTTCTGATGGCTCTTTTGTTTTATCTCTTTCAATTTGTCTATCTGTTTCTGAACTCTTTCCTCAGAAAAATCATGCCTTTTTACAAGAATTTCTTTTATTTTTTCTTGGTCAAACTGTTTAAACTCAAAATCCTGATTTGAAACTTCTGGTTTGTAAAACAATGCAAATATCTCCTGCCAGTTAAATCTGTCCTCTTCTGGCAAACTTAAAATTTGCTCTTCAACACTCTTAAATATTTCATAAGGATATTTGTACCTCTTAACAATATCCAAAGCTTTTTTCTGCCCTATTCCAGGAAGTCCTTTGGGATTATAGTCTGTTCCAACCAGAATACCCAAACAAATAAGTTGCTCTAGATTTATCTCAAGAAAATTAAATACCTTCTCGAGCTCAATAATCTCTGGTTTAATCTCTACATATCCACTGTAAGTTTTCCTCTTTCTTGAAACTGTCAAATTTCTTATTAATCTGGAAGCTCCAAAAAGAAGACTATCATAATCCTGGCTGACAGAAGCATAAATTTTTGAGTTTGTCCTTGCCATTTGTGCAGCCTGTGCCTCTCCTTCTGAAGGAGCCTGGATTATTGGAATTCCCATTGCAATCAAAAGATCTTTACTCTCTGCAATCATCTCATCATCTAATCTTAATAATTGAGAACTATATTTTTTCATTCCCATTACATCAACTTCTTCTTTTGCATCTTCATATTTTTCTCTAGCTATATCTCTGACATCCTGCCTTTTCTTGTGAGTTTTTGCCTTTAATTCTGGAGCCCTTCCATCAAAGACATAAACCAGCTTAATTCCTTGATCCAATAAATTAATATTTCTATAAAATACACCTGAAAGATGACTGGTAACTCTTTTCTTACTATCCATTAGGGGAGTTCCATCGGGCTGCCTTATAGTAGATAAAAACTGATATAATGCATTAAAAGCATCAACACATAGAATTTTACCTTGAAGTTCTAAAATCTCAACTTCCCTTCTTGGTATTATATCACGAATATTTAGTCCCATTTTCTTCGAAATCTCAAGTCAAAGAAATATAAATAATTATCTACTTCTTTACTTCTTTCGAGAAAGAACGATAAATATCTCTAAAAACTAAACCGATTTTAGCATCAGAGCAATGTGAAAGATACTCTCCATTTTCGTTTTTCCTATGATTTTGTCCTTCTCTATTAAGTTTAGTGTATCCTTTGTACTGCCTTATTAAACCTTCTTTTACATCTCTGTTAAGAAATATAGAATCTGGATTTATTCCCATCTCATCAACTCGTCTAATAAATTCAAGTTTCTTCTCAAGTTCACCATCTTTTCCTCTTTTAATAACATTAACATTTTTAATCCTCTCATCCTTTTTATCTATTAATTTTGGTACATTCTCAATAGAACCATATCTCTGTATAACCCTATCAGTCAAAGAAATTCCATATGCCCCACTAGGATCATTTTCTGGATTGTAATTCCAATACTCCCTAATTAACCCATCTTCTACCATATTGTAACTACTATATAGTACTATATAAATCTTTTGATTTCCAAATTCCGAAGTTTTAAATAATTCTCTTAATTAGCCTATTTTATGAAAACAACATTCATTCCAATAGATTATGATTATTTTGACTGGGAAGGAGAGAACTACGCAAAACTCATAGGCAGGAATGATGAAGGGAAGAGAATTTGCATTATTGATTCCTGTCCTGTTTATATGTGGGCAATTTTAAAGGAAAATGTAAATCAAAAAAAGATAGACAATCTTGTTAAAAAAATAAAAGAAATAAAGCTTGATTTAAAGGGACGTCAAACCAAGGTTGAAAAAGTTGAATTGCAGGATAAAAATTTCTTGGACAAAAAAGTAAAAGCCCTGAAAATCTTCGCAACAAACTATAAAGATTTACATGATGTTGCAGATAAGCTTGATTTCCCTGAAATTGAAAAAAGAAGAGGATATGACTTGGGCTTCATAACCCATTATATAATTGAAAAAAAGATAAATCCTTTAAGATGGTATGAAATTGAAGGGGAAGTTCTTGACAATTCTAATGATTATGGAGGAATAGGCAAAGCAATTGATGCAGATTTGTGCTTAAAGCTTGAAAAATCAAAAGAAATAGAAAATAAGATATTCACACCAAAAGTTTTGGCCTATGATATTGAAACAGATGATATACAAATAGGAAAAGGAGAGATATTCATGGTCTCTCTGGTTTCTGATAAGATAAAAAAAGTAATAACCTGGAAAAAATTATCCAATGACAGCAACAAGCCAGCATATGTTGAATATGTAAAAGATGAAGGAGAATTATTGGAAAGATTTACAAAAGAAGTCAGAAAAATTTCCCCTGATTTTTTAGTTGGATATTTCTCAGATGGATTTGATTTGCCTTATCTAAAAGCAAGAGCAGAAAAATATCAGGTGAAATTAAATCTTGGATTAGATGAAAGTCAGCCAAAATTCTCAAGAGGAATAAATATCACAGCAAGAATAAATGGGATTGTGCATGTAGACATTTTAAAATTCATAAGAACAGCTTATGCTCAATATATGAAATCTGAAACCCTCTCTTTGAATGAAGTTTCAAAGGAGTTTTTAGGAGATACAAAAAAAGATTTTAAATTCAAAGACTCTTCTGAATTAACAGAGGGAAATTGGATAGACTTTTATGAATATAATTTACACGATTCTTTTTTAACATTCCAATTATTTGAAAAATTCTGGCCAGATTTAATGGAATTCACAAAAACAACCCAAGAACCTGTTTTTGAATTATCAAGAGCAGGGCTTTCAAAATATGTTGAATCTTACATTCTTCATAATTTAGAAAGATTTAATGAAATTCCAGAAAAAAGACCTTACAATCCTGAAATGTCTGAGAGAAGAGATTTTGCAAGTGTGGAAGGAGCATTTGTTTTGGAACCAAAACCAGGATTGTATGAAGATGTTGCAATATTTGATTTTACTTCGATGCACACAAGCATAATAATATCTGAAAACATCTCAAAAGGAACTCTTCTTGAAAAAAAGGAAAAAGATTCTTACGAATCTCCTGAAATAAATTTTCAGGGAAAAATGACAAAATTTTATTTCTCGAAAAAGCCAGGATTTCTTCCAGAATTATTAAAAGAAATATATGAAAAGAGGAAACATTTCAAAGAAGAGTACAAGAAAAATCCAAATTTAATAACCAAGGCCAGAAGTAATGCTTTCAAGGTTCTTTCAGCATCTGTTCACGGATATATTGGTTTTTTTGGAGCAAGATATTATTCTTTGGAAAGCTCTGCATCTATTTTAGCATTCGTGAGAAAGTTCAACAAAGAAACTATAAGCAATGTTGAAAAAGAAGGTTATGATGTAATATATGGAGATAGTGTTTCTGGAAAGACAAAAGTAATAATAAAAGAAGAAGAGAAAATTAGAGAGGTAGACATAGAAGAATTATTTGAAAAAACAGATAAAGTGTCTTCTCAGGGAAAAGAATACAATTTCAAAAATAAAACTGAAGTTCTTACTCTTAATGAAAAAGGGCAATCTGTATTCAAACCGATTATTTATGCTATGAGGCATAAATGTAATAAGAAAATGTATAAGGTTCATTTTACAAATAACTGGAATATTGATGTAACTGAAGATCATTCTTTAATGGGATATCAATCATCTAAATTTAACCAAAGTAAAGAAAATAAAGAAAATCCATTAAGAAGAATTATTGAAATAAAACCAGAAGAAATTAAGAAAAAAGTCAATAGCATAATTTCTTTGAGTAGAATTCCTTCTGGGAGAATAGAAAGTAAAAACTACCCTAAAGAAATATATGAATTTATGGGTCTTTTTATAGGGGATGGGAGTTTTTGTAGAAACAATGAACAAAAGAAAGCTAACAAAGATTATTATTTGGGATTATCTCTAGGAAAAGATAGAGAAGAACTTCTTGAAAATATAATTTTCCCACTAAAAAAATTAGGCTATATCAAAAATTATTGGGATAGCAACACAAGAATAGGAGATATAAAATTAAATGGATTAAAATTAATTGATATAATAACTAAAAATTTAAGAAATGATTTTGGGAAGAAAATAATTCCAAATTGGCTTTTTTATGAAAAAGAAGAAAATATCGCCTCTTTTTTAAGAGGATTATTCTCTGTAGATGGGACTGTTATGATTAGAAATAAAGCTCCAATCGTTAAATTTACTTCAATAAATGAGGAATATATAAAAGAAGTTAGAAAATTATTATACAAGGTTGGAGTCTCTCATTCTGTATATAAAGAAAACACTCAAAATAAATATAAAAATGGAGATAAAACTTACTCCACAGGAAGTTATTCAAAAAATATCACTATAAAAAAAAGAGATATATTTGCAGAGAAGATTGGATTTATTTTGAAAGAAAAGAATAGAAAATCAAAGATAAAAACATTAAATCAACAAAAGAAAAGTGTAAGGAATTTTGAGTTTGATTTACAAGGAGTCAAAAAAATTGAAGAAATAAAAATGCCTGAATATGTTTATGATATTGAAGTAGAAGACACCCACAGGTTTTTTGCTAATTATGTTTTAGTCCATAATACTGATTCTATAGCATTTTTAATTGGAAAAAAATCAAAATCAGAGGTAAAAGAATTTTTAGCGAGATTAAATTCAAAACTTCCAGGAGTCATGGAACTTGAATTAGAAGGATTTTTCAAAAGAGGTATTTGGGTTACAAAAAGAACAGGAATGAGTGGAGCAAAGAAAAAATACGCTCTTATAGATGAAAAAGGAGACCTTAAAATAAGAGGCTTTGAGACAGTCAGAAGAGATTGGTGCACTTTAGCAAGAGAAATGCAAGATAAGGTTATAAGACTTGTCCTTAAAGATGGAAATGAAAAAAAAGCACTTGTTTATGTTAAAGAGATAATAAAAAAATTAAAAGAAAGAGAAATACCAAAAGAGGACTTAATAATAAGAACCCAACTTAAAAAATCTCTTTCAGAATACAAAGCAATCTCCCCTCATGTAATTGCTGCCAGAAAAATGCATGAATTAAAAATCCCATTAGTTGAAGGGAATTTAATTGAATATTACATTGCTGAGACAAAAGGAAAAGAATGCAAATTAGTGAGAGAAAAGGTAAAACTTCCTCTGGAAAAGGGAGAATATAATATTGAGTATTATCTTGACCGGCAGATTCTCCCTGCAGTTGAAAATATTTTTCAAATATTTAATATTGATGTAAAAGAACTAATAGATAAGAAAAATCAAAATAAATTAAGCAAGTGGATGTAAAAAAAGAATATCTTCAAACGAAAAATAATTAAACTAATCTCCCCGTAATAATCTTATGAACAAAACTGTAAAGATGCTCTGGGTAATGTCAGGAATATTAGTCTTTCTCTGGACTGCCTTCTGGTTCATCAAAATTAAAATATTAAATGAAGCTGGAATTGTAGGTAATGTTATCAAGTATACATTAGGACTTTACCTATCGATATTATACATTTTAGTTGCAATTGTTTACTGGATAAATAGAGGATTGTACAAGAGAAAAACTAAAAGATTAAGAAAAAAATGGCAAATAAAGAAATAATGAATAAGAAAAATAAAGGGATAAAACTTATTAAACCAGAAATGGAATTTAATCCAGGTTTACAAAAATATGAGGTAGTATTGCCTCCAAGAAAAGATAATAAAAAATTAAAAGTAGGGATTGATTGGAAATGGATAATAATACTAATAATTGGAATAATAATTTTCTTGGGAGGTATTTTTATTCTTATTAAAAGTAAATTAATATAATAATGGACAATAAAAAAATCCTCCAGGCTGGTAAAATAGCACAGGATATAAAAAAATATATAAAACCCTTTGTAAAAAAAGGAGTTCCATTATTAGAAATTGCAGAGAAGATTGAATCTAAAATTTATGAACTTAAAGGAAAACCCGCTTTCCCAACAAACCTTTCAATAAATGAAATTGCAGCTCATTACACTCCTTCCTATGATGATGAAACTCTAGCTCATGGTTTGCTTAAAGTTGATTTTGGGGTTCACATAGATGGATGGATTTCTGATACTGCTTTTTCAGTGGATTTGGAAGATTCCAAAGAAAACAGTAAACTAATTGAAGCTTCTGAAAAAGCTCTTGAAGAAGCAAAAAAGATAATTGGAAAGGGCACACCAACAAACAAGATAGGAAAAGCAATTCAGGAAGCAATAGAATCTTATGGTTTTTCTCCTATAATAAATTTATCAGGACATCAAATAGAACAATATAATCTTCACTCTGGATTAAGTATTCCAAATATTGATGATAAAAGAACAACAGAGATAACTCTTGGATTATATGCAATTGAACCTTTCTCAACAAATGGCTCTGGAAAAGTCAAAGATGGAAAACCTTCAGGAATTTATTCCTTAATAGATTACAAAAACATAAGAAATCCTTCAGCAAGAGAAATTTTAGAATATATTGCAGAAGAATATAAAGAATTGCCATTCTGCTCCAGATGGCTTGTAAAAAAGTTTGGCACAAAGGCCCTGCCAGCACTTAATCAATTAGAACAAAATGGAAATCTCCATCAATATGCTCAATTAGTTGAAGTTGGAAAAGGAATTGTTGCGCAATCAGAAGATACAATATTAATTGAAGAAGATGGAAAGAAGATTGTGACGACCTCATCTCAATAATTTCATTCTTTTTTCATCTATATCATCATGCCTTACCAACCTTTCATGAGAAAGAATCTCATATAACCCATAAGGATTTTGAGATCTATCATCTTTAGGAATCTCCATAAGTATATTTTTATCTAATAACCTAGAAATAATCTTTGAAGTTAAAATAGCTAAATCTCTCCTACTTACATGTTCTACTTCTCCATTTTCATC
>Ga0210018_1000770_pt1 | contig 16683 bp, 15 predicted proteins | sample CryGeyCG2014_010_2_FD_183967 | JGI IMG/M metagenome (GOLD analysis project Ga0210018, IMG submission 183967) | Groundwater microbial communities from aquifer - Crystal Geyser CG09_land_8/20/14_0.10 (SPAdes) (version 2) | ecosystem: Environmental > Aquatic > Deep subsurface > Groundwater | place...
GGTGTAGGCTCAAACCAGAATTGAGGAAATTTCAGCGCAGTAATACGCCCGCAATCCAAAAGATAAATAATCTGTCCCCCGTCAACAGAATTGCGCGCTAATCTATCTGGGTGCCAGGCCAAAATTCCCGAGGCTTCTTCTTTTTCAATTCTCTCGATCATTGAATTGAAAATAGGCCGACCAGGAATTTTGGCTGATTGTTTCTCGATAAGTTCCTCAATAACTACTAAAGCCTCACGTTTAGCAAATTCCCGAAGTTCAACAAGCTGTGCTTCAACAGACAAGACTTGCTTATCCTCCACATCAGTGGACTTGCGCGCATACAAAAAGAATTTTTGCGAAAGTTTATTATCCATATATTCTAAAACTTAATTGGCCGCCCTGGTGTACTCAACTTGATCGCTCAAATTGTCCAAGACGGCCAATAAAATAAGCGATCAATTCGTTGAGTACAACTTTAATATAACAGCTTTTAATTAAGTTTTTCAAGAGCAAAAATTCTTTAGCGTTTGGCAAAGTATCTGCCGTAAGGCAGATCAATAATATCGCAAAGGGTATTTTCGGCTTTCTTTCCGAGAAAATTGCCCGAGGAGACGCGCTAATTCCATGGGCGGCACTTCGTGCCGCCTCAAAATTTAGGACTTTGGAGTATATCTACAAAATCGCTCGAACTCATTTTACCAAAAATTACTGACAAATTACAACGTCGGCAATGACGGCAAGGAAAGGGGTTAAAGGGGAAAAGGAATTGCCGTCATTGCCTCCGCTTGTTGCGCTCCCCGCCAGTCGGCGGGTCGCGCATTTGTTGTTCGCTACGGCCTCGCTCCGCTCGGCCTTCGCTCTTCTTTTTTCGGGAGAAATTTTCGAAATTCTATTGGTGCTCTGTGAATTCTATGAGCGTAGTTTCCTGTGAGGTTTGCATCCGCAGCATCCCGCCAATAGGAATGGTTGCTTTGGGATCTGTATGGCCAAAATCTGCGTTAGCTATAATTGGAATATTTTGAAGCTCTTTTTTAGATTGCAAAATGTGAGTTAACTGGTCTTCTGTCATAGCTCCTTGTTGAAATCTTCCCAAAACTAGTCCGCGAATCCTAAATTCTCTTTGCTGAATAGGTCGACCTAAAGAACCTGATGATTTATTTTGATTTAGTAATACTACTGTTTTTCGATTTTTTGCATGTTTTGTATCTTTGTCACAATAGAGGTTGTCGACGGAAAAGGCATCCGTTTTATAATATGTAATCTCGCTCCAACCTTTTTCGTAGCTTCACACTCATCTGGATAGTCCCTTACACTACCTTCTCCTATTGCAAAAACATGTGGTTTTAAACTAAGGATATAGTCCCTAGCAGTGGTACCATCATAAACAAAAACATAATCGACGCAATCAAATGCAGCAATAAGCTGTGCTCGTTCGTCCTGTTTAATGATAGGACGGTTCTTCCCTTTCATAATTTTAATCGATTTATCACTATTTATTCCAACAATAAGAATATCACCTTGTTCAGATGCTTGCTGCAGAAAATACAGATGACCAATATGAAGAATATCGAAGCATCCTGTTCCCAATACAATCGTTTTGTTTTTTAACCGTTTACGCATTGATAGTAGGGTTTGAATGGAAAGTATCTTGTTTATCTTCATTTTAGTCATTTCAATAAAATCCTAATTTCCAGCAAGCAACGCAAAAATTTCATCGCGATACATAGGGTTAAGCACATCACTGCAAATATAGTAACAATTACTTCCTTCCACTAAACTAAATAGTTTCTCCTTCATAATTTTGTAGTTCTTTGAAAACAAGCTAATATCTCCCTTATGGAAGTCAAGTAAATCTTCTTCTAATCGATAAACGTTAATAGCTAAAGAAAACTGCTCTGCATAGTTATACGCCTCTTGGTGAGAAATCTTTTTGATTTTGTGAATGTTTGGCCCTTTATAATTAAGTATGCATATGTTCTTGACAATAGATGATTTTCGCATGTTCGCTTTAAACACACTATATGGATCAACAATTATTTCTCCTTGTTTAATACCGGGACTTGTTTTGTTACTGTCAAACAACTCTTTACACCAAGAATCTAGACGTATCCTCATTGCACTTGCAACACCATGTACGTATTGATTTTTAATAATTGCATGAGAATTACTAATAAAATTAGCACCATTCAAACACAAGTTGCTAAGAAAAACGGTCTTCCCAGAGCCTCCTCTGCCCAATAATAACGTTGCCTGTGAATTAATAGAAAAAGCGGCAGCTTTCAAAAACAGGGACTTATTCTTTATTGAATATAGCAAAAGAAAGTATTTCACAAAGTATGGCCAGACAACACGTTCAAGTTCTTCACCAAACACAAAGTATGAAGACCCCCGAGATACGAGATACACAGGGTCCCCAAAATGATCCGTTACATAATAACCTTGAGCGAACTGGCTACCACGGCAAGATTTGTCGTTAAATTTTATTAATTTATTTCTGGATAAGCCACATCTTTTAAGCGAAATACAATATAACTCGTAGTCGACATCATCGTTTACATATTTTTTCTGAGTATGAGGGCTAAAATATTTTTGAGCGACAAAATTATCAACATTGCTTAATAGGCGAAAAGAACACGACCCAATATTAATAGTCATATCCATCGTGGGATGGACGTACCTCTGAACTATAGACTCGAATGTATCAGTCATAATCGACGTTCTCCTTGAATTTGTGTCCGATTTCTGTTGCGATAAGTTTTGAATATGATGACTTTGAATGACGATGTTGATAAAAATTATCCAGTGTCCCAGTAAGAAACATTACTTCTTGTTGAGGTCTAGGTAAATTACCCGAGAAACCCCCTCCCAGTATAGTCATAAACTCTAGTTTAAGTAGGGCACTTTCTAGATTATTTGCTTTAGCTAGTAGCAAGTCAACCACTTGTCTAAAACAGTTTTGTTCTTTAGCAGCGAGCAGAACTTCAGTCGTTTTACGGTCGTAGTCACTTGCATTTACATCGCCAACGCAGCATAAATAATGTTCAACCTTGAAACCAATTGATCCTGGAAAGACATATTGTTTTGTTATTGAATTCCAATATGGTCTACGAATATCAATTATTTTCTTATCAAGACGGTTGTACTCACCTATACTGATATTTGTTATTCCGCGCCCACGCAGAAGGCTAACTATGTCTGGGCGAAGTTCAAACGTTAGGGATCTTAACGATTTTGTATCCCATCTTGATGGGTCAAAGTACCTTTTGAAATATTTTACTATCTCATTAAATGGGCATATTACACATAATTCCTCAATAAACATTTGTCCGCGGCAATGCACGGTACGTTTATTATGGGGAATGGGTTTATCTGTAACAAAGGTCTTCTCAAGATCGAACAAAGTATACCTTGTCACGTCTTTTTGATGGCAAACCAGAATGTTGCGTGGACTCATATCACCCCACAATATCCCTCGAATATACAACTCCTCTAAAATTTGGCCGTAATGCAAGAGATGTCTTGATCTGGCAAATTCATTTTTTTCTTCAAGAAGGATTTCTTCAAGAGCAATCCCTTGTGCTTTTTTAAAAAGCGCGTAGGTCATTCCTGCATAAGCATCATTTACAAGAGCAAAGGGGTGAGCAATTTGAATATGTATATTTCGATTGCGATCGGCAGGGTTACTAAGAAGAAATGAAGATCTTGATAATTTTTCAAGAATTAAATGATGATTAAGTTGCTCTCTATGAAATTTGTCCGCTTTGTATGGGCTTTGGCGTTTACTAATAATCGGGGTCCCATTTGGCAAACTCCAACTTTTTACAATTCCCTGTCTAACCACAGCATTTCTTCCGGGCACATCATATTGTTCCTCAATAAAGTCACTTAAAGATCCTCCCAAATCTTCGAGAAGTGATATCAAACCTTCCTTATAACTACGATCGTATAAATAAATTAAAACCCCCTGATTCTTAAATGTAAATATCTCGTCAATTGTTTTTGCAAACAACACTATTGGATTTTTATTTTTGCTTTGTGTATTCTTAAATCGTTGATAAGCAAGCCGATAGAGATATTGACCAGCGAGAGTGGATTCATTTGTTGTCAACATCTGTTTAAAGATTTGAAGTAGTGATTCTTTGTCATTTTTCAACGCCCACAGGTACTCTGCCACAAGACGATAATCATAATTTTGAATAAGATACGAAAGATTAGAGAAGTCTAAAAGAAAGGATTCATTACTATTATAACTATCGATGATAATTTGTGCTAGTTGTGTACATAATCCATCTTGATTTAACATTCTCAAAGCTGGGTTAGCTCCGTCTTTAAGTAATTTTGGTAGATTCATAAAGTATCCCATATTTTATGGTAACTTATACTATTGCTGAAAGCCATATGCTTTAAAATAATCACATTATTTCAATCAATTCCTCAATTTGGTTTGTCTATAAGAAAGTTATTGTGTATTATATGTATTATACCACAATTATTTGGTAGCTAGGAAAGATATTAATATGCTAGGAGCTTTAATCGGTTTTGGTACTATCGCAAGCGGGCATTTTTCGGCTTATCAACAAATTCAAGATGCTTCTATAATAGCTGTCGTTGACCCTGTTTTGGAGCGTCGCAACAAAGCCAAAACGCTTGATAAAAACTTACAAGTCTATAAAACAATTGGTTCTCTGTTCTCGCAGGAGAATGTAGAGTTTATTGATATCTGTTCTCCGCCGCATACCCACTTAGACTATATCCGAATTGGTCTTAAAAATGGTTGTCACCTTCTCTGCGAAAAACCTTTTCTTACTTCTGTAAGAGACTACAAGGGTATTTTGTCATTAACTAAACGCGCAGGGAAAACTCTTTATCCTTGCCATAATTATAAGTTTTCACCCATTTTAAAGCAAATTTACAGTCGAGTACATTCAAAAAATTTTGGTCAAGTCGTTAATGCCCATTTTCGCGTTCTACGCTCTGGTCATGCTGTTGGTGTTCCAGAGTGGAATCCTCATTGGCGACGTAATCAAAATATCTCTAGTGGTGGTATATTGCGCGACCATGGTACGCACAGTATTTATATAGCAACACACCTGTCAGGCAGTATGCCGATAGCCGTCTCTTGTTTAATTGGAAACTTGCGCAAGGATAACTATACGGAGAATGAGGATACAGCTTTACTCACATTGTATTTTAAAAAAAGTAGATATTTCACAATTGATTTGTCATGGGCAGCAAATTTCCGTTATACTTATTACTCCGTCACTGGTACAAAAGAAATGGTAACTGTCGAAAATGATGAAATTTCATTTACCACTCCTAGCGGCAAATTAGTGAGGGAAATAATCCCTTCAGAATTTAATGACCCAACTCACAAGGCTTGGTTTGTGGACGTAATTCATGATTTTCTAGACACAGTTAAGTCGCCAAATCGACAAGTACCATTATTAAACGAGGCTTTAATGACAACATTGGTTATTGAAAAAGCATACGAATCTGCAAGATTAGGTGGAGTTAAACTAGATCTTCCCCAACTTTCAAAGAACATGCTTTAGACATCACTTCAGCATAAAAGTTGCCATAATTGGAAAATGATCACTAGCATAAACAGGAGGCAGTACCTTTTTAATTACTGCATAGTTCCTGGTCTGTATACTACCTTGACCATCTAAGGTCAAAATCCAGTCGATTCGCAAAGCAACGGGGGGGAATCTTATCCCGTAGTAATCATGATAGGTATTCATATCCAGACGATTAATATTCCCGGCTTTTATATAAGCATCTTTGTATCCCTTCTTTTTAAATTCATCATGAACTTTAGTACCTAACGGCAGATATTCTGGTAGTACAGGAAAAGGATAAGCATGAATATTCTCATCTTTTGGTTGCCACGCCCTTTCATTAAAATCACCTGATACGATAATTGGATCGTAATTTTTTTCTTGTAAAATCGATAATTTGCTAATTATTAAACAACTACTCTCAACACGCGATTGAGAACCTCTATAGTCAAGGTGGAGGTTAAGATAGATCAAGCTACTATTTGTTTGGGGGTTTAATAACCTTACCCAAGTAGCACTCCGTACGTCTTTGGCATCCCAACTTTTTGACCATACTTTAGGGGTTCTAGAAAGATAAAAAGCACCCGAGTCTAATTTCTTAAAAAGACTACGTTTCCAATAAATAGGGTTGTAAGAAGCTTCACTCTCTTTTTTGCCAACAGTTTTTAACCCGTAAGTGGAATCATAACCAGAAAGGAAAGGATCAAGTGTTAGTCTGTTTTCCATCTGTACCTCCTGAAAACCGACTATATCAGCGCTAGATTTTTGTATAATAGCAACACAAACTTTTTTCCGTTGATTCCAGTGTCGCGAATATTGACACACAGACTGGTATCCACCAATATTAAAACTCAATATCTTAAATTGATTCATACCTAATAACGTATATTATATATAATTATCGGTGTAGTAGTGTTATTTTCTGATTTTGATATATAATATGTGTTAAATATGAGTGAAAGACCAATGGGTAAAGACGAAAGACAACTCTCTCATGCTCAGAACTTTTTAAAAAGTTCTGAGTTTGTTGGTGATTTAATTGACAGAACGGGCATCAAAAGTGGAGATTTCGTTGTAGAGATCGGTCCAGGAAAAGGGATAATTACGTTAGAACTTTCTAAGAGAGCGGAAAAAGTAGTAGGGGTAGAACTTGATCCAACTTTGGTAAGAAGCTTAAAGGCAGGCTTTTCTGGCAAAGATAATGTCGAAATTGTTGAGGCCGATTTTCTTAAATGGGATTTACCCAAACGCCCTTACAAAGTATTTGCTAATATTCCATTTAATATGACAGCCGACATGGTAAACAAACTTCTTTCTGCTGAAAATCCACCTGAAGCCGCTTATTTAATAATGCAAGATCGAGCTGCGGGAAGATTTATGGGTCCTCCTTTTGGCCCTTCATCTCAGATGTCCACTTTACTTCAGCCATTTTATAATATGGGTATTATAGTCAGAATCGACAGAAGAGAGTTCTCTCCTGTTCCAAATGTCAATGCGGTTTTGGCAAGATTCGAGAAACGAAAAGAACCTGCGGTAGATCCTACTTATCAAACATTATATAGAGACTTTGTTGTTTATGGATATAACCAGTGGAAACCTACTTTACTTGAATCTTTCAGAGGAGTATTTACTGGCAAACAACTGGATATTATGGCAAGAGATTTGGGTCTTGGAGGATTAAAACCATCAGAGGTCAATATTGACCAGTGGATAGGAATGTTTGGTGTATTCATGCAACACGTCCCCCAAGACAAAAAAGATCTCATTAAAGGAGCTGAAAGAAGGCTAAAATCTATGCAATCAGGCATGAAAAAACAACACAGAACAAGAAGAAGATGATTGTTGCTATTTTACTAGTTTTTTAACCAAATACTTGGTATATTCTTTTCGATTTCGATATTTTTAAATTTTGGTGTCTTTCGAGCTCCGTTACATCTTACCCAATGCCACATTTTAGTTAGTCCTAACTCAATTGGGGTTTCCTCGCCGTCAGTTAAATGAAAAGCACGCCGAACTTTTTGATGGCTTGCAAATGCGTGCATAACTTCATGCCGGGCAGGAAGATAACGAATAATTGGTTCCACACCCATAACCTTATTCAAAATAACAATCAACTGATTAATGGTGATTGGTTGCTCTGCACCTAAATTGAAAATTTGATTCTTTGCCTTTGGATTAAGAGGAGCTTTTGCCAATATACCACTTATATCTTTGATGTAAGTAAAACCACGAGATTGCTCTCCGTTTCCAAAAACTGTTAACGGTTTGTTTAGCATTAACTGATTCATAAATATACCAATGACATTTCGATACCTGTCGGCGACGTTCTGGCGCTCGCCATAGACATTGTGTGGACGAAATATTGTATAGGGTAGCCCAAACATCTCCCAAGCTAATTTAATATCTTGCTCGGCAGCATATTTTGCTATTCCATATGGATCTTCAGGCTGAGGAGTCATCTTTTCTGTTACGGGTGGGGTTAGACCGCCATAAACAGCGATTGATGAAGTGAAAACTAGATGTTTAGTATTATAATTCACGCAAGCATTAACAATATTGGCAGTGCCAACTAAGTTATTGGTGTAATTGAAACGACGGATAAAATGGCTTAACCCTTCTGCGGCATAAGCTGCTAGGTGATAGACAAAGCGTGGTCGATATTGATCGAATATTTTGTTAATAAAATTATAATCAACCACGCTGGCCTGGATAAATATAGCATTTGGGTTAACGTTTTCTTTGTAACCCCCGCTCAGATCATCAACGGCTATAACTTGATGGTTTAAGGCGACTAACTCGTCAACTAAATGCGATCCAATGAAACCAGCTGCTCCTGTAACTAAGACAGTGAACCTTTTCAGGTTCTCGTTTTGGAATTTTTCTGTGTGGTTTCTACTCATATTATTGTTTTAGGCTGTACCTAGCAAATAATCATTTGGACATTCTGTCATTTTATTTAAAGAAAAGAATATTGCTCGGAAGACAGAAAGCTATTACTACACTTTTTCTATAAGGGCAACGTTATAATTTGCCACCATGTATGCAACATGGTGCCAATATCTATAACCATAGGTTCCTGTGTAATAAGTTCCCAGCGTTTTTTTAGTTTTTTAGGTAGCAAGTACATCATACATAAGATGGCAATACGAACCATTACAATCAACGTAACGATTATTCTTAAAGCTATGTATTTAAAAATGGAATAGTGTTTTCGATAGAACCTATATTGCCCCTTATATTTTAGTACGATACGTTTGTTCGCTGCACGATTCATAGCTTGACCACCAATATGGATAATCGTTGCCTCTGGAGTGAAGTACACCTTCCATCCATGTTCTTTCATCCTATAGCACCAATCTATTTCCTCAGCATAAATAAAAAATGTTTCATCCAAACCACCAATTTCTTTTATCGCCTCTCGCCGCACCATCATACATGATCCGTTTACCCAGTCAACTTCACAAACCTTGTCATAATCGCTCCACCATGCGAACTTCTTTTTTAATAGCGGTTGAAAGATTTGTAACCTATGAAGTTCTGTGTAGCTTAAAAAATCGTTAAGTAGACTGGGGAAGTTATCCATAGAACGTTGCAGTGTCTTATCTGGATTGAGATGTTTGCAGCCCACACAACCCGCATCTGGGTGGGTTTCCAGAAACCTGACCATACCCGGCAAAGTTGTTGGAGTAACAATTGTATCGCTGTTAAGTAAAAGGATAAAGCGACCTTTAGCTTTATCGAACCCTTCATTGTTTGCAACTGTAAATCCTTTGTTCTCCGGCAATTGAATAAGTTTTACCTGTTTCCACAGCTTGCGAACCATATCAACACTTCCGTTACTGGAGCCATTATCTACAACAATTGTTTCAAAAGTTATTCCATGTGTATTTTTGTACAAAGTTTGGAGTGTTTGATGTAAAAGATCCTTTGTATTCCAGTTAACAATAACTACACTGACATCAATTACTTTGTTCATATTTAGATTTCATTTCCATTATAATTTATATCTATTAATTAAATCTTCATCGAACTAAGTTGTATTGGAAACAAATTACTTGCGACAATCTTCCCAGCATTATCGTGTTTAGCAACTCCAATAAGCAATGAAACTTGATGTCCAAGCATGTCATCAATTTCTAACTTCCCCAAATCAATTTTAAAAACAATCTTGTACTCCCTTGAAGATTGTTTGTAAGAGCTGGTAAATTCCTTGTCTCCGGTCATTTTTACTTTTTTCTCTATATTATCTAATTCCCATTCAGTAGCATATTTTCCCAAGTCAACTCTCACTCGATCAATTGATGTTTTCATCGTTCTTTCGATATTTATCTCAATTACAAGCGACTTTTTAGCATGCCGAAAATTCAAACTTATAAGTATTGGTTTTCCGTTCATCGTAAAATAACGTTTTAACATGGTTAAATTCTCCTTAGACATGGAAGAATACCAACCACTTGATTTTAAATCGTTACCGAAAACGACCTCATTTGCTTCTATATAGTCAGTCAGCTTGTCTATAGACATCCAATTTGTAAATAACAGATCGTCAGGTTTTGCTGGTAGACCTACCCAAAAATTCCACCATAAACAGCGGGGAAATCTAGATGCGGGAATCAGGTCTCCTTTTTTAAGGTTAATATTCACAGGTAGAGGGTTCTCGCCAAACAAAGACATAGACACTGAAGCTGCCCATTCCACAGAGTCTTGTGCATGATAACGACGAGTATATTTTAGCAACTTCTTTGTATCAAAATCCGCGTGTTTTGACAGAGAAAATAGATCGGCAATTTCACTTAAACGTACATAAGCTTTCTTTCTGTGAGAAATAGACCACATATTTGTATAATTCATAAAAGCGTGCGCACAGATTATGATTGCCAACAAATTAGGATCTGTTACAACAACACTATCTAACGGGGGTTGTTTGCCATGGTGTGCGTGTCGACCTAAATCGCTAAAAGCAATCGGTTGAGAAGCAAAACTGTAGCTTTGGTGTCTAATATTGACTTTATTTAATGAAATAAGGTCAGCATTTCGCAATTCAGAAGAATAACTATATACCGGAAAATGATCGTGAATATCAAATTCAATACCGTCTTTTGAATATTCACCAATCTCGTGTAAAAAGGGAGCTTTTGTTTGCTGATAACCTGCGTTAACTAATGCCCGAACAACAGAAGAGGTGTCGTTACTTAATATGTCTATATCTCCAGCTCTCATAACTTCTTCTTGGTTACAGAGTATATAAGTTGAAACACCTTTAATAAGTATTATTTGTGTTTTTTTAGGCAACATATCTTTTAGTTCATTGAACGCTCGAATATTACGCATTACTTTTTTTCTTGTATCGATATGAAGGTCTTTCAAGCCTTTCAACAACTGGGGAGTAATCCAATTTATCTTCTCCTTTTGGATTCGAAAAAGAAATCTCCCCGACAAATTGTGCAAGTCGACAAGCTCAAGTAGCTTTCTGGTATCGTAATTTATATTAGGATCTAGCTTCGTCTTGCTACCTGCCGCCCACTTTAGAATTGAACTGTATAACATAATAAGCTTTAAATAGTAATATAGGCAGGGTAAGAACTCGTTGGGAATCGTTTTATTTTATATTTATTGATATCAAAGACCTCTCTCAATGCTTGAGATTCTCCTGGAAATTCAGGGTGCATTAATTCGTCAAATGCAATTACGCTGCCTTTTGCTAGATACGGCTTAATAAGCTCTAGGCATTTTTTTGTAGGATCATATAAATCCATGTCAAAGTAGGCAAGGGCAATTATGGTTTCCGGGTTATCCTTTAGATACTTCTTTAATTCAGTCGGAGCATCTCCCTTAAACAGATACGAGCGTTTAATATGCGACAATGGAGCTTCGGCTTCGTGTAATAACAACACTTCATTTAGATGTTTTTCGTAATTTTCAGAAACGCTCATTGAACCTCTATACACTCGATCTGAATCCCCGTCCTTATCTGAAGGGTCTAAAAAACCGGTAAAAGTATCAAAGCCTAAAATCTTGCGATAAAAATTATAAGGTTCATAAGTAGCGTGCAAAGCGCTGAAAACAGATAAATGTCTTCCCCACCGAACACCAAACTCTATGACCACTCCGTGTACATCCAGTATTTTTGCATATAGTTTCTCAAGAGTTAATATTTCTGAAATACGCTGTGGACGCATGTATACCTCTAAATTATCTAAAATTGATTGATCTGGAATTGGGGTGTTCTTAAATAATTTCAAAAGCTTCTGGCGTGATAAATACTCTTTATCGGATGGATGGATAGATTTATTTACTTTTTTCATTTTACTTTGCATCTCCTTTTCCTAATTCATCGTGCGCTGCGGTAAAGGCAAATCGGAATACATTTAGGGTTTCATCTATATCCTTTAAGGTGTGTGCTACCGAAATATACCACTGATGGTTGGGGTGAAGGAATATTCCACGCCTAGTAGTTTCAATAAAAAACGCTTGTTTGACTTTTTCATTAATGTCTTCATCAACTATAGTAAATTGGATAAACGGAAAAGGTGGAAATCCAGCAAACTTAGCAGGTATATTGAATTCTGAAATCAAAGTCTCAATCCCCTTTTGGAAATATTTTCCTAATTTCCAAATATGAGAAATGGCATCAGTTCCCTGAAGTATTTTTATTGTCGTAATAGCAGCCGCCATTTCAGCAGTATTTCCAAAAAAAGTTGAAGTCATTTTGGTTTTTCCAATTCCACTGAGTACATCAGCCCGACCGACGATAGCTGAAATTGGATGACCGTTTGACATAGCTTTGCTATATGTTGCCAAATCTGCATGAATGTTGAAATATTCCTGAGCGCCACCAAGTGCCATGCGAAAACCTGACCGCATTTCGTCTAAAATAAATAAAGCTCCATGTTTGTGGGCAACTGATTTCACCTTTTCCAGAAAACCTGGCAATGGTTTTTCGTGTTCAAATGGCATCATTATTACGCAAGCGACTTTGTTTGGGTGTTTTTTAAATACAGATTCTAAGGACTCAATATCGTTGTAATTAAACTCTAAAACATCAGCTTTTACGGCGTCAGGAACACCGGTTGAAAGAGGGGTGGCCCAATCATGCCAACCATTGTAGCCCCACCGTATAACTTTATTACGTCCTGTAAAAACACGAGCAAGGCGCACTGCGCCACTTGTCGCATCTGATCCTGTCTTCATAAGAAACGCCATCTCTGCACCTGGAATAACCTTCGTAAGTAGTTTGGTAAGTTCTATTTGTATTGGTTTCCACAAAGGTGATACGTTATTCCCCTTTTTTAACTCTTCTACCACAGCCATAGTTACGCGTTTGTCGGCGTGTCCGAGAATGATTGTTCCATAACCCAGCATATAGTCAATGTAGCGATTACCGTCAACATCCCAGAGATAGGCGCCCTTAGCTCGACTTGCATAAAACGGATATGCTCCTTCTATTTGAGAATAATTTTTTCTTCTATTTGCGGCCCAAGCTTCCCAAGATTCGGCCTGCTTTAATAGGACATTAGATTTGTTAAAAGTATATAAGTGACTATTTTGTGCCATATTGCCAAGATTTAGTAATTATATTTTATCATCTAAATCCACCATTTCTTTTGAACTAAAGGAACAACAGGTAATCCGAAATTTTCTTTAAACCATTCAGGGATTTGTGTTTTCATCACTAAAAATTCCGAAGCAGCATGAGACACACCGATCAAACTAATATCAACTGTTTTTGCATATTTTTTTAACTTAGCTGTATTTTGTTTCCCCCAATCACTATCGTAATGACTGAAAATTTCTCCTGTAATATATGCTTGGGCACCTCTTTCTTTGGTTGTTTGCGAGTATTCCATCTCATCTCCTCCACCAGCCACGATACCAATCTTTGTTATTCTGTCTATATTTTTACCGGCAAAATCAACATAGGGAATCTCAAATATTTTTTTCAACCTAACAATCAGATCATCGGTAGAAATAGGATTAATAGTGGCAATTAAGCCAGCATAACCATTTCCATAAGGCAAAAACTCGTCTTCAATTTTTGCTTTTAATGCCTCTGCAATAGCTCTATTGGTGCTTATTTTTTTATTATAATCTAAAGGGGCATGGCAACTGTATATTGAGAGGCGTTTTTCAACTACCTTTTGGAGTAATAATGAATTGATAGGCAAAAACCCTCTGCCTAAGTTTCCTTCCGGATCTCCACACTCCAATGGAATGGGGTGATGCAAAAAAATTAAGTCGCCTTCTTTTGATTGAGTTATAAATTTTTGGAGAATCTCATCGTGGGGAAAACTAGAGGTAAATACAGTTCTGATTTCATCAGCGCCTCTGATCATTAAACCATTAAATCGTTTTAGAAAATCTGGTTCAAATATTTTTTTCCATTGGCGAGTCTGTTTATATGCCATCGGGACAAAACGGCTCATTGCCGGATCTTTTTCTAATTTTTTAACCTTAAAGAAAGAATTTAATGTATCTGTTACTTTAGAAATTGACACCGTTTTTTTAGATAAACTCATTTGTTTTCCCTTAAAATTCATGTTCCTTACCTCAATTTTACCAAATTTATCTTAGGATGTCACCACCAAAAGCGAAACCTACCGGGTAGTCGCCGTTGAAAGGATGTCTCAAAGAAATATCAGCCATGGTTTTAGTATACACTAATGGATGGCCAAGATGGGCGAAATTGGCCATCTTTTGTTTTTTTCTGAAGCGGCTCCGCCGCACCCGCCCCGTTGGGATTACCTAGCTTAAAGGAGAGCCGCCGTCAGAAAACCCTTCGAGTTATCCAAAACTTTCGGATAGGCGGCTCGACAAACGCGAGCCCCGCGAGAATTACTAGGAGTTTTAGAAAACGCGGGGCGAGCCCATGAAAGTCCTCACGCAGGGCGCTAAGATAAAAGGAGCGAAGCGACTACCTTAAGCGGACGCGCAAGCCCTTAATAGCAGGAAGGGGTACAAATAAAGAAGGCGGGGGCGAATAAGCGGACACCCCAGAACGCGCGAGCCTTAAAAGCCAAAACAAAAGATGAGCCCCGCCACGGCGGGGCGAGGGACGCGCTGTACCAAACTATTAGAAGAGAATTACTTCCGTCGCAGGCGCCCCCTAGGGCGCCCAGCGCGCGATGAATGGGGTCGCCGCCAACATAAATTGGGTTGGGTGGGTTGGTAGGAATTATGGTAGACTAATATCGTTACTAAGTCGTTTCGCAAATTAATTCCATCAGGATATTTCGTAAAAAAATCGCGGCCGCAAAAAATAATATGGATGAGTTAACGCTCATAACGAAAAAAGTCGGCTCGAACTATTCTTTATTGGATCGTTTTCTTTCCGCCGACCTGAATTTTGCCTTTTCTGCGCTCGCTGAAAACGGGGGCGCAACTCGTGCCGCTCCCAACCTTTCTTCAATTTCCCAAATTGTGAGTCCAGATGGATTCGAACCATCGACCTCTTCAATGTGAATGAAGCGCTCTACCACTGAGCCATGGACTCATGAGCTCAATTCTACCAAATTCTACCCTTTACAAGCAATTTTTCCGAGTCTAAAATGGTTGTATGAATTTCTTTCGCCGCATTGGTTCATTTTTTTTAGATTTAATTGAAACCACGGTTATTGCCTTGGCAATCTTCATCATTATTTATCTTTTTCTTTTTCAACCTCATCAAGTCCGCGGCAATTCCATGTATCCTAATTTCCATGACGGTGAATATATTCTAACTGATAAAGCCTCTTATCACTTAAGAGAACCCAAAAGAGGTGACGTCATTATTTTTCACGCCCCCCGCAACGAAGAATATGACTATATCAAAAGGATTATTGGTTTGCCGGGTGAAATTGTCAGTGTAAAAGAGGGCCAAATTTTAATTAATCATAAGATTTTAAATGAAATCTATTTACCCGAAACTTATATTACTAACTCCGGCAGTTTTCTTCAAATTGGAGAAGATATTAGCATTCCTGAAGACCAGTATTTTGTTTTAGGAGATAACCGTTCTTATAGTTCTGACTCTCGGGAGTGGGGTCTGGTTCCTAAAACCAATATTGTCGGCAAAGCCTGGCTCCGCTACTGGCCTGCTGACCGTTTGGGGTCTATTTCAGAGGTTCACTATCAAGTTCTTTCCCCGTAATACCGGTGTAAATCTTCCTCAGGTTTGGCTCGGTTTCAATCAAACTGCCCGTAAGCTGGATTAAAATTTGAGTTTGGACTCGGCTGCGCTGAATTTTGACTTTAGCGCCGCAATTTTCGGTAGTTAAAATCTTTTTCATATCAGCCACAAGATTGTCAACAAAATCTGAAACAATCAACGGTCTTTCGCTTTTTGGGGAGTTTTCGTCAACCGGTTGATGAACTTTCTTTTTTACCCGTCTGGCCACATCTTCTGCCCGTCTGACTGAACTGCCTTCACGCAGAATAATTTTGTAAGCTTCCACCATAAATTTGGTGTCTCTAATCGTCGCCAAAGCGCGGGCATGGCCCTCGGTAATCAAGCCAGATAAAAGTCCGTCTTTGAGCGCGTCAGGCAGCTTAAGCAATCTCAGTGAGTTGGAAACATAAGCGGCGCTTTTGCCAATTCTTTCAGCAATCTTGCTGTTAGTTAAACCAAACTCTTCCATCAAACGCACAAAAGCTTGAGCTCGTTCAATCGGGTTTAAATCTTCTCGTTGGACGTTCTCTATAAGAGCCATTTCCAGCATACCCCGCGGTGAAGTCTCTTTAACCAAAACAGGTACAGTTTTTAAACCTACCAATTTAGCCGCCCGCCAGCGGCGTTCGCCAGCAATAATCTGGTAGCCGGCTGGTGTTTTAGCAACCACTAACGGCTCTAAAATACCATGTTGTTTAATAGACTCAACTAAATCAGTCAGGGATTCCGAAGTAATCAGCCCCCGCGGCTGGAGAGGGTTTGCCTGAAGAGAATCAACCTCAATATCAATAACTTGTTTATTATCCATGGATGCCAATTATTTTTTTACCTAAACGGTTTTTAAATTGAACAATACCTTTTTTTAAAGCAAAAAGGGTAAAGTCACAACCCATGCCAACACCCTCACCCGGATGAAATTTAGTCCCCCGCTGGCGGACAAGAATGGAGCCTGTTTTAACTGATTCGCCACCAGCCACTTTCAAACCCAATCTTTTGCTT
>Ga0210018_1000774_pt1 | contig 16653 bp, 17 predicted proteins | sample CryGeyCG2014_010_2_FD_183967 | JGI IMG/M metagenome (GOLD analysis project Ga0210018, IMG submission 183967) | Groundwater microbial communities from aquifer - Crystal Geyser CG09_land_8/20/14_0.10 (SPAdes) (version 2) | ecosystem: Environmental > Aquatic > Deep subsurface > Groundwater | place...
GCTTGCAACGCCTGGAGAGATGACAAAATCCTCACTAATCTTCGGAAGAAAGGTTTCTGCATCAATGATAAACCAGAAAATTGAGCAGTATGCCCAGACATTTGTGACGTGTAAGGAATGCCACAGGCCAGACACAACCCTTCTCAAGGAGAAAGATTCCACATTCCTGAAGTGCCAGGCATGCGGGGCCAAATACCCTGTTGAAACCCTGAAGTAAAATGATAGCCAAGCAGCACAAGACAGAAAACGGGACAGTTCTGGCAGTCGTAGACGAGAAATTGGCAGGAAAAAAATTTGAGGAAGGAAGGCTCCAGCTTGACCTTTCTGCGGATTTTTATAATGGCGAAAAAGTTTCTGAAGAAGAGCTGCTGCAGCTGATGAAAAGCGCATATATAATAAACATCACAGGAAAAAAATCAGTGGAAATTGCGATAAGGAACAATTTCATAGAAAAGGATGCCATAATAGTTATAGCGGGGATTCCCCACGCCCAGTGCGTAATTTTAAGAAGCGAGAGTTTCTATACGAGAAGACTTTAATATTTGCATAAAATTTGTTAAAGTCTTCTGGACATAGGCAAGGTGAACAATGAAGAATATTAATGTCCTTGCCTATAAATTGAAAGGTTTTTATAGCAACAGCATTTTCCAGTGCGCATGGCAGAGATAGTATTCCTTGGGACTTCAAGCATGGTGCCCACAAAGGAAAGGAACCACTCCTCATTCTTTCTGGGCTTCAGGGCAGAGGGAATACTATTCGACTGCGGCGAAGGAACCCAGAGGCAGCTGAAGATTGCAGGAATAAACCCGAACAGGATAACAAAGATACTGATAAGCCACTGGCACGGCGACCACACATTAGGCATTCCAGGGCTTCTTCAGACCCTTGCAGCCAACAAGTATGACAAGACGCTGAAGATATACGGGCCCAAGGGGACAAAAAAAAGCATTAATTACATTCTCAAAACATTCGCATTCCTCAACTCAATCAGCATGGAAATATTTGAGATAAAGAAGACAATGTTCTACGAAAATGACGAATATGCGCTTGAGGCATATCCCTTAGAGCATAAGATACCCTGCCTCGGCTTCAGGTTCGTAGAGAAGGACATCACAAAGGTAGACATGGCAAAGGCGAAAAAGCTGGGGCTATCTGAAGGGCCAATAATTGGAAAGCTCCAGTCGGGAAAGAGCGTTATCATCAAGGGCAGGAAGATAAAGCCGTCAGACGTCACATATATCCAGAAAGGCAGGACACTCGGATACATAGCAGACACCAACAGGTGCGAGAACTGCTCGAAGATAGCAAAAGATGCAGACATCCTGATATCAGAGTCAACATTCGAGAGCAAGCTCGACGAGAAAGCAGAGGACTACACCCACATGACTGCCAGGGACGCAGCCATGGTTGCAGCAGGCGCAGGCGCAAAAAAGCTCATACTGACACACTTCAGCCAGAGATACGCTTCAGTTGAAGACCTTCAGGAAGAAGCTAAGACATACTTCCCAAATTCAGTATGCGCCTATGACTTTATGAAAGTGCAGTTCTAAAAAATAAATTAAATCAGAAGGAGCCGCGACATCTCTTCCCTTACCTGCTTCACATCCACATCCTTGACAGTGACCCTGCCGGCATGCTCAGCATAAACTATCGCCTTCCTCGCGATGTTCTTCGCTATGTCATTAAGAAAATCAGACATAGCCTCCTTTGCAGAATCCGAAACCCTGATATTTGGGTCAACTTCCTTTATCATCTTCTCGACAACAGCCAGCGGAACAGGGGACTTTGACATTAAACCACCTCAGAGCAATAAACCACTGCTTTTTATTTAAATGTTTTCCCCAAAATGGCCAACAATAGAATATTTTAAAAACAAAAAGCCAATTCCAAGAGAGAGCGGGCCGGTAGTTAAATGGTATAACGCTGCCTTCGCAAGGCAGAGGCTCCGGGTCCGATTCCCGGCCGGTCCACTTTTTATTTTGTTTTATGCTTATTTATCGGGAATTCTCTACAGAATAGCTTTCTACCCACTCAACTATGTTGACAGAATGGTCAGAAACTCTTTCAAGATTGTTGAGCAAATCTGTGAATATGGTTGCTGCCAATGGATTGCACAAGCCTTTTTTCAATCTCATTATATGCCCTTCCTGAGCAAATTTCACAAGCTCATCAACTTTTTCTTCTCGTTCAATTATTTCTGCTGCAATTTCCTTATCATATTTCTTAATCAGGGCAATGCCGTCTGAAAAGTTATTCTTCACAAGTTTGTAAATTCTGTCAATGTCTTTTATTGCAGATTCTGAGAAATTTATTTTTTCATCAATGGTGTAAAGCCCCAAATTCTTTATGTTATCAGCATGGTCAGCAACCCTTTCTATATCATTGACAAGCCCCATGAGAGCAGTTAATTTACTTGCGTCTTTTTTAGTTAGCGCTATTCTTGATAGGGAACTCAGGAAAGTGGTGATTTCCTTTTGCAGATTGTCAACAACAAGTTCTGTGTTCTCAACAAATGAAACTTCAGATTTCTTTTTGAAGCGGGTTATATCGTTAGCAGCCTTAAGCATAGCCAAGGAAAGTTCAGCTTCTCTGATTACCTCCTTTGATGCAAGTTCTATTCCAAACGGGTCTTCTGCAAATTTTTTGTTTATAAATCTGGGATTGAATCTTACAATGCGCTCCTTTCCAGGCAGGATTTTCTTTATTAGGAGATAGAACCACTTTATAAATATCAAGAAGATTATAACATTAATTACATTGAACATTGTGTGGGCAAGCGCAATCTCCTTTCCAAGATCAGGTGTTATTGATGCTATAAGATGCGTGAAACTTCCTAAGAAAGGTAAGAATAAGCATACGCCTATTACATTGAAGAAAAAATGAGCTAACGCGCTTCTTCTTGCATTAAGGGAAGTGCCTGCAGAAGCTATGAGTGCAGTTACAGTGGTGCCTATGTTTGCTCCAAGCACCAAGGGAATTGCTGCATTCAAACTTATAACTCCTCCCATTCCAAGCACAACAACTATGCTGCTGGTAACGCCGCTGGATTGTATTATTCCTGTAAAAATCGCTGCTGCCAGAATTCCCAAAATCGGATTTTCAAATACAGTCAGCATATGTATAAAACTTGGATCTTTTGTAAGCGGCTCCACCCCATATTTTATCAGGCTCAATCCATAAAATATAACTCCAAAATAGAAGATTATTTCCCCGAAATCCTTCTTTTTTCCTTTTGTGAAGAACCATACAAAAAAACCAATCACAAGCAAATGAGGCGCGTATTTTATTATGTTGAACGCAACCAGCTGTGCAGTTATTGTTGTGCCAATATTTGCGCCAAATATTATTCCAAGTGCATTGAAAAATGTGATTATGCCGGCATTTACAAATGCGATAGTAAGCACAGTGGTCGCACTGCTGCTGTGAACCACTATTGTAACAAGAATTCCAATTACAACTCCCATCCACGGCTTAGAAACTGACTTTTCAATGAGCATTCTAAGCCTGCCGCTGAGCCCTTTCTGGACGCTTGCGCTCAGCCTTACAATTCCAAAAATAAAGAAAACAAAACCCACAATAAGATTTGTTATCATTAAAGCGTCTATCTGTATTTTGACCACCTAATTTTTACAAAGAAATTGCGCAGGGTTTAAAGCCCCTCACTTTAGTGCGCAATTTCTTGTTCCAAAACTCGCGAATCAGCGAGGAGCGTAAAGCTCCGGACTTTAGTCCGGAGATAGCTCCGAGCAGCGAGTTTTGTTACTTTTTTTTATAACTGTTTATTTTTTTATAAGTTTTTCATAGGCATCATGCTTTGCTCTTCTTATCCTTTCAATCTCGCCAGATTCTGGGGCAACCATCTTGCTTTTAAGCATGTAATAATTCCTTTCAGAGCTTTTGCCCCAGGAAAATGAGCCAGCTGCCTTCTCAGCCCTTGAAATCTCAAATTCCTCAAGGATGGAGCCCTTCTCAAGATTGTAATATACTGACCTTAAGCTAACCTTTGAGAAAACATTCTTATAAATTTGATAAATTTCATAGCCATAGCCCTCCCTTATTACAAAAAGAATCTTCGCAATGTTCTCCCTTATGATTGAGCCCCTCGGCCTTCCCCTCATCATAATGGCTCTCCTGCCTTCCATGATTAAATACTTTTTGATAAGGTTTTTAACTTTCAAGAGGATTTCCGGCAAATATGAAGTTTGTTTTATTAATTTCAGGGGAGAATGAAGCGCTGGCTTTTTCAGAAATAAAGTCAGTTGCAGCAATATTTGACCCTGCTGCAAAAATAAGGAAAAGGAAAAGATTGATTCTTCTCTCATCCGGGCTGATTGGAGAGGGAAAGGCAATTCAGATGCAGGCGCGCCTTGCATTCACAAGGAGCACAGGGCTGCTGCTCTTCTCGTGCAGCAGAAAACTCCTGAATAAAAAGATAGAAATATTTGACTGGGCATCTGTTTATTCATCGAGCTTCTCTGTGAGAATAAAGGGAATTTCAGGAAAAGAAAGCAGGATTGCACTGCTTGAGAGGAGGATTGGCGGGAAAATATTTGACATTCTGCAAGCAAAAGGCATAAAACCCAGAGTACGCCTTGAATTTCCCAAAACCGAGATAGAATTCTTCTTTCTTGGAAATACCGCATTCTGCGCCAAAATAATTGCAGTCCAGAAAGAGGATTTTGAGGTGAGGGCGCCGAGATACCGCCCAGGATTCTCGCCAGTAAGCATGAGCCCGAAGCTCTGCAGGTGCATGGTAAATCTTTCAGGAGCAGCTGCTGGAAAGAAAATCTTTGACCCGTTCTGCGGCACAGGAGGAATTCTCATAGAAGCAGGGCTGATGGGGCTGAAAATTGAGGGCTCTGACATAGATGCTGAAATGATAGGCAAGTGCAGGAAAAACCTGAAATTCTTCAAATTATCGGCAAGAATTTCTGTTGCAGACGCATCCAAAATATCAGGCAGAAAGGATTATGTTGTCTGCGACCTTCCATACGGCGTGAGCTCGTATCTTTCTGAAAAGAAAAAATTTCTCTACCCAAAATTCACAAGGGCGCTCTCATCGCACCTGGGAGAAAGAGCAGTGCTCTGCATAAAAAAAGGGGAAGATGAGCAGCTGATAAAAAAAGGTTTTAAAGAACTTAAAATAATAAAATCATTCAGCTACTACATACACAAGAGCATGACAAAAAAGATAATTGTAATTGAGTGAGGAAAATGGCGCAGAAAGACAAAAAACAGAAGATAATAGAACTTCTCAAAAAAGGAATGGCAGCAGCAGACATAAAAAAAACCCTGCTTAAGAAAAAAATAAAAGCAGAGAATTCTGAGATAGAGCTTGAGCGCCTCAGGATTAAGGCAAAAGCGAAATTCTCAAATCCGGACAAAATGTTTTTCTCTGCAGACACACTGAGATTCTCAACCCCAGAAATAGTTGCAAACTACAGGGCAGAAAGGATTTCGGGAAAAATTGTTGCAGACCTGTGCTGCGGCATAGGGAGCCAGTCAATAGCATTTGCAAAAAAATTCTCCAAGGTTTATGCAGTGGACAACGGCACTGAAAAAATAGAAATGGCGAAAAAGAATGCAGAGGCATTTGGGATAAAAAATATAGAGTTTATCTGCGCAGACCTTTTTGATGAGCAAACGCCGTCAAAAATCCCTGATGCTGACTGCATATTCTGCGACCCTGAGCGCGCACCTGCTGAGAAGGAAAGAAAAATAGAAGCAATACCTTTTGTAGAGCTGCTGCTGAGCCGCTATTCAAAGATAACAAAGAACATCTGCATAGAGCTTCCACCCCAGATTACGCCTGAAAGAATAGACATGAAAAAATATGAGTGCGAAAAGGAATACCTGTCCCTCAAGGGAAAGCTTAACCGCCTTGACATCTACTTTGGTAGATTGAAGAGGGCAGAGCGCAGCGCAGTGCTGCTTCCTGAAGGCATAATATTGGAGTCAAAAAATGCGCATTTTGAGGAGAAAACCTCAGGAGTGCTGGACTATCTGTATGAAATAAACCCTGCAGTTGAGAAGGCAGGGCTTGTCGGAGAGGCGGCTGAGAAATTTGAAGGGAAAATTTTCGCCTGCTTCAGAAGCAAAAGGTCATCCTTCTTTACCTCATATGAAAGCATTGAAAGCCCATTCTTTAAAAGATACAGTGTAATTGTCAAATGCGCGAACTCAATACCAACTATAATTTCAGAGCTCAGGAACCTTTCTGCAGGCAGGACAGTTCTCCGCGGAAGCGTTGACCCCCGGGAATATTGGGCAATAAGGAACTCAATAGAACAAAAGCTTTCCGGAAGGGCGGAATTCCAGGTTTTCCTCCTGAGAGAAACAGCTGCAATTTGCAGGCCCATCTAAATCATTATCTCAAAATCCCCGAGCTCAGATAGGGGTTCCTCAGCAACTTCCACTTTCTTCACTGTGGACATTATCGGGCCCCGCTTGCACTTCCTGACAAAGTCATCCGCCTTGAAATCAGGGCCCTGCGCAACTACCTCTACAAAATCCCTCTCATTCCTCACAAAACCCTTGAGCCCTAGAAGGCGCGCCTGCTGCTTGACAAAGAACCTGAATCCTACGCCCTGCACGTCCCCATAGATTTTAAGGCGAACCTGCTTCATCAGGAGCAGTAAAAATTCATTAGTTTTAAATATTTCCTATTCACCAAACTACACATGGCGAAGCCATCCCAAAGGAACTTGGAAAAAAGGAGAAAGAAGTGGGGGATAATAATTGCCCTCGTCACGGCCTTCATACTGCTCTCAAGCATGCTTGCCATAGTTCTCAATGACAACACCGGCACGTCGATAAGATACAGGGGCGTGGGATTCAGCCAGAAGCAGGGCTTCTGGATCGCAAAGCTTGACGGGAAGGAGCTTTACTTCTACACAAGCCCTGATGAATTTTCCGCAATCAACATATCAGACAGCATAGCAAAGAGAATAATTGATTCCAGAATGATTTACATTGTCTTTGACCCGAACAGCGAGCTCTCCTTCCTGGGTGCCATTGACCAGATAAGTTCAGACCTTTACACAGAGCTTGCGCCGGATTCAATATTTGTCCAGAGGGCCGTAACAAATGAGAGCACGATGTATCCGCTGCCAATTGCCAACTGCAGCAATGCAACCTCATATCTTCCTGTGATGCTGTTCCAGATTGCAAATGAGACGTCTGTGGCAATGGACGGAAACTGCATAATAGCCCATGCGCAGACGAACAGAGATGTTTTTCTCATAAAGGATGACCTGCAGTTCTTGATATTCTACGGCATTGAAAAGCAGAGGCCCTAAAGATGGAATCTGAAGAAGAAAATCAGGAGTCCTCTGAGAAAAATGGCGGGAAAGGAACAGGAAAGATTCTCCTTGCAGTTGTTATTCTTGCTGTACTAATATCCGCTGGCATAATAATTTACAGGCATTACAAGAACCCTGTGTATGAAACCTACACATACAACGGCTTTTCATTTGAGAAAATAGGGCCCCTCTGGTACACCACTGTCCAGTCCAGCGGGCGGCTCTACAGCGTCCCCTTCCACTACCTTCCCAGAGAGCTGGTGAACGTTTCGATAAGCGGCAGGGCTGAGGAGTTCAACAACGGCTCCAAGGTTTACATAGCATTTGACCCGCTTGCTGACAAAGCAGAGATGCCCTACATTTATGTGGTTTCTGTTAACCTGGAAACAAATCTTATAAGCTTTTTCGGCAGGCAGCCAGAGGTGGCATGCACCAGGCAGGACAATTCTTCCTGCCTTAATTCCACAATACTCAACTGCAGCAGCGAAACGTTGTTTCCAATAATTCAGCTGGAGGCAGAGGGCTCTCCAGAGGTTCTGCTGAGGGACAACTGCGTAATCATCAGGGGCAGCAGGGAAGACCTGATAATGGCAGCAGACAGGCTGATGCTGAGATATTATGGGATAATGTAGCTCAACTTTTAATACACTTCCAGATATTGAGAATCGCGCTCAAGATTCCTTTTCGGAACGCTCAGATTCCTAACCTGCTGGAAGAAAAGCTCGCTTATTGTCTCATGGGAAAGGTCAATCACAACTATCACCTCGCTTAGAATTCAGATTTGCCGCTTTAAATAGGCCGCGCCAGCCCCTGTCCAGTGGGGCATTGTCCATTGCAAAAACACAAAAGATTTTAATATCATACGCCTCTTTTGATAATTCGGGAAAAAGAGTGACAGGGATGAAAAAGAGGGCGCAGCTTTCAATATTTGTGATAATAGGGATAGTAATCCTCGCCTCTTTCATGCTGGTTGTGTTCTTGTCCTCTTCAGTAGGCAAAGATAAGATACAGCAGCAGATTGCCAGCATTTCAAAGCAGAAGAACGCGCTCGCCTCAATTAACTCAAATGAGCAGTCCTGCCTGAAATACGCTGCTGATTCTGCCCTGACCCTGGCGGGAAAGCAGGGCGGCTTCATATTCAACTTTCAGGGTGGGCTGGCTGATTCCTCAAAGGTGAGCCAGAATGAAAAAGGAGTTTACTGGATACTCAGGGATGCATTAGACAACCCTCCAGAATATCCAAGATACCCGAATTTTGTGGGAATCCCGCAGATTTCAGTTCTGAAAAAAGAGAGCACAGGGCTGCCTTCAAGATACCCTGCTGTCAAGGACGAGCTTGAGAAATATTCGGCATACCAATTCGGGCAGTGCATGAACCTCTCCCAGTTTGAAGCCCTGGGAGTAGAGATACAGCAGCTCAGCAATCCGAGCATAACAGTGGCTTTCGGCGAATCAGACACCATTTTTTATCTCACATACCCCATAAAGATAACAATAGGAAGCAGCAGCCAGAAGAAGACAACTGCGCAGTCATACTCTTCGGGAGTGAGGTTCCTCAGCATCTACACCATTGCAAAAAACCTCGCCTATGATGACCTGAACCCAAATTTTATGTTCACCCCTGAAATTGTCAACCAGCAGAGATACAACCCTCTCAAGGCAGATGTTGCCATAACAGTAAGCCCGGGGCCTGACTACGACATAATTACCCTGACAGACGCGAAAAAGAAAATCGGGCAGGATTATTATCATCTTGTATTTCTAAGGCAGAACAGGAACCCCATACTGCGCAGAATACAAGACATAACCGTGAACATCTTAGACAACATAAACATAACAGCAGACGTGACTGACCCAGATGAGGACAAGGTAGCGATATCAGTTAACAAGACAAAGGAGCAATTCTATGGAGGAGAGCTAAGGCACACAATCGGCTCAATGGACAGCCACTCCGGCGATTTCAGCAGATTCCTCAACTTCAAAGCAGAGGCAAAAGACATAGGATACTACACCTACAACATAACAGCAACTGACGAGGGCAACCTGAAGGACTGGCAGGAGATAAGGGTGTTTGTCAAGTGTGAATACAAAGCAAATGTAAAAATGGAGGGCGCTCAGTGGAAGGACAGTGACAGCGGGAGAACATTCAGTTATAACCCCCTCTGCTGCGAAAAAGATTACGGGCTGAAATTCAACAACGGCACGAGAGTTACTCTTTCAGACGGCTCAACTTGCACCTGCAACGAAAACGGAGGATGCGAGGGAATGATGCCTCCAACATATACGTGCACGGAAAAAGCAGGGCAAACATGCGAAGCAGGAACAACATGCCCTGCAGACAAAGAACCAGGCACAGGAACCTGCGAATCAGGAGAAACATGCTGCAAACAATTGGAGAGGGAGCCGAGGGAGCCTCCTTGTGTAGGACCCGGCTGTGCCTAATTTTTTATCCACATTAAATTTGTTTTTGCAACAGTTTCAAAGCCGTCTGCGCTCAAATCACTTATATTTCCCACATTTTCAATTTTGCTATCCAACACGTTGAAGTCTAAATACAACTTACCTGTGTAATCAACGATTGTTGGTGCAATTTTTTCCAGCGTGTTTTTTTCTCCAATTTTTATTTGGCTTATTCTTAAAACTTCAAAAATATTTTCCTTAGACTTTCCTTGCAGGTTGGATTCGTCAAAAAAATCGCCATAGCACACAAGCCTAAAAACATTGGGCCCGCTTAAGGTATTCTCGGGAAATTTTTGTTCGATAAAATTTGAATTCATATTATTAAACAGTTTTCCCCAAGCGGCTCTAATGCCGTCGTTCATTCTTTTTGTTAAGAAAAATGAATCTCCAACAATTCGTCCCGATACACTGCTAACATACAGGCCGTTATAATGTTCTGTCAAAGATGCGGATAATGCTATCACCCTTTCTAAATCAACCATCTGCAGCTCTGTTACTCCAATTTTTGTTGCAGGGATTTTACCAGTTGACAAATAGGCAATAACGTCGGGCAGCAAGTCTTTTATTGTATTTCCTGTGTCCGTTTTAATTTCTGAGAATATTTTGCCGTAGTTTTCTGGGGGATTAACAATTCCAGAATTATAAGGCAATACAAAGAGAGATATTGAAGCAGCCGAAATTTCTGGGTTGGTAAAGTCTATCATTCTGCTTTTTCCATTAATCTGCACTACTTTCTCACATGCTTTGGCCAAAGAGATCTCTTTTAATTGATTCATATAATCAGCAATATCAAGCTGATTTATCACATTTGCAACTCCTCCCTCTCTGAGCTTTTTTTCATATCTCCCTTCAATAATATCCGAAGCAAAAATTGTAACAAAATTTTGCAATCTATTTAACTCATACGCCTTTAATCCATTTTCCGAAATATTCTGATCTGCTACAGCGAAAGGTCCTTTCTTTAATGTTTTGTACTGCTGTTCTGTCTTAGAATAAAAGTCAAATACTTTTTGGCAGACATTCGCCAATTTTTCAACAGAATCTTTGGTTGCAAAATTATATTCCTGCCCATCCAAAATAACAGTTCCGATATCCAGTATTTTTGAATATCCAATCATGGCTAAAAAAAGAGTTGGATTCGCTTTTATCTCTGCCTTTAGTGCGTCGTCTGCATTCTTCCACATCTGGACTGCAAGCTCTCCTGCATTATAATCATAAAGCCCTAATTGGTTCACATATTTCTTGAAGGTGTTGGTGTCCTTCACTTTTTTATTCAATGATAATTCAGTGGAATTTGAAGCATCGTAAAGTGTTTTTACAAAATCTTCATACTGCGTCCTGAAATAGGCAAGGCAGAAGTCCTGGGTCTGCTGCAGCACAGGGCTCTGGCTCAGCATGACATTTATCTGCTCTGCACCAAATGTCTTGTTCAGCAGAATTATTGCCTTGAACCTGTCAATGCTGGTCAGGTCATCAAGGGTCAGGGCAGTGTTGTCTGCCTTTGTCTTGTATGCCCTCTCATTCCACATTTCATCCATCTGCTGCTTTGCTATATTGCCCTGGTCATCAAGTTCCTCAACAGTTATCTTGAAAATATTCTCGTTAGTTTCCGAAGCAGTCAGCTTCAGGGCTTTTCCAAGCTTTGGCCCGTAGTTTTCAGTTATTAAATTAACCGCTTTTACGATATTGTCTTTATTGTCAGCAAGATTCTTTGTTTTTGCATAGTTTATTGCCTGCTCGTCATTCAATACGCTGTCCATATTGAAGGGATTTCTCGGGTCAAGGTTGAGCATTGCCTTGTCTGGAAGCGTGAGCCCTGTCTTGCTGTCAGGGTATTTTGCGAATATGTTCAGCCCAGGATACTGTGTGAGCAGTTCAGAAAGCTTTTTGTCATCCAATGAATTATAAACAGTGTTCTTGTTGTTGGGATTTGTGCCTGTTGCTTTTTCCTTTGAGAATGAAAGTCCGTCCTTGTCGGCGTCAGAATTAAGATTTATGCTTTGGCTTATTTTTTCCTTGTATATGCTCACTTCCTTTATTGTGCCATCCCATCCGACTTGTGAGCCGAAGTTTTCTGCTATGAACCTTATCGGCACAAAGGTTCTTGAGTTTTTGATTTCAGGGGCAGCATCTAAGGTGTATTGGGAGCCGTCCACTTTAGCATTTGTCTTTCCAATCCAGAGCTCTATTGTTTTTCCCTCATAATTTATCATAACTTTCTTTTCTGTTCCTTCCCATCCAACACTTGCACCCAGCCCTTCTGTTATGAATCTCACAGGCACCATTGTCCTTGAGTTTTTTATGTAAGGGGCTGCATCTAAAGTGTAATTTTCAGAGTTTATTGTGGCCAGGGTTTTTCCGATGTCCAGGCGTATGTCTGTCTTCTGAATGTCTTTTATTATGGCTTCAAGGGGCTGATTCTGCAACAAATACCATGAAGGGCTTGACGCTTCCACTTTTGGAAGCTCATCGCCGAGGGCAAGCGCCTTTGAGGGCTTGTATGTCATGACTCCCGCGAGAATTCCGAGTGTCGCGGCTGCAGTCATCACCCCTGCCTTAACCCTCTGCCCTATGTTATGCCTTCTCCTGAGATTTTCTTCCTCTTCCCTCGTAAGCATGACTTCAAGGCTCATTTTGCACCGCCTGAGCATTTTCATATTTAATCTCAACTTTAATCTCAACTTTGTTGCTTTTATGCATTATGAACCCTTTTAGTATTGATCCTTTCAGTATTGATGCGACTTCATACGTGCTGACCTGGTGCGAGAATAGCCAGTTATCTTTTCCAAGGTATGAATATTTTTTGATGAATTCTTTCTCCCTTTCAATCTTAAAATCGCCGAATGCATATTCTGCAAGTTTATTTTTTAATATTAACCTGAATTCAAGGTTTTTTAATTTTTTATAATCATATTCGCTTTTTAATGCATTAAGGTTATCAAGGTAGCTTAAATCATGGCTGTTGAATCTCTGTTCGATTCCGTCCTTTGTTGCCCAGAATTGAATGTCTTCAGGGTTATCTGCAATACAACTTAAGATAAGAAACTTACTAACATCATCTGTTGCACTAAAGTCATCTATTTTTTCGAGCATTTCAACATTCCACTTTTTATTTTTATAGGAAAAATTTACCTCATGATACTCTTCTGGATTGCCAGGATATACTCCAGAAATTTTTATCACTGCCTTTTTATCTGAAGGGCATCTCTTTTCAAAATCAGCAAGTGCATTATCAATATTTTTTTCTGCATTGTCAATAGTCAAGTAACTTTTTATGATTTTCTCAAGCTTCATTTTTTTTACATCTCCATGTATTCCTGATTTATTTGAACATCAGTTTTGTCTTTATGCAGCGCTTTTAGTAACACAAATGCTTCCAGAGTGGGCGCGAATGTGTCTATGCTTGTTTGGCTCTGCTTCATCCAGGTATCGCCATTAAAGTGCAGATAATTTATTTCAATTTTCTCGCAGTTTTTTGGATTGATAAATTTCAAGTGTATGTCGGCTTTCGGATATTTTTCTGCCGATGCATCAGCAACATATTTTAACATTTCATCATGCTCTACTATTTTTGCAGAGGAGGTTCTCAATTTAAGCCCATACGCCTTTTCAAGCATCTTGCGGACAGCGTCTGAAATAACAGGTATTTCAGAAAGCCATTTGCAGCCATTGTAGCTGAATTTCACATTAATGGAGTGCTGCCCGGGAAAAATTTCATCCTGCGAGCTTACAAAAATGCTGATTATGCCTGCATATCCTGAAGGGCAGCAGGCTTCAAATTCCTTAAGGTTTTTCCTCAGTTCTGCATCTGCATCTTTTAGTTCATCATGCTGCTTTATTAGGTCTTCAATGCTTTTCATGTTACATCTTGGAAAAAAATGATTTTCTAGTATATAAATCTTTCGTTGTGTAATCACTATTTAGTGATTAATTATCTATTCAATGGTTTCCTTCTTTGCACTGAATTAAATGTTCGATTGTTGGTATATACTGTTCGCCCCAATCATAATCAGAAAGCAAAGTTTTAGTGACTTTAAGATCTCTAAGCGTTAGCACTTTGTAGTCCTTCCCATGATAGCCCTCTTTCGGCCCGTAATAGGCATAATTCAAATCTCCCTGAAGCATCCAATCCTTTTCCCCTGATTTGATTCCCTTCAATATTTTTTGTGCTAATGATATTCCAGAGGAATCCCCTAATCTGAGAAGAAAGTTAATCTCTGCCAGATTGTGATTAAGCGAAGCATGAGTTATGACTGAAGGTTTTCCACTCCATGAGTAGTCAGCAACAAGAATGCCGTCACCGACTATCCATCTATATTTATTCGCATGGGTTAAAAGGTAGTCCTGATATTTTCGTGCAGCCCACAAATCTGCAGGTTCATTAACTGACTGCCCAATGCTGACCAAGAAATTACCCAAGTCAGTGTTGAAGCGCGTGTCATAGAATTTTTCGCCAAAATTGTATAATTTTTTCAGATAAGAGCTGGCAGGTTGAGTATACATTACTTTATTGGTAGGAATGAGTTGGACATATACAAGCGATACCAGCTGAGGATAATAATAAAATGCCCAGCCAAGGTCTTTTCTTAACCAAACATTCTTGCCGCCATAATCCCCGTTTAAGACAGAAAAGTCCCAGTATGGAGAGGGAGTTAAAAACCAGCCTGTCGTATTGTATCCTGATATTGGAGTTGAGTAGATGCCTTCTGGAGTAAGGGCCCTGTTTTTGAATAGAGATGCCCAATTAAACATATATTTTGGGTCTACTGCTGTTCCTTTGCCTTCAAGCCACCAATAGAAACCAGTTTCTCCGTTGTTTATTTTGATGTTAAGAGCTTTGTCAGATATATCTGTCTGTTTTGATACTTCAAATCCGTTTTTAACGTATTTTCCAACGACTGCTTTCCCAACCCTTTGCATCTCTTTGTTTGCTTGAGGTATGGCAATGGATTTATTTGATATTTTTGCTAACCTTGCAGTCACTCCGTCTTTAAACTTGTATTCAAGAACATATCCATTGCTGAACCAGGTTTTATTAAGCACAGCAGTTTTGTAATTAAAATTGTAGGAATTGATTTTTGCAACGTCAATTATTTGAGTCAAGGCAGAATTCTGCTGGTTTTCAATAAGACACGAAGAAAGGTTTGTTGAATTTGCTTTTGCAAAATTGCGTTCTTCAGTTTTTATGCTTTTCGGAGTTGAAAATGTGAGGGAGCCAAGAATTCCAAGTTCTGCAAGGAAAACTCCTGCATTCTTCAGTAAATTTCTTCTTTTCCTTGAAGTTTTTCCATCTGCATAAGAAATATCATTCTCTGACTTTTCAACTATATCATCAAGCTTATTCACAAAAGTTAATATATTGTTCTGATATTTAAACTTTCCAGTAGAAACAATTATGCTGAAAAACGGCGCTAAAATTTAATGCTTTCATTCAAAGATACAGCGCCGTTTTTGGCATCCTAAAAATCCGCTCTCAGCGGATTTTTATAACATCATTGATGCTGCCTTTGCCAGCGCATCTGCCATGAAGTTTTTCTCCCTTCCAACCCACCTGAATTTCACTTCCCTGAACTTTTTCGCAAGGGAGTCTGCCTCTTCCTTGAGTTTCCTCAGCTCATCTGACTTTATCCTGTATTTTCCAGTTATCTGCATTATAACAAGCTGGCTGTCCGATGTTATTTTAACAGAGTCGGCGCCCAGCTTCAGCGCCTCTTTCAATGCGAGGATTATTGCGAGGTATTCTGCCCTGTTGTTGGTTCCAAATCCAGCTGGCTTTGAAATTCTCCTCACAACCCTGCCATTTTCAGAGATTACAACTCCGAGCCCCATCTGCCCCGGATTTCCCGAGCAGGCGCCGTCAGTGGCTATTTCCAAAACATTCTTTTTCATCATTTTTTCATGCTTGCATAAACTGCAAAGTTGCCTTTCTCAGCAATCTTTTCACAGTTGCCAAAAACCCCTTGCATCTCTGCTGCCAGCGAATTTCCGCCATGCCTGGGCCTTGCAACAACCTGCAGAAACCCTCTTTTTTTCAGGAATAACGGCGCATCGTCTATCATCCTAAAGCACACTTTCTTTCCCGCTTTCTGCGGAGGGTTTACAAGTATTGAGTCAAACATTCCTTTAAAATCTGAAAGTGAGTCGTAGCCAGAGCTCTTTATCGCCTTTGCAGTGCAGCCATTCCTCTCAAGGTTTTTCCCTGTAAGAAGAAGAGCCCTCTCGTTCACATCGCTCATCACAACTTCAACATTAAACGCCTTTGCAATTGAAACCCCCACTACCCCGTAGCCGCAGCCAAGGTCAAGCACGCGCCAGCCATCCTGCATTATGCACTTTTCTATCAGGAGTTCTGTCCCTTTGTCAATCCCTGACTTTGAAAACACACCTCCTGATGAAACAAAAGAAAGCCGGTTGCCCCTTAGCAGGGCAGAGAATGTCCTTTCAGATGCAGCTGCCTTGGGATTTTCAGAAAAGTAATGTTCCATAAAGAATCAATATGCCCGGCGTTTTAAAAATTTTTGCAGGAAATCATACAAACATTGCCACAATTGCGCCTACAATGCAGCCGATTGTCAGGAATGGCATTGCAGGGTAGAACTTTCCCTTCTCGCTTTTGAAGAGAAGAACAGCCAGCGCAGCAGTTGCAAAAAGCGAGATTATTGAAGCCCTGAAAAATGCGGCGCTTTTTGTCAGCGCCTGAACCCTCACAAGCTGCTCCATGAAAGCTCCGGAGAATATCATTGGGAGCGCTATGTCTCCGCCGCCCAATATGGCGCTCTGCGGCTGGGCTTCAGCTGCAAGTGTTTTCTTTGGCCTGCCTGCTTTTTTTGGGGCAGAGGCAACTTGTCTTGCGCTGCTCTGCACAGGCGCTGCCTTCATCTTATAAGGTATG
>Ga0210018_1000777_pt1 | contig 16642 bp, 19 predicted proteins | sample CryGeyCG2014_010_2_FD_183967 | JGI IMG/M metagenome (GOLD analysis project Ga0210018, IMG submission 183967) | Groundwater microbial communities from aquifer - Crystal Geyser CG09_land_8/20/14_0.10 (SPAdes) (version 2) | ecosystem: Environmental > Aquatic > Deep subsurface > Groundwater | place...
GGTTTTAAGGATTGAATACGAATTATAGGGTAATATCCGATTTTAGCCACTAAAATCTTCTAATAATTTTAATAAACGATTAACTTTCTGATTAACCGTTAACTGACGGTAATTATAACGCCAAACATACTCGGAAAGAAAGAGAGAAAGATATTCTCGCCTGACCCCGCCCTTGGAGGCCAGTTTTCTTTTAAGATAGCCAAAGAAGCCCTCTAAACCATTGATATGATTCTTTCCCCAAGCGTATTCCTTTTTCTGGTGCTCCACTGTCCGGTGAACAAAGCCTTTAGTCGCCAGACCAGTATAAGCGCGCCATGTATCCGAGCAGATGTGGCTGCCTAGCCTGACTTTCTTTTTGATGATGGGAAGAAGATCCCTAGCCTCGGTATCATCCACCAGCCGGGCAAAGACTTTGCCAGACCTGGCTAAAATTCCGAAAACAGGTTGCTTTTTAGTGCCAAAGCCCCTCTTAGATTCCTGGCCTTGGTTTTTCTCCCTTAGAAGAACTGATTTTCTTTTGTTTTTCTTTTGACCGCCCAAATAAGTTTCGTCTACCTCAACCGTGCCGGAGAATACCCCCGGAACATCCTTGGCCATCAGCTGCCTTAAAAAGCCAACGGCTTTGACTGTGGAATAATAACTAACCCCGACCTGGTCTTTGATTCTTAAAAGAGGTTGATCCAAAACAAACCAGAAGATAATTTGCTTCCATTGCGCCCGGATTAACCTTAGATCACCTAGTTTGGGTTTAAACTCATATAGGCAATTTTTACACCTCAATTTTCCTCTTCTAACCCGATAAAATTTTCTCTTCTGGCACCGAGGGCAACTTTTGCTCGACATAACGGCCTAATCTTAACATTCTTAGTGGCCGTTTTCATACATTACCCTTTCTTTTTACTTATTTGAATTCCCAATTCTTTTAGTTGCCCCGGATCGACTTCAGAGGGAGCATCCATTACCGAAGTGTGACCACCGGAATCCATCGGAAAAGCAATCACCTCTCTTAGGGAGATTTCGTTAAGAATCACCATTAAAAAGCGGTCAATGCCGGGGGCGATGCCGCCATGAGGCGGCACTCCGTATTGAAACGCCTCCAGCAAGTGGCCAAATTTACATTGAATTTGCTCTTTGGTGTGGCCCATGATTTCAAAAATCTTTTCTTGAATCTTCGGATCGGTAATACGGATGCTGCCTCCGCCAATTTCGAAACCATTAAGAACAAAATCGTGCTGATAAGCTTTTAATTTACCTAAATTTTTTCCTTTCAAAAGTTCGGTAACATCTTCGATCCTGGGCGCCGTGAAAGGATGATGCATGGCATCCCAGCGATTCTCAGTCTTTTTCCATTCAAAAAGAGGGAAATTAACGACAAAACAAAAAGCCAATTCGTCTGGATCATTTTTGTTTTTTCGCAGGTCCGGTTTATCGGTGCCATACTTTTTAAGAACCTCGTCATAATCCAGGCGCGGAAACGGCTTGAAGGTAAATTTCTTTTGTGGGAAAATCGTTTCCACCATCCGGATGTAAAGTTCTTCGATCAGGTCAAGAATTTCTGTTTGACTGGTAAAAGACATTTCCAAGTCAAGCTGAGTAAATTCACCATAAGCCCGGTCGGCCCGCGGATCTTCATCGCGAAAACAACGGGCGATTTGATAATATTTTTCCAGCCCGGCCACCATTAAAAGCTGTTTGTATTGCTGGGGCGATTGCGGCAGAGCGTAAAATTCGCCCGGCTGGAGCCGCGAAGGAACAATAAAATCCCGCGCCCCTTCTGGCGTGGCCTTGGTAATAATCGGCGTTTCGACTTCCGTAAATCCTTTTTTATCCAGCCAGTCGCGCATAAATTTAATCACTTGATGACGGGTCTTTAGATTTTTAGTCATCCGTGAACGACGAAGATCTAAGTAGCGGTATTTCAGCCGGATTTCTTCATTAATATCCAAACCATCGCCGTCGATCGGGAAAGGCAATTCTTTGGCCTTGCCCAAAATTTTGATTTCTGCGGCTTCGATTTCCACTTTACCGGTGGGAAGCCTGGGATTGACCATTTTTTCTGGCCGGCTTTTGACCAAGCCGCTAATCTCCACCGCGTCTTCCGGCCGTAGGTCGCTTAAATTCTCCCCGCCGACAATTTGGATAAGACCAGAACGGTCGCGCAAGTCGACAAAAACCAATTTGCCGTGATCGCGTCTGGTGGCCACCCAACCGTTAAGCCGCACTTTTTTACCGACCATCCCGACCGCTTCAATTGCTAAAGTTCTTTCCATTAGCTCAATTTTACCCCTTGCGGAGGCTTTTCTCAATCTCTTTTTTGGCCGTGTGAGTAATGACAAAATTTAGCCAATCTCGCGAGGGTTTTTTCTGACATTTAGTTGTTATTACTTCCACGATTTGGCCACTTTTTAATTTATAATCCAAAGACACCATTTTTCCATTCACTTTTGCGCTTGCGCAAAGATCACCCATCCCGGTATGGACTGCATAAGCAAAATCGATCGGGGTGGCATCGACCGGCAAATCAAAAACATCACCCTTTGGCGAAAAAACAAAGATGCGGTGTTTTAAAGCATCAAATTTCAAAGAATCAACGAATTCTTTCGAATCGGTAATTTCACTTTGCCATTTTACCAATTCTTTAACCCAATTCATTTTTTCAGTCGGGGCAAAAAAACCCTTTTCAACCTGACTGTCTTTAACTCCCTTCGTTTTCTGTTGGCCGTAATACCAATGGCCAGCAATGCCGTTTTCTGCCTCTTCATGCATTTGATAAGTTCTTATTTGAACCTCAAAAATTTTTCCTTCCGGCCCAAAAACTTTGGCATGAATCGAACGATAGCCGTTTGGTTTGGGCATCGCAATAAAATCAGAAATACCGAGAGAAGGAACAGGTTTAAAGACTTTATGAACGGCTCCCAAAGAAACATAACATTCTTCAACCGTATTCACCAAAATTCTTAAGGCCACTAAATCATTGATTTTGGTAATATCCTTGTTGATTTCCGGTCGCAAAAGTTTTTGGTATAAACTATAAAAGTGCTTGGCTCGGGTATGAATTTCAGCCCTAATTCCTTCTTTCGCTAATTCTTTAAGTAATTTTCTTTTGACTTCACTTAAACGCTTATCGGCTTCTTTATAATAAACAGCGGCGTATTCTTTAAGCCATTGGTATTCTTCAGGATAAAGATAGGGAAAACCTAAATCCTCCAGCCTTCCCTTCATTTCCCCAATTCCTAATCTTTCGGCTAACGGGGCATAAATTTCAATTGTTTCCTGGGCAATCCGTATCTGCTTTTCTTTGGGCAAAACATAGAGGCTCTGCAAGTTGTGATAACGATCGGCCAACTTAATTAAAACTACCCGTAAATCCCGAGCCGTCACTACCATCATTTTCCGCAAATTCTCGACAAACTCTTCCGTCTTATTTTCGCGAAGTTTAATTTCTCCTATTTTAGTAACGCCATCAATCAAAATGGCGATGGTCTTGCCGAATTCTTTTTCGATTTTTTCCAAAGGAATTCCGGCGTCTTCGACAATATCATGTAAAAGCCCGGCGACAATTGAGTCGGAATCTAATTTCCAATCAGCTAAATATGAAGCCACCGCCAGAGGATGATTAATAAAGTTTTCTCCCGAAAGTCTTTTTTGCCCAGTATGAGCTTGGCAGGCAAATTGATAGGCTTTATTAATCAAACCAAAATCGGCTTGGTAATTATAGCGCTTTATCTTAACCAGCAGTTCTTCAAAATTAAAAATCATGATTAAAATTTCACGTCTTTTATTTTTAGTTGCAATTTCTGATGACCACTCCATTCATTGAGCTCCAAATTGTAGGCAATGTCAATCAGCTTCCCGGAAGAAAGCTGCGGATAAAGGTGGCCGAGACCAAAGGCGATGGCATCAAAAATAACTTTTGACTTACAACTTTCAACTTTTAACTTAAGATGACGACCATCGGCACCGACGGTTCTGGCGTCCACAATTTTGACTTGCCGGGTAGCAAACACCGGTTGCGGATTACCCTCACCAAATGGCTCCAGGTTTGCCAGCCGGCGATAAAGTCCTAAATTAAGACTTTCTAAATCTATTTCCAAATCAATTTTTAACGTGGGGCTGAGGTCTCGCCCTTTCAGTTTTTTTTCGGCGATGGCAATCAGCCGGCGCCGCATGATGGCAATATTCTTAGTGGCAATCGTAAACCCGGCAGCGCGGGGGTGGCCGCCATGCGAACCCAAAAGATCGGCGCAGGCTCGCACTGCTTTAACGATATTAAATTCCTCAATCGAGCGGGCGGAAGCGCGGGAAAATTCTTTACCAAGGGCGACAATCACCACCGGCCGGTGAAATTCTTCCATCAATTTGCCCGCCACCAAGCCCACTACTCCCTGTTGAAAACTTTCGTGAGAGACAAAAATAAGGCTGCTCTTACCGTCTTCTTTTAACCACAGTTCTTTGGCCTTAATCGTCAAACTGGCCATCAACAGCTGGCGATCCTTATTTTTTAAATTAAGTTTTTGGGCCAGCTCATCAGCCCTTCCGGCATTGGGCGTGCAAACTAATCTTAATGAGTCGACCGGATCATCCATGCGGCCGGAAGCGTTCAACCGCGGCCCGATCAGAAAGCCGATTTCGTAGGGACCAATGTCGGCGGATTCGATGCCAGCCACCCGGAATAATGACCGCAAGCCCGGTCTGGCGGTTTGGCGCACTGCCGCTAAGCCGTATTTTACCAGCGAACGGTTGGCGCCTTTCAGCGGCACAATATCGCCCACCGTGCCGATGGTGGCCAAATCCAAAACCGCCTTGGCGCCCAATGATTTAGCCAAATACCAGGCAACGCCCGCCCCGGAAAGTTGCGTCGTATGGATAATAGCCTTGGCCGCCGGCTTTTTCTTTTCCGGCAGGTGATGATCGGTAATGATTAAATCGATTTTCAACGTTTTCGCTTCGGCGGCCGCTTCAAAAGCCACGATGCCCTGATCAACGGTAATAATTAAATCAATTTTTTCCTGGGCCAATTGCTCCACCCGGGCCGACTTCATGCCGTAGCCTTCTTCCCGAGACGGGATAAAAGGCATGGCCGAGGCGCCCAATTTGTAAAGTGTTTCCCATAAAATCGCGGTGGCACAAATCCCGTCCGCGTCGTAATCACCGTAAACAATAATTTTTTCTTTATCTTTAACCGCTTTTTTAATCCGGGCGACCGCTTTAATCAATTGGACCGGAGCGATAGCTAAGTGTTTTGCGGTCAATGATTCCGGCTTAGGCGGATGTAAAAAGGCCTCAATTTCTTTTTTGGTCTTTAGGCCCCGGTTGGCCAGAAGAGTTTTAATTAAATCTGTAGCCGGACGCTTACTTATGATTTTCCATTTCATTGTGCTAATATTGTATCAGGATGAAACTGATTGCGCCACCTTTCGTCAGTAAAATTTTGACTACTTTTAGCGGGGCGGGCTACGAAATTTACATTGTGGGCGGCGCCGTCCGCGATTTGCTGATGGACAGAACCGTTAATGACTGGGATTTTACGACCAACGCTACCCCGGAAATTATTCTCGGTTTATTTCCCGGTAGTTTTTACGATAATCAATTTGGCACCGTCGGTGTGGTTGAAAAAGACAAAACGCCTGTTTATGAAATTACTACTTTCCGGCAAGAAGCCGATTACAGTGACCAGCGTCATCCCAATAAAGTGGTCTGGGGCAAAACGCTTTTCGAGGACTTGGTCCGCCGTGACCTAACTATTAACGCCATGGCCCTGCGGCCGAATTACGAACTAATCGATCCTTATGGCGGGCAAAAAGATATCAAGGCCAAACTAATCCGGGCAGTCGGCAATCCCAATGAACGTTTTACCGAAGACGCCTTAAGGATGATGCGGGCGATCAGAATTGCCACTCAGCTGGGTTTTGCTATTGAAAAAAAAACGTTTTCGGCCATTAAGAAAAGCGTTGATTTAATCGATCACATCAGCACTGAGCGGATTAGAGACGAACTATTAAAATTACTTTCTTATCCTTACGCGGCGGACGGCTACTTATTGCTGCGTAACTCCGGCTTGGCGCAAAAAATTCTGCCGGAAGTAGAGAAAGGCTTTGGCGTGGCACAAAAAAGCCCCGGCCGGCACCACATTTACGATGTGGGCACTCACAGTTTGCTGGCTTTAAAAAACTGCCGCTCCCGCGATCCGATTGTTAAATTGGCTACTTTATTACACGATGTGGGCAAACCGCTAACCGTCAAACACGATGATCAGGGCGTCATCACTTTTTATAATCACGAGATGGCAGGAGCGGTGATTGCCGGCAATATCGGTCGGCGCCTACGGCTCTCCAATAACGACCGAGAGCGCTTGGTCACTTTAGTGCGCTGGCACCAATTCACGGTTGACGAGAGGCAAACCGATTCCGCCATCCGCCGTTTTATCACCAATGTCGGCAAGGAAAATCTTCAAGACATGCTTGATCTGCGGACAGGCGACCGGCTCGGCGGCGGCGCTAAGGAAACCTCCTGGCGGTTGGAAGAATTTAAAAAAAGAATTATTGAGGTCCAAAAGCAGCCGTTCTCAATTAATGATGTCAAAATTAATGGCCATGAAGTGATGAAAATTTTGCAAATCCCTTCCGGACCATTGGTCGGCAAAATCCTAACACAACTTTTTGCAGAAGTGGTGGCCGACAGAAAGAAAAACAATCAGCCCTATCTGGCCAAGCGAGTAACGGCAATCGGCAGAACCCTGAGCCGAACTATTGAGCCGGTTTCTGATAGGCCTCAAAAGCCGTGGCCACCGCGGGGTTAACTCCCCTTAAAAATTCCAAAACCTTAACCCGAATATCAACGGTTTTGACGGTATTGTTAACCGCCACGGTCGCTGCCCAGTTTTCCACTTGAGCCGCTACTTCCTCCGCTTGCTCCGGAGTGGCGCCGGATTTAATTAAACCGTTTAATATTTTGGATCGGTCAAAAGATTCAGTCTGACCATCTTTTTTCTCCACCATTAAATCTGCCATTATACTCACCTCCTTCCCTTTTTTATCTGTTCCCAAATAATCAGTAAAGGCACCGCCGTAAAAGTGCTGCTGTAAGTCCCGGAAACGGTGCCGATCAGTAAGGCCGCTACAAACCATTTGATGGTCGGCCCGCCCAGCAAGAATAAAGAAATCAACATAAAAATAATCGTTAAGGAATTATTTAAAGAGCGGGAAAGAGTTTCGGTCACGGCTTTATTGACCAGGGTTTCAAAATCGGTCTGAGGGAAGAGCCGCTGCGACTCGCGAATCCGGTCGTAAACCACCACCGTGTCGTGCACCGAAAAAGAAAGAATCGTCAGCATGGCCGTCACGAATAAGGTGTCAACTTCCACCCCCAAAAAATGGCCCAGTAAAGAAAACAATCCCAAAAGCACCAGGCTATCATGAAACATGGCCAAGACCGCGCAAATGCCATATTTACTACCTTTAAATCGGGAGGCGACATAACCCAGAATGACCACCGAGGCCAAAATAATGGCAATTAAAGTTTTACTGAGTAATTCCTGGCCCAAAATCGGGCCTACAGTTTCGAAACGGATCTCTTCCGGCATCTGCTCCAAATTTTTACCCAAAGCGGTTTCCAGCACCCTTGCTTCTTCTTTGGTAATAGTCCGGGAACGGATCAGAAAAGTCTTTTCGCCCGAAGACTGGACCGACGCGGCTTCGATTCCTACACTTTTTAAGGCCGACTGGATCTCCTCTGTTTTAATGGATTTATCACCCGCAAATCTTAATTCCAGGAGCGTGCCACCGGTAAAATCAATGGACGGTTTTAAGCCAAAGCGGAGCAGGGAAATGGTGCCCGGCACCAAAACTAGGGCCGAAATTAAAAAATAGAGCCACTTCAGCTTCATCCAATTCATTTAGCCACCCCTCCTTGAGAAAATAATCGCAGCAATGCCCTGGTCACGACGATGCCCGTAAATAAACTCAGGCCGACACCTAAACCCAGCGTCAGGGCAAAACCGCGAACCATGCCGGAAGCGTTCAGGAAAGACCAATTAAACGGATTAAAGAGAATAAAGCAGGTAATCAGGGTACAGACATTGGCATCTCTAATGGAATCCCAAGCCCGGCCAAAACCCAGCTCCATGGCCTGGCCGTAGGGTTTGCCGGAACGGATCTCTTCTTTCATTCTTTCAAAAATTAAAATATTGGCGTCCACCGCCATGCCCACCGAAAGAATAAAACCGGCGATACCCGAAAGGGTTAGGGTAACCGGGAACAGTTTGTATAAAGCCATGGTGATCAGTCCGTAAATAACCAGCCCAAGGCTCGCCAAGACCCCCAGACGGCCGTAATAGACAGTCATAAAGCCCACCACCATTAATAAGCCGATTAACCCCGCCTGAACGCTTTTTTGAATCGATTCCGCGCCCAGGGTGGCGCCGATATTTTTTTGCTCAATAATTTTGATCGGCACCGGCAGAGCCCCGGCGTTAAGCTGAATGGCCAGTTTTTTGGCTTCCTCCAGGGTAAATTCGCCGGTGATGACCGCGCTGCCGTCGGTAATCGGCTCCCTGACTTGCGGAATGGTGACCGGAAATTGATCCAAAAAAATCGCCACTGGCCGACTCACATTCCTGGCGGTAATCTCCGCGAACTTTTTGGCACCTTCAGCGGAAAACTTCAGCCCTACCGAGGGAGCGCCGGTGTTAGTATCAAATTGGACTTGAGAGAGGCTTAAATCCTTGCCGGTTAAACCGGTTGCTTTAAAATCAGCCAGATCGGCTGCTGTGGTGGCGCCGGCAGGTAATTCCCGAAAATCAAGCTGAGCGGTTTGGCCGATTAAATCCACTGCCTCATTAACATTTTTGACGCCCGGCAGCTCCACAATCAACCGATAATTCTCGCCGATTTGAGAGGTTTGAATTACCGGCTCCGCCACGCCAAAAAGATTAACTCTTCTTTCAATATTGTTTTTGGCCGCCTCCACTGCCGATTCCCGGTCAGCCGGAGCAATATTCTGGGTATCGGCCTGAAAAACCAAATGCGTCCCGCCGGCCAGATCAATGCCCTGCTTAATTTCCAAATCACGGGAGAAATGGAAATTGCCCGCCTGAATATTAATCTGCGGACGGTTTATTTCCTGGCTAAAAATCCAAAATTTAGCCGGCAAATCGACAAAAATCGAAAAAGCGGTTAAAACAACAATCAGCCAAAAAATATTTTGCGGTTTCATTTTCTCTTTTTAATCATAGCTAAAGACAGCTGAGTATTGCCGGAAAAACTACAAATCATTCTGCCCTTATCCGGTTCGATCACTACTTCCGTCTCTTGGCCGGCCTTAACGCCAACGCTTCTGACCAGAAAAGAAGGAATCGTGACGGCCAAACTGTTGCCGGTCCGAATAATTTTTTGTTTAGCCATTTTTAAGCGACCAAATCCAGTTCATCACCCACCAGCATTATCCGCGCGTCAGTTAAAATTCCCGACAAAAACGGATCATGCCGTTTTTTGCGGAATTCAAATTCCTGCCGGCTCATCGCGGTATAATTGATTTCCCGGCCGACCTTAGTCTCTTCAGCATGGACAATCTTGCCCAACTCGGGCATCAAAACATCGCCGACAATCAGCAAATCGACCGCTCCTTCTTTAGTGGGCAGCCAGCGGGCAAATCTTCCGGACAACATCGCCAGCCAGATCCGGCCAATTTTATTCTTATTTTTAATAATCGCGCCGCCCAAGCCAACTCTTTTGGAAAAAAGAGCGAGCAGATCCCCGTACAAAGACGCGTTTTGGTCTAACCAGTAATAAATGCGGTTGCCCCGATTTTCCTTTTTGACCAAACCGCCTTTTTCCAGATGAGCCAACTCTCGCCTGACGGCATTAATTTCTTCGCCGATCAACCGCACTAACTGGCGAATATAAAAGATCTCTTTTGGCTGGCCCAAGAAAGTTTCCAGCAATTTTATCCGGCATTTTGAAATTATTAAAGTCGAAAGCATATCTTAGAAATTGATTTCCCTTCCGGCAGGTACGACTTCAATCCAAATTGGGCCGCGATTAAATTGAATTTCTTTGCCCTTACTATCGGTAAAGGTGGTTCGCGCAATACGTTTGGCCTTGGTCCAAGTAGCCTGAATTGCTTGGCCATCCTGAAAAACAATCGCCTTGCCCACTCCTGTCGTCGTGTAGAGCATGTGTTTCTCGGCGTCAATCGGTCCTTTTTCAACCATGAATTGGACAACAACAGTCTTAGCCGCAAGCTGGGTATCGTTATCCAAATCTTTATGTGGCTGATCAGCATTGAAGCGCAGGTAAACATTGTTTTCTTTGTCATATTTCCAAGCCACGGCGTATTCCTTGTATCCGGACCAAAAATCAAAACTAATCTGGTTCGTCGTCCCCCTCTTGTCTGTCGCCAAATCATCCTTGAATTTCCATTTAGTAAAATTTTGATCCCAGGCATTCCCTTGGCTATCTTTAGCATCCAAGCCTCTTTTGGTGGCAATCTCCCAGAGTTTATCCGTGGTTGAATACATTGTATGTTCAGTGGCCACTTCATGACCAATCCGCTCGTAATCACGCCAATAATAAGGAAAGCCGATGGCGAATTGATTTAAATCATTTTTCTTTTTCAACCAACCATAATCACCAATTTGCCCTAAGGCGTTGGCCGGACCGGGAACATTGGCCCCGCCAACATGAGCGTAAAGCGGGTAATCACCATATTCTGAAGCTAAATCCATGAAATACGTCCGAGCAGAGCGGACCGGTCCGATAGTCACTTCTTCGGAGGAGGCCCGACAATAAAAGACGGCCAAAAATCTGGTAATGCCACCTTCGGCGACTGCCTCGTAAACAACATCGGCAAAAGATAGGCCTGATTGCAGTCTGGCGTCTTGATGGTTTTCAATCATCGCCGTTAACGGCCGACGGTTCTCCCAAATTTTGCGCTCCGCCACAGTTAGTTTTTGGCCATTAAGGAGACACTCTTCGGTTTTAGGAGCGGAGAGATCGATCCTGCTCTTACCCGTTGGTGTTTGCACCGGAGAAATAATACCGGCGGTTCCGGCGGGTCCGGCCAGATAACGAAAAGTTGCCCAGGAAATACCGGTAGCAACTAGATAGAGTAAAAGGGCACCGACAAGACTAATAATTAATTTTCGGTTTAACTGTAAGCTAATCATTTGTTGACTCTTTTCGCTTTTAAAACCGCCTGTTTTTCTTCAGCCGATAAATCGTAACCTGCCGCCCTGCCCTTGCTCACCGGCTTGGCATAAATTCTGGTTGTTTCCCGGCTATGTAAACTCGAAATGACCAAGCCGCTGTCCTCGCCATCCAGCAGCGATAAACAAAAACTCTGATCGCCGCCGGTTTCCGCGAAAGGATTAAAACGAACTAATCCTACTTTCTGAATATTATAAAGGTTATTGCCCCTCATGTCTGCTACTACTTTCTCCAGGTCGCTAATTTTTTTGGTTTCCGCGGCAAGCGCCTGCCAATTGGCCTTGTCGGTTCCCTCCGCTAATGGTTGGCGAAAGCCTCTGGCCCGCCACCATAAAAAAGTCAACACTAACAGCCAAAGAGAAAGGCCGACAATAATGAAATTCATCTTAGGTTGATTTTAAAGCCCGCAGGTGATATTGTCAACCAAATGGCGAAAAAAAGAAAGACCAAGCAAGAAAAAATTATTCTCCATTTAAAAAGGCAATTAAGCACGGAAATTACGCCTCGTCAAGAGGCAATTTTAAAACCGGTTGAAGCTAAAATTGCGCCCACGTTCATCCCTAAAAGATCCGATTCTTCAATCCTTTTTTACAATAACAGTCTCATTAAGAAAGATCTTTTAAAAACGCTGATCTTAACGCTGATTATTGTCGGCCTGGAATTTGTGCTATACTTGAAGCTAAGATAACTTGAAGGGAGGTGAAAAAAATTATGGCAGACTTCTATTGTGTTAAGTGCCGCACCAAAAGGGATGGGAAAGATGTTCAAAACGTCACCCTGAAAAATGGCAAGCCCGCAAGGAAAGCCACCTGTGAAGTGTGTGGTACAAAAATGTTCAGAATCGGTTAAAAACCGTTCCCGCTTAGCGGGAAATAATCTGTCCTTAAAAACCCAGTCGCCTCTGCCTTTGACGACCGGGTTTTGATTTTTCAATGTCTTTAGAAAATTCGTAAGCCAGATTCTGTTAAAACTGCCATCTATCTTGGCCCTCAAACTTTGCGCTCGGGAAGACATCCTTAATGCGCTTTCGGAGGTTGCAGCAGGGAGGGTTGCCTCGTTTCATATTTCTCGTCTCTGTGGCCCTATCTAGTTCACGATCCACTACGGGATCGGAATGTCCCGCTTACACGGAACCACCCTGTCTTCGGCTGTCTGGACTTTCCTGTCGCCCGCAACTGCGTAGCTGTTGGCGACCGGCAGTCCGATCTCCTAAAGACGAAGTCCATTATACCATTCGGAGATGACCACTTCAATCAAAAGGACAGCCGGAACGGCCAAAACCGCGCCAATTGGTCCGGCTAATTTGAAGCCGACGGCCAAGGATAAAATCGTGACCAAGGGATTAACCCCAACTGTTTTTTGCATCACTTTGGGCACAATCAAAGTATTTTCCGCCTGCTGGACCAAAAAATACAAAGCCGCCACCGCTAAAGCCATCACCGGGGAAATCACTAGCCCCATTAAAACCGCCGGCGCCGCCGAAATGATCGGCCCAATGTTGGGCACAATTTCTAAAACTCCAGCCAGGATCGCCAAAGGCAAGGCAAAATCAATCCCTAAAAGTTTTAACCCCACATAAATGGTGACGCCGATGATGATCATCAGAGTCATTTCGCCCCTAACCCAACTCCCCAACCTTTCTTCAACCTTATCAACAAACTCTTTCGCTTTCTTTTCTCCCCCGCCGGCAAAAAGAACCTGTAAATAAGTATCTAAATTCCGTCTTTCCAAAAGCAGATAGAAAGTAATCACAAATAAAGCAAAAACGGCAATGATATTGGAGAACAGGCTGACGGTTAATTTAAGGATGTTGGCCGGAATCGTGCCCAATTGGGCAATCTGGGAGGCCAAAATATTAGAATCAATGCCTAAAAAAGTAAATTGTCGGAAAAGAAGAGGAATCTTTTCCACAAAACTACCGGTTTGTTCTATTAAAGCAGGAATAATACCGGCTAGGCCCAGGATTAAAATGCCCAAAACACCCAAATAAATAATCAAAATGGCCAACCAGCGGGGGAAGCGCCATTTTTCCAGTCGGTTAACCGAGGGGTTAAAGGCGGACATCAAAATCAAGGAGACAAAAAGCGCCAAAATAATTTGGCGGATTTCAAACAAAAACCAAAGTCCGAGCAAGAAAAAAACGGTAAAAATAATCGTCCGGTGAGAAATTTCAACCTTCTTTGTCATTGTCGGTTTTACTATACCATCTTTGGACTGCTTTTTCCACTTCTTTTTGCCATCCCAGCTTGCCAATATCAAACCATTGAAATTTACCCTGAGTCTGCCGAAGGGCTTTTCTAAACCAGGTCATCTGCCGCCGAGCCAGATCATGCTCGTCAAACTGCCACCGCCGGACAATCTCTTCTCTTGTCCCCTCACCGGCCCATTCTCTGTAACCGATCGTCGTTCCTAAAACCGAGTTTTTAAAGTTATACCCTTTTCCCTTTAAACCCTTAATCTCTTTCTCGATGCCCTCTTTAATTCTTTTATCTACCCGCTCATCTATGTGCCGATAAAGGATTTCATAGGGGGCAGTGAGGCCGATAAAAAAAGCGTCTAGGGGTAAGCGTCTAGCGTTTAGTGGCTTACCGGCAACTTCAATGGCGCGCACCAACCGACGCGGATTCTTTCGGTCCGATTCATTCATTCTTGCCCATCTTTGCGGATTCTTTTTTCTCAAAAGATTTTGCAATTCTGAAACACTATCGTTTTGGAGTTTCTTCCGTAATTCCCAGTCGGGAGGAATCCCCAAGGTGCCGATGCCGTCGGTAAGGGCTTTGATATAAAAACCGGTGCCGCCGACCACCACCGGCAATTTGCCTCGGGCCCAAATATCGGCCAGGACTTCCCAGGCCAATTTTAGATAATCCGCCACGGAAAATAGTTGATCAGGCCGGACCACGTCCAAAAGCCAAACCGGCGTCCCCCGTAACTCCCCCAAATCCTTGCCGGTACCGATATCCATCCCCTGATAAACCTGCCGGGAGTCGGCCGAAACAATCTCGCCGCCAAACCGGTGGGCCAATTTTACTCCTAAGGCCGTTTTACCGGTCGCGGTCGGCCCGCAGATGACCAATATTTTTTTCATTTTTGGTTGATTAATTTTTCTAAAACTTGCCAACGCCGTTTTTTCTCGGCCGGCAAAACATTATCCCTTAATTTAAAAGCCGCCGTTCCCGGCCGGGGTGAATATTTGCCGATATAGGCCAGGGTAAAATTGGCCTTTCGACAAAGGGCGACCGTGTTTTGAAAAGCCTTCTCCGTTTCACCGGGAAAGCCAACGATAATATCAGTGCCTATCTTAATTTCCGGAATTGCCTTTCTGATTTTTTTTACCAGCTTAAGGTATTGGCGTGCCGTATAGGGCCGGTTCATCCGCCGCAAAATTTCATCATCGCCCGATTGCACCGGCAAATGGAGGTAGCGGTCAACTTTCGGCAGTTTTAGCGCCTCAATAATCTCATCGGTGAAACCCCATGGGTTGGAAGTCATGAAAGAAATTTTTTCAATCCCGTCAATTTTATGAACCGCCGCCAAGAGCTTGGCAAACGACGGCCGGTAAGCATTAACGTTTTGGCCCAAAAGCATAATTTCCCGGCAGCCGCGGCCGGCTAATTCCTTAATCTCGCAAATTATTTCTTTAAACGGCCGGCTAACTTCCTTACCCCGAGCGTAAGGAACCACGCAATACGAGCAAAAATGATCGCACCCTTCCATGATCGAAACCAATGCTGGAGTTTTTCGGTTATAAGTTATAAGTTGTGAGTTATTAGTCAACTCGCCGACAGTTTTGAACTCGTCAACGCTAGGCAACTTTTTTTTGAGCTGAGCTAAAGAGTAGCGGCGACGTTCACCCTTGGCGGAGCCAACCATGCAGCCAGTTAAAACAATTTTAAATTTTAAATTTGAAATTTTAAATTTGGCCAGATTGTTGACCAATCCAAAGACGCGATTTTCGGCCGATTCGCGGACTGAGCAGCTGTTGATTACCACCAAATCGGCGGCTTGGATTTTTTTGGCCGGCCGATAGCCTTTTTTTTCTAGAACCGCCGCCAATTTTTCCGCATCCGCTTCATTAGCCTGGCAGCCAAAAGTTTTGATAAAATATTTCTTCATTGTGGCTAATTTTAACATGGGAAGGCTAGCTGCTGGCGCTGGAGTAACAAGACAAAGCATAGCGCCAAAGCCGCCACGAACCTCATAAAAAGACGCCGGTGATTAAAAACGAGCACCAATCCAGGGCCAGGATAAAACTCCCAACAAAGCCTTGGCCGGCACGGTAAAAGTTAAGGCCGTCTAAATGCCCCGCTGATAAATATCGGTGGGAAAACGGGCCATACTGGTCAGATCCCGGTAAACCAAAACCAAATGGTCAATCTCCGTGGTCAGAACACAAACAGCGCAAAGTAGTAGATTAAAGGCAAAAGCCAGAGCGGGATCAGGGTAATAAAATCAAAAATATCGGTCCAGCCAAAAATGGGCCGAAATTGATAAACGCCCCGGAAAAAGAACTGGACCATGATATCGACTAAGTTAAAAACCAAGAAAAAGAAAATGACTTGTTCGCGATTATATCCAGCTAAGGTGTTATTTGAAGATAAAACCGCAAAAAGGAAAGCAAAAAAGAGCAAAAACCGAACAACTTTGCCCACCAGAAACAACAGGGTCGCCAGCAAATTTAAAAGATAGGTCCGGGCAGCCATCTTGGCCACCATGAACCAAATCCTTAATAATTTGAAATTTGAAATTTGAAATTTTCCTTATCCTCCATATGCGCCATAATTTTTCGCTCCTTTCCGCCATAAAAAACTGGCCAACCAGTAGAAAAAGAGCAACCAAGCAAGGCAAATAAAAGTTGCTTGAATGGCGCTGGCCAAGCTCACCTGCTCCAGCCAAATTTTTAACGGAAAAAAGACTAAATAGGGAAAAGGTATCAAATAAATAATTCTCTGCAAGGCTGCCGGCAAGACATCAATCGGGAAGAGCGCGCCGGCAAAGAATTCCAGAAAAACTATGCCAAACAGCCAACGGGTCGCCCAAACTTCTTCGGTCCAGAAAGCGGCGATTGATAAAGAAAAACTGATAAAAAAATAGAGCAACACGGCCAAAATGATTATCGCCAAAAAGATAAGATAAGTCGCCGGATTTTGCGGTAGCCAAAAAGGCATCTTGAAAATAAAAAGAATGACAAAGAAAACCAGACTGCGAAATCGCCACAAAATAAAGTTTAGCCGATAAACGAAATATTCTTCGAAAGTGAGTTTGGCCAACTGGAGGTATTTACGCATAATTTTTGTCGGTGAACAGTTCGCGAATAATGTCTTCGATCGCCGGTTCTTCAATGTTTAAATCCGCCACCGGCAGTTTATCCAAAAGTCTGGCCGTAACCTCAGAAGTCTCGCCCCTTTTAACCCTAAAAACCAGCTTGGGATAGGCAA
>Ga0210018_1000778_pt1 | contig 16638 bp, 12 predicted proteins | sample CryGeyCG2014_010_2_FD_183967 | JGI IMG/M metagenome (GOLD analysis project Ga0210018, IMG submission 183967) | Groundwater microbial communities from aquifer - Crystal Geyser CG09_land_8/20/14_0.10 (SPAdes) (version 2) | ecosystem: Environmental > Aquatic > Deep subsurface > Groundwater | place...
CCTTTTTCAGACCGCCAAAAAAGCGGCGCCCTCCATCATCTTCATAGACGAGATAGACGCGGTGGGGCGGGAACGCGGGGCGGGCTTGGGCGGCGGCCACGACGAGCGCGAGCAAACCCTGAACCAGATTCTCGTGGAGATGGACGGCTTTGAGCGCGACACAAACGTCATCGTGATGGCGGCAAGTGTAACTGGAGATACCCCCGTGCTGGTTAGGGAGGAGGGAAAGGTTGAACTGAAGCCGATTGCGGAGGTTATTAATCCCCGCTATCGGAGCGATGGAGAAGGAGGAGAAAAAGAAACCCCAGGCCTCGAGGCGCTTGGTTTTGATAGGAAAAACGGACGGGGTGGCATGAAAGACGCACTGCTGTTCGGAGGGGCGGCGTTCAAAAAAGTGCGTAGCGTTTTTCGCCACCGCGTGAAAGAAATATTTGAAATTGAGTACCGAGGCGGCACCATTAGGGCTACCGGCAACCATTCGGTATTTGTGAGAAGCCGGAGGGGTTTAGAAACTAGGGCGGTTGCCGAGCTGAAACCGGGAGATTTGTTGGTCGATTTACCATACAAAGTGAACCGGACCAACAGAGCATTTACCGAGGTGAGAGCATATCGACACGAACCCGATTTCAATCTCACCCTACCCGTGTGGCAGCCGCTCTTCAGCGAGTTTGCGGCCGTGGGCGTTGCCTATCAGTATGCCATTGCCCGCGCCGGCGATACTTCCCAAACACAACTCGGCAGGGAGCTTGGATTTTCTCAGAGGACAATTGGGAAGTGGCAACAAGGAATCTGCGGCCCGCGGGCATTGAGCAGAAATTACTACCAGCACAAGGAACTTTTGCCAGAGGGGGTGAGGGTTACCCCCGACTTGATGCGGCTCTTGGGCTACTACGTTGCTGAAGGGTACTCGAGACGCGAGTTGGACTTTTGTTTCAATGTGCGGGAGATGGAAAAAGTAGGCGATGTGAAAGAATTGATGCGGGAGATTTTCGGAGTGGTGCCGGACCGGGAGCGGCACATCACTGACAACGCGGTCAACATCGTTTATCACTCAAAACCACTCGCCGAGTTTTTTGCGTACCATTGCGGACGTGGAGCTCACCACAAACACGTGCCCCCGTTCCTCTTTACCGCGCCACGGTCACATTTTACAGAATTCCTTCGCGGCTATTTCAACGGCGATGGTTACCGCGATGCCCGGGGCCGTTCGGAGATGACCTCGGTGAGCAAGCGGCTAATTTTGGAATTGAACTGGCTGGCGCGGATGCATGGTTTCAAATCTTTCATACACTCCTTCACCACGAAGGAAGGTCGGAGAATTAAGAACGGCAAACCTCTCAAGGCGGCGGTGGCGTGGAGGCTTGGCTTTGGGAAGACGCAGGACCCCTTAGGGGAAAGAGAGGGAAAGGCGAGTACCGAGAGAGCGATGGTGAAGAGGGTAACGAAAATCCCATACGATGGCTACGTGTACGATTTTTGCGGTTGCGATAACGAGGCATTCTTTGGTGGCGCGTCACCGGTGCTCCTCCACAATACCAATCGCCCCGACATCTTGGACTCCGCGCTCCTCCGGCCCGGGCGCTTTGACCGCCGCATCATCCTTGATATGCCTGACATCAACGACCGCGAGAACATTTTGAAGATCCACGCGCGGGGGAAGCCCTTGGACCGGAGCGTGGACCTCCGCGTGGTGGCGGTGCGAACCCCCGGGTTCTCGGGCGCCGACCTCGCAAATCTCATGAATGAGGCCGCCATTGCCGCGGCGCGGGAGAATCAGAAAATGGTGACCCAAACGCATCTCATAAACTCCATAGAGAAAGTGATGATGGGGCCCGAACGGCGGAGCCGCGCCATCTCGCAGAACGAGAAGAAACTCTCCGCCTACCACGAGGCGGGGCACGCCTTGGTGGCGGCGGCTCTGAAGGAGGCAGACCCGGTGCACAAAATTTCCATCGTTTCCCGCGGCATGGTGGGCGGCTACACCATGAAGCTCCCACTTGAGGAGCGGCGGTTCCACACCCGCGCGCAGTTCCTCGCAGACCTCGCGGTGTCGTTCGGCGGCTACGCGGCGGAGCTCGCGGTTTTCAAGGACATTTCTACCGGCTCCTCCAATGATATCCGGCAGGCGACCGACCTCGCGCACCAGCTCATCACGAAGTACGGCATGAGTGAGCGCCTCGGCCCCCGCTCGTTCGGGCATGCGCATGAAATGATTTTTCTCGGGCGGGAGCTCGGCGCGGAGAAAGATTACTCGGAGTCGCTGGGGACGGTGATAGACGAGGAGGTGGACCGTGTGATAGGGAAAGCGCTCGCCGCGGCGAAGAAGATCGTCACAAAACACCGCGCGGTGTTGGACGCCATTGCGAATACGCTCGTGGAAAAAGAAACCATAGAGCGGGATGGGTTTGAAGCGCTCATCAAAAAGTTCCGCCTGAAACCGATAGCGATTGTGTAGCGGTGGAGTCAGCCCCTACACCAATTGAGGATTGTTTTTAATAGGTGTTTTTTGCTATTGTCAATTGGTGTGGGGGCCAGTAGCTTAGCGGCTAAAGCACCGCCCTTATAAGACGGGGATCGAAGGTCCGAGTCCTTCCTGGCCCACATAGGCGCATAGCTTCCGCCAAAGGCGGATCAGCCTCTGGCTGACAGCGGCAGAGCGTCTCGTTTATTCATCCCGTTAGAAATTCAAATTTCAAATTTGGACGGTTAGCTCAGCGGCAGAGCACTGCTTTTACACAGCAGGGGCCATAGGTTCGAATCCTATACCGTCCACAAAATTTCTAACGGGACAGGCCGAGAAGGCTAGAGGTCCGACTCCTCTGCCGCCCACTTTAAGCGGGACACCGAGTATGTCGGGGGTTCGAATCCCTCACCGCGCACAAATTCCCTTACGGGTTTTATTTGACACTGCATTTCCCTGCGCGTATCGTAGGGGCACATACATGCCCCCGACATTTCACACCTCTTTTGGCCTCGAACTTTCCCTACCGCAGGTCGTGAGGGAAATCGTGCGTTTTATCACCGCGGACCCCACGCGGCGGTACAAAGTGACCATCGGCACGGACTCGGAGCAGAGCCAGTCGCGGATGGCCGACTTCGTGACCGCGATTGTGGTGCACCGCGTGGGGAACGGCGGCCGCTACTTCTGGCGCCGCACGAAGCTCGGAAAATTTCACACGCTCCGCGACCGTATTATCAAAGAGGTTTTAATCTCGCTTGAAGCGGCTGAGTCGCTCCTCACGCTCCTCCGCACCGAGGCGAAACACCTTGATTGGAGCTTTGAGGTTCACGCAGATGTCGGCGAGAACGGCGAGACCAAGGTGCTCATCCAGGAGGTGGTGGGGATGATTCGCGCGAACAATTATGAGGCGAGAACGAAACCAGATAGCTACGCGGCCTCCAAGGTGGCGGATAGGCATGTGTAACAAGTAACTAACAACAAATAACTAATAACTTATAACGAACTGAATAAGTTTTTAGTTGTAAGTTTTTAGTTTTAAGTTAATTTATGACTGATAAATTAGTTTTTGACATTGAAACAAAAAACACTTTTGACGACGTGGGGGGTCAGAAGTACGTGCGCGACCTCTCGGTATCGGTAGTGGGGGTTTACTCCTACGCGCAGGATAGGTACCTCATATTTGATGAGCACGAATTGAACAAGCTGAACAAGCTTTTTCAGGACGCGTATCTCCTCGTCGGTTTCTCCAGCAAGCGGTTTGACATTCCGGTGCTTGAGAAACATTTCACATTCAACGCCTCGGCCATTCCGCACTTTGACATTTTGGAGGAGGTGGAGAAAAGCTACGGCCGCCGCGTGGGCCTCGGGGTGATCGCGGAAGCGAATCTTGGGGCGGGGAAAAGCGCCAGTGGGCTCCAGGCAATTGAATTTTACAAACAGGGCGAGATGAACAAACTCAAGGAATATTGCCTCCAGGACGTGAAGCTCACGAAAGGGCTCTACGAGCTCATAAAGAAACAGGGGTATCTCTGGATCCCCCAGCGCGACGTGCCCCAGATGGCCAAGGTGACCATCAACTGGAATGAGCCCTCGCCGCCCCTCGCGCGTCTGCTATAATCATAGTATGGATCCCGTTAGAGACAATCAAAGTATCTGATATGCAATTCGTTATTTATAGAAACAGAAAATTAGTTGGCGGTAAAAGGGCCGTTGCGTCACGGTCGCCTGTGGTGACCTGTCTCTAACGGGATGGAGAATCTAAAGAAAAACAGAATTTTCCTCATCGCGTTCGTGGCAGTGATGGTGGCGGGTCTCGTGGCCGCCTACGCGCCCTCCATATTTGCGCCGCCGCCGCTCTATGGGGAGCCATCCGAACCGCCCGCGAGCACCGATCTGAAAGAGGTGTTCCCCTCATCATCCGCCACATCCACGCCCACCTCGACTCCCCGCACCGACGCCGTTCCCGCCACGCAGGGGTTCTCCGGTTTGAGCGAGGAGGGCCAATCGCTCAAGGATTTGGATTTGCTGTTGGGGGAGTAAACAGAAATTCAGAATTTTACATGTTTTTTTACTATTATACTATATAGGCAAGCATAGTTAGTTGACTCTCTTGATTTGTTTGTAATAAGCTGTGTTATACTAAAAAAGATGAGAAATATTAAAGAAGCAACAAAGGGCCGCAGTTTTGCTGCCCTGACAAAAAAATATGAGAACAAATGGGTTGCTTTATCCGCGGACTACAAAAAGGTATTAGCAACCGGAGCTTCCTTAGGAGCTGTTCTAAAGGAAGCTAAACAGCAGGAAAAGGTGGTTGTAAAAATTCTTCCCCAAGCGGGCTATGTCCCCACTTCTTTCAAATGAGGTTTCAGTATTGGCCGGCGGTTGGGACTTTTGATTCGAGGGGGAAGTTGGTAAAGAGGCCAATTTTGGAATTAGAACTCATAGGCGAGAAGGGAGCAAGTATAAGCACTATCGGTGTGGTGGATTCTGGCGCGGATACAACCACCCTCAATATCCAGTTTGCTAAGGCGTTGAATATAAAATTGGAGGAATCGAAAACAAAGGAGATTATAGGCATTGGGGATGGCAAGGTAAAAGTGTATCTTGGGAAAATTCGTTTTAAAATAAAGCACACAGAGGAAGAAATTGAAGTTCCAGCGTGGTACGTAGATAGCGACAATGTGAATTTTCTGATAGGACAGGAAGTTTTCTTTGATACTTACCGGATAAAGTTTGAAAAAGATCACGATTCTTTTGAGATTGTAAGTTCCCGCAGAGGTAGGTAGAAAAATAGGATTCAAAAACCCGCATTTGGAGCGGGTTTTTAGTATGTTGACTTATTTAAATATTATGGGACGAAATAAAGTGGTATCTCCTTCTGAAGGCGTAGGCGCGGAATATGTTATTTTCATGGGCTCCCACGCACGGGAGCCTTTTGTATTTCTGGAATATCCGGTGACGTTGGGGTAAGGTTAGAGCGTGATAGATAAGGCGGTCGAAAAACTCATCAAACGCGAGGAGGCGCGCCAAAAGCGCGTGATAAACCTCATTGCGTCGGAGAATTTTGTCTCCGACGACGTGCTCCGCGCGCTCGGGTCTGTGTTCACCAACAAGTATGCCGAGGGGTACCCGGGCGCGCGCTACTATGGCGGGAACGAGGTGGTGGACGAGTTGGAAAATATAGTGAAGGCACGCGCCCTCAAACTCTTTGCGCTTAACCCTTTGCGCTGGGCGGTAAATGTCCAGCCGCTCTCCGGCTCCCCCGCAAATCTTGCGGTCTACCACGCCTTAGTACCCGTTGGCGAAAAGATCATGGGTATGCGCCTGGACATGGGCGGCCACCTCACCCACGGCCACAAGGTGAGCGTTACCGGCAAATTATGGACGCAGGTTCCCTATGGTGTGGACAGAAAAACGGAACGATTGGACTATAACGCACTTCTAAAATTGGCGAAGCGCGAAAAACCAAAACTTATTGTGACCGGTTACACCGCTTATCCGCGCACCATAGATTTCAAAAAATTCAGAAAAATTGCCGACGCGGTAGTTTACCCTGAGTTACATCGAAGGGGTGCGATTCTCATGGTGGATATGTCCCACTTCGCGGGCCTCGTCGCTGGCCGCGCATACCCCTCCCCTTTCAAGTATGCCGACGTGGTTACGACCACGACGCACAAAACGCTCCGCGGGCCGCGGGCGGCGCTTATCTTCTCAAACTTAAAACTTAAAACTTACGACAAAAAACGTTCAATCGCAGAGGCGATTGACAAAGCCGTCTTCCCCGGCCTCCAAGGTGGTCCCCATGAGAACGCCATTGCGGCGGTTGGGGTAGCGCTCCGCGAAGCCGCTCAACCGAGTTTTAGAAAATATTCCCGGCAGGTGGTCAAGAATGCGCGGGCGCTCGCGGAGGAATTGAGAAAACTTGGCTGGCGTGTGGTCTCCGGCGGCACGGACACCCACCTCCTCCTCGTGGATACAATGTCGCGGGGGATGAGTGGCAAAGTGGCGAGTGAAAAGCTGGAGCGTGCGGGCATCATCGTGAACAAGAACACTATCCCCTACGATGCGCGGAAGCCAACCGACCCCTCCGGCATCCGCTTGGGTACACCAGCCGTGACCACGCGCGGGATGAAGGAGAAGGACATGCGGGCGCTCGCGTACCGCATCAATAAAGTGTTAAAGAGCGTGTAAATTCTAAGCTCCAAGCACCAAATTTCAAATAAACTCCAATAACCAAAATTCTCCGCCGAAAGCGGATCCGCCTCCGGCGGAAAAACGCAAAGCAGTTTTCCTATTTCGGCCATTGAGATTTGAATATTATTTGTGATTTGGAATTTGGATTTTGGAATTTGAAACCATGATAATAGATGGCAAAAAAATCACAGAGGAACTGCTCGCGGAACTCAAAAAGCTTCCAAAGCCGGAGAAATTCCTCGCCGCGGTGCTCGTGGGTAATGATCTCGCCTCGGTAAGTTTCCTGAAGCAGAAGGAGAAGGTAGCGCACGAACTCGGCGTTGATTTCCGGACTTATCGACGTCCGACGTCAATACATCAGGACGAACTGCGAAAAGAGGTGCTCGCGATCGCAAACCACAAGACCTGCGGCGGTGTGCTCGTCCAGCTGCCGCTTCCCGCACACATTGACCGGCAGTATGTCCTGAACGCCATTCCGCGCGAGAAGGACGTGGACGTGCTGGGCGAGCGGGCGCTCGGGGCTTTTTATGCCGGTCGGAATCCGGTGTTACCGCCTGCCGTGGGTGTGGTTCAGAGAATTATTGCAAATTGTCTCCCTGCAGGAGATCCCGTGAAGAGGGACAAATTGCAAATTGCAAATTGCCATGCCGTGGTTATCGGCCGGGGGCTCCTCATAGGGCGGCCGGTCGCCCAGTGGCTCATAGGTGAGGTGGCGGAGCTCACCGTTTTCAATAGCACCACACAGAACCTCCGCGAAAGACTCAAAGACGCTGATCTCATCGTGTCCGGCGTAGGGAAGGCGGGCCTCTTCAGCGCCGAGGACGTGAAAGATGATGCCGTGGTGATTGATTTCGGATACGCGCGCGATGCCGATGGGAAAATTCACGGCGATTTTACGTCCCCGTTGTCAGTTGTCGGTTGTAAGTTGTTGGCATACACCCCCACCCCCGGCGGTACCGGTCCCATCCTCGTAGCGCAGCTTTTCCAAAACTTTTTTACCCTCGTCGCTTTACAGAAGTAGTGCAGTGACCTGCGTGGAATATTTTGTGTTGCCTCAATTTATACCCATATGGGTATAAATTGAGGCAACGATAGTTAAAAAATGAAAAGGAAGGTTTTTTACTGCGGACTAACAGGGAAACGAAAAAAGAACTCGAAGCTTATAACTTCGGGTTCTTTTATTCTTCTTTTTCTTCTCCTCCGCCGCCCGCCGTTCCCTTCTGCTCCGCCGCCTCCTTCACCGGAGAGGTTTCGGAGGCCGCGTCGGTGACTTTTCGTTTGATGGCGTCCAGTAATTTCTTGTCCCCCTTCAATTTTTCGCGGACATTATCAAACCCGACGCCAAGTTTTATCTCACCTCCGCCAGAGGCGGATCCGCCTTGGGCGGAGAAGGAGTAGCTCGCGCCGGACTTGGTCACCACCCCGTACTTCAGGGCGGCGTTCAATACGTCGCCCTCGTAGGAGATACCCTGGCCGTACATAATGTCGAACTCCGCGATCTTAAAGGGCGATGCCACCTTGTTTTTCGCCACCTTCGCTTTCACGCGGTTGCCCACGATCTTCTCGCCCTTCTTGATCTGTGCGATGCGCCGGATATCGATGCGGATGGAAGCGTAGAACTTCAGGGCCATGCCGCCGGGCGTCGTCTCGGGGTTTCCGTACACTATCCCTATCTTCATGCGGGTCTGGTTGATGAAAATGACGATGGTGCCGGATTTCGCGGCGATGGCGGTGAGCTTACGGAGCGCCTGGGACATGAGGCGCGCCTGGAGCCCCATATGCTGGGCGCCCATCTCTCCTTCAATTTCCGCGCGGGGGGTCAGGGCCGCGACCGAGTCCACCACTACCACACCAATGATGCCCGAGCGCACCAAACTTTCCAGGATATTCAATGCCTCTTCGCCGTTGTCCGGCTGTGAGATGATGAGGTCCTGCACGCGCACGCCGATGCGCCCCGCGTACTCGGGATCTAAGGCGTGTTCAGCATCAATGAATGCGGCCTTCCCGCCCTTCTTCTGCACTTCCGCGATCGCGTGAAGCGACAAAGTTGTCTTCCCCGAACTCTCGGGACCGTAGATCTCAATGATGCGCCCCTTGGGGAGCCCGCCCACGCCCAGCGCCAAGTCCAGAGAAAAGGAGCCAGAGGAAACCGTTTCCACCTTCACGTGCTGGCCCGCCCCTAATTTCATCACCGCGCCCTCGCCGAAGCGGGACTGGAGCGATTCCATAAGGGCTTCAAGCTCGCCCTCCGGTTTTTTATCCGGTTTTTTTGCGGGTGTCATATTTTTATGGAGTCGCAGTCGCGGTACTCGTTGTTATCTGATAAAAAATTTGTTTCGTAAACATGTGCCCCGCACCGAGGAACCGCTTCATTTTGAATTCAAATGTGTTCCACCCGTCTTTCAGGGTCACTAATTTTTCAAATGTGCCGTTGCTGTCAGGATAGAGCACTTCGCCGTTCAGCGTCAATTGGTCATTTTTGTTCACCGTACCCTTGATGGTGAATGCGGGTTCATGCACCACTAGGCTATCGGCGATGTTCACCGAGAATTCGTACGTGTCCACGAGGGCGGGGATGCGGAGGAGGATGTAGCCGAGGATGAGGACCCCGAGGAGCGCCCAGAGAATTATCTTCCAGTTGAACCGTGTGATGGTAAAACGGTTTGGGGGAAGCGTGTCACTCGCTCCCGCGCGGCGGAGCCCGGCGCTCTCCGCAAGGTACTCGCGCCAGAGCTCCCCGCCGTCCAGGCCCAACACCTCGGCGATTTTTATCAGATAGCCGCGCACGTAGGGAGCCGCGGGGAGTTTGTAGTACTGTTCTCCCACGAGGAGTTCCAGGAAGCGATCCGAGATGCCGGTGAGCTGGCTCAAGCGTTCCAAGGAAACGCCCTTCATGCGGAGGCCGTCCACGATGAGGTTTGCGAGGGCGTGCGGCGGCGATGCGGGTAAATCACTCCGATTCATCACGTTAGATGCATGAAGCGCCTGCCTGTCCGGTAGGCAGGCTGGCGCTTCCGTGCATGGAACACGAGACCTTTGATCCAGTTAATGCTGTGTGTTGCGGTTTTAGATTTCATTTTGCATCTTGATCGCCTCTAACGGGATTCGTTTTCATCAAGGTAGACGTCCCGCGGTTTGGCCCCCTCGCCGGGACCGATCACCCCCTGTTCTTCCATAATATCCAAGAGCCGCGCCGCGCGCGCATAGCCGACCCTAAGGCGCCGCTGGAGGAGCGAGGCAGATGCTTTCTTCGCGCTCCGCACGAGTGCCACCGCTTCGGGAAGGAGCGCGTCTTCGTCGCTCCCCTCCCCGCCCGCGAGTGATTCAAAAGAAGAAGGGGTTGCTCTCTCCGACGATGCCTCCCCGTTCGCCGACGCGATCTCCACCGTTTCCTCCGGCGCCTCGTTGTGTTTGCAGATGAAATCCACCACTTTCTTTACCTCCTCCTCGGAAATGTAGCTCCCCTGGAGGCGGGTGGGTTTGGATTTTTCCGCGGAGACGTAGAGGAGGTCACCTCGCCCGAGGAGTTTCTCAGCACCCGCGGTGTCCAGGATGGTGCGCGAGTCCACCTGGCTCGCGACCTGAAGTGCGACGCGGGTGGTGATGTTCGCCTTTATGAGGCCGGTGATAACTTCAACCGATGGGCGCTGCGTTGAAACAACCAAGTGAATGCCGGTTGCACGCGACATCTGGGCAAGGCGGATAATGTACCCCTCTACCTCGCGCCCGAAGGTGGCCATGAGGTCGGCGAGCTCGTCAACCACCGTCACGATGTAGGGCATCGGCTCCGCGGCATTCTTGTTGTAGCCCCTGATGTCACGCGCCCCCGCCTTCAAAAGCAACTCGTAGCGGCGGTCCATCTCGTGGATGAGCCACCGGAGCGCCCCCAGGGCTCTCTTGTTCTCCGTCACGACCGGCGCGATGAGGTGCGGGATGCCGTCGTAGACCGAAAGCTCCACCCGCTTGGGGTCCACGAGGATGAGGCGGAGCATTTCCGGTGAATTTTTGTAGAGGAGTGAGATGATGAGCGCGTGGATGGCGATGGATTTCCCCGAGCCGGTGGCGCCGGCGAAGAGGAGGTGCGGCATGCGATCAATGTTGGGGAAAATGGGCTCACCCTGCACGTTCCGCCCCAGGGCGAAGGTAAGCGACTCCCCTTTCTGGAAATCGGGGTAGAGGAACAAACTCCCGAGGCGCACCACGGCGGCTGCTTTGTTGGGAACCTCAATACCCACGAGGGATTTCCCCGGGATAGGGGCTTCAATGCGGATGGGGTGGGCGGCGAGGGCGAGGGCGAGGTCGGACCCGAGCGCAGTAATTCGTGAGAGCTTCACCCCTTCCGCCGGTTTCAGGGTGAAGCGGGTGATGGTGGGGCCCACGTTCACCTCGCCCATCTCCACGGGGATGCCGAAGCTCTCCAGGGTGCGCTTGATGATGTTCGCGTTCGCCTGGAGGTCGCCGATGGTCGGTTTCTCCACTGAGGAAATGAGGAGCGAGAGCGGCGGCGCCACGTAGTTCCTGATAGGATGCGCGCGCGCCTTCTGCGCGGCGGGTACCGCGGTGAACTCAGCGATCGCCTCCATGGCGCGTTCCTTCCCCTCCTCCCGTTTCTCTTTGGATGACTTCCCTGCCTCACCCTCCGGTTCCGGTGGCAGTTTGATCTCCAGTTTCTCACCCAATTCCTCGTCCATCCCGCGGAGTTTCCGCAGGCGTCCGAGCGAGAAGGGGCGGTTCACAGCCACGAGGAACGAGGCAATGACAATAGTTCCCGTGATGACGAGCGAGGCGGGAATGCCGAACGGATGCCGCAGGCCTCCGATGCCCTCCCCCACCAAACCACCCTTCCCGGGGGCCGCGATATCAATAAAACCGAGGGCGGCGAGGATGAAAAGCGCTGTGCCTATGAGTGTAACGCCCCAGAGTTTTCGCGGCTCTTTTGAGAGGAACGAGAAGCCGAACACGGCGGCCATGAGTGGGAGGAGGTAGTAACCAACGCCGAAGAGCTTTTTAAAAAAACTGAAAAAGGCGGCACCCCACGGTCCTGCTTGGCTTACCGCGGCGAGGAGGAATATCACCGCGAGGCCGAAGCACGCGATGGCGGCCACGTGCCGTTTCGTGTCGGGGCGGAGTTCCGCGCGCGGCCCGCGCCCGTAATTGTTTTCCTCGTGCTTTTCCATGTGCCTCGCCTGTTTTTTCTTTCGCATCGCCATGATTTTTTTCTGGTTAATAGTGATGAGTGGTTGGTTGCTCCACCATTATACGCGGAACGTGCGTGGAAGACGAGCGGATATTGTGTCTGGTTTGATAATTTTGACTATTTTTATTATCTAGTTTATACTATGTGTGTAATTTAACAACGGTTTACCGCATGTTTCCAAAAGGTAGAAAAGGAACGGCGGTCGGCCACAAATAATTAAAGAGGAACAGCCATGTCAAAAAGAAAACGGTATGGACGTGGTGGATGTGGATTTTGGCGCTGACGAGGGCAGGTGGTGCTTAAGTGTGGAAAATGCGCTGACTTCCCACCGATGGCACTATAGCGTCTGTATGTTCTTCCTCGCGTGACCCCTTACAAGATCCTCATGATCTTGTGGATTTCACCTCGTTCCGGATCTTTGGAGCGAGGCTTTTTGTTTGAAAGGCTACACGAAAAACCCAAAAAACCCGAAAAACCGGGAAAACCTGTTAAACTGTCCGCCGGAGGCGGATCCCCGCCTGACGGACGGGCAGGCGCCTTAGGCGGAAAAAACGAGAAAATCAATTTTCTTGATTTTATTGATTAAACAGGAAAATCGGATAAATTGATTTTCCTGTTAAACTGATAAATCAGATAATGCGATGAAACCTACAAGTGTAGGTTTTATGCGGTTATTGAGTAATGCGATGAAACCTACACTTTTTTATTTTTAATATAAAAAATGTTTCAAAATAAACACTTTGAAACAAAAAACGACCCTCGCCTTGTATAATTCCAACCAAAATTTCCGGCTTGTGAGGAGATAAATTTAGTGAGTTTGGAGTGGAAAGCGCGATTTTGCGGTTCCTGTATAATTTAAAGGATGAGAACAAAGCGTTCCAAGCTCGGACAAATTGGAGAAAATGTTGCGGCGAAGTATCTGTCGCAAAAGAAATATCGCATTATTGAGCGGAACTTTAAACGTTCCTTCGGAGAATTGGACATTGTGGCGATGGCGCCGGATAAGACCCTTGTGTTCGTGGAGGTGAAAACGATGTATCCCGGAATCTTGAAGCCGGAGGACCATATGACGAAGGCGAAGCTCATAAAGTTCAAGCGAGCCGCATCGCTCTACGCGGGCGCGCATCAGAAACTCATCAAGGATAAAAAGGGCTGGCGTCTGGACCTCGTCGCGCTCGTGCGGGAGCCCGCTTGCGCAGGGAGGCCGGCCGGTTTCCGCATCCGCCACTATGAAAATATATACCTATAAAGTAAAGAAAATGTTTCTGTTCGTTTCGATTGATTAGTGATTAATCAAAATCTTTTTACTACACCAATTGACGATCGGAAATTGGTGTAGTAAGGAAAAGGTGGTTTTTGGGAGCAATTTTGAAAAATAAAAGATGGCGGACCTTGGGATCCGCCATTTTAATGAGAGAAAACACTGCTCCCTACGTCGTTGGGGAATGTTGTTTTGTTACCCTTCGTTTTTGCCCGTTTTTCCGGTAATATAGACAATATATTCAAATGCTTGATACCCGCTACGACCCGCGCGCGGTGGAAGGGAAGATTTATGAACTTTGGGAAAAGTCCGGCTATTTCAATCCGGATAACCTGCCTGCTAGGAAAACTAAAAACTTAAAACTTAAAACTTCCGCCAAAGGCGGATCTCCGCCCAAGGCGGATGCGCCTCGGGAGCACGCCTCAGGCGGAAAAAATTTCATAGTATATATGCCCCTCCCCAACGTGACGGGGTCGCTCCACATGGGGCATGCGCTTGACAACGTGACGCCGGACATTCTCATCCGCTACAAGCGCATGAAGGGGTTCCGGACGCTGTGGCTCCCGGGCACCGACCACGCCGGCATCGCCACGCAGTACGTGGTGGAGAAGCAGTTGAAGAAAGAGGGGACGAGCCGGTTTGACCTCGGGCGCGAGAAATTCATAGCGCGCGTGTGGGAGTGGAAAAAGGAGTATGGCGGGAAAATTCTGGAGCAGTTGAAAAAACTGGGCGTTTCGGCGGACTGGTCGCGCGCGCGGTTTACTATGGACCCCGCCTATGCCGCGGACGTTATGAAAGCGTTTATCCACTACCACAAAAAGGGATGGATCTACCGCGGATTCCGCACGGTGAACTGGTGCCCCCGATGCGGAACGAGTTTGTCGGAGTTGGAGCTGGAATATAGAGAGGAAAAAACCACGCTCTACTATATGAAGTATGGACCGTTCACGCTCGCGACCACGCGGCCGGAGACGAAGTTTGGTGATACCGCGCTTGCGGTGAATCCCAAGGATGCCCGCTACAAGCGGTATATTGGTCAAACCCTGGAGGCGGATTCGCTCGCCACCGACGGTTCATTGGATGTGCCCCGCCTGAAGAAGGTGAAACTTTTGGTGATAGGGGATGAGGCGGTGGATATGGCCTTTGGTACCGGCGTGGTCAAGGTTACGCCGGCGCACGACCTCGTGGACTTTGAGATGGGTGTGCGGCACAAGCTCCCCACGGTACAGGTGATAGACGAACGTGGGAGAATGAACGAGCGGGTGGGCAAGTACGCGGGTATGAAAACGAGCGATGCCCGTAAAAAAGTGGCTGAGGATATGCGCGCCACCGGCCTTATGGTGAAGGAGGAACCCTACGACCACCGCGTGGCGGTCTGCTACCGTTGCGGGACCATTATTGAGCCCATTCCGTCGCAACAGTGGTTCCTGAAGATGGAAAAATTAGCAGAAGCGGCGCTCGCGGCGGTCAAAACGAAGAAGGTAACCATCACGCCGAAGAATTTTGAGCGTCCGTACCGCGACTGGCTCACGAGCATACGCGACTGGACGATATCGCGGCAGATTTGGTGGGGGCATCAACTTCCAGTTTTTTTCTGTAGAAAAAAACTGGAAGCAATTTCTAATAATCAATTTTTAATTTCTAAACAAAAAGGAGAACGATTTGTGGTCGCGTTGGAGAGACCACAAACGTGTCCTTTTTGCAAACACTGCGATATGGAACAGTCGCCCGACGTGTTGGACACTTGGTTTTCTTCCGCGCTCTGGCCCTTCGCGGGGCTTTCGGAGGAGGACAAAAAGAAATATTACCCCGGTGACCTCGTGTCCAACGCGCGGGAGATTTTGAACCTCTGGGACGCGCGCATGATCTTCTCGGGGCTCGAGTTCATGGGGAAGGTGCCCTTCAAAAACATTCTCATCCACGGCACAGTGCTCACGAAAGAGGGGAAGCGGATGTCTAAGAGCTTAGGGACGGGTGCTGACCCCTTAGAGTATATAGAGCAATTCGGCGCTGATGCGACACGGTTCGCGGTCGTGTGGCAGGCGACGGGACAGGATATCCGGTGGGACGAGGCGGCGGCGGTGGCGGGGAAAAAGTTCTGCAACAAGCTTTGGAACGCGGCGCGGTTCGTCATTACACACACGCCGGCAGAGGTGTTCATGGCGAAGGCGTGCCCCCGCGGAGGCACGGCGGCGGACAAGGCAATTCTCAAAAAACTTGCGGCAGTGGCCGCGCATACCGAAAAGCACATTCAAATGTTTGCATTCAGTAAGGCGCTCCGCGGGCTCTACGATTTCTTCTGGCACGAGTTCTGCGACGTGTATGTGGAGCAATCAAAGAAACAGCTCGCCGATGTGAAGCTTAAAAAGGGCACCGAAGCCGTGCTCGCGCACGTGTTGATTTCCTCGCTAAAACTGCTCCATCCGTTCCTGCCGTTCGTAACCGAAGAGATCTATCAGAAACTGCCGCGCCGCGCCGCAGGGGGACTCCTCATAATCGTTCCATGGTAACAAGCGTCTTCGCCGTGCTCATCGCATTCGCGCCAGCCCTGGTCTGGCTCGCATTCTTCCTTCGCGAGGATGTCCATCCGGAGCCGAAAAAGTGGCTTTCCATCGCGTTTTTTGCGGGTGCGCTCGCTTCCGTCCCTGCCTTTTTTCTCCAGTGGGGGGTGCAGGGGGCCATGGGGATTGTGGGTGGAGGGGCGCTCTTTCTTGTATTGGCGTTCGCTTTCATTGAGGAGGTATTCAAATTTCTCGCCGCATACCTCGTGGTTCGGAAGAATCCGGTCTTTGATGAGCCGATAGACGCCATGATTTACCTCGTGGTGGCGGCGCTCGGGTTTGCCACAGTGGAGAACGTGTTTGTGATGAACGGCATGGCGAGCATGCGCGCGTCCTTTGGCGATTTCCTTGCGGCGGGGACCCCACTCTACACGCTCTCGTTCCGCCTCGTGGGTGCCACACTCCTCCACGCGCTCTCCTCGGCGCTCGTGGGATACTACTGGGCGCGGGGGCTCGCCTGGCCTCGGCTTGCTCACCTCGCTCAAGCTCCGGCGCCCGCCTCGCCGGAGACGACAGGCCGAGGCGGGGAGCGGACCGTTGACGCGGGGCGAGCGGGGCGCGCGGCGGGAAAGTGGATAGCGGGCGGTCTCGTCGCAGCCACCGTGCTCCACGCATTTTTCAACTACCTTGTTACGATGTTCCAGGAGACCAATCTCATCTACCCCACGCTCTTCCTCGTGGCGGCGGGGTTCTTTGTCCTTGTCGATTTTGAAAAATTGCGGATGCGCGGCGGACCGGAGGTGTGATATACTATAGAAGACATAGATCCTGTTAGAGACAACTAAAACAACTGACATGCAATCCTTTATCTACCAAAGTAAAATAACAACGTATGAGAAAAAGCCGCCCCTTTTACGGTCGTCTATGACGACCTGTCTCTAACGGGATGGAAGAAAAAACGAAGGATAACTCATCGGACGTGTTTGCGGAGCTCGCAAAGGTAAAAAGTTCCCCTATGCCGCTC
>Ga0210018_1000779_pt1 | contig 16618 bp, 11 predicted proteins | sample CryGeyCG2014_010_2_FD_183967 | JGI IMG/M metagenome (GOLD analysis project Ga0210018, IMG submission 183967) | Groundwater microbial communities from aquifer - Crystal Geyser CG09_land_8/20/14_0.10 (SPAdes) (version 2) | ecosystem: Environmental > Aquatic > Deep subsurface > Groundwater | place...
CTTTGATTTCAAACCCGACGAGCAAGTGCCGTGCGTCCGCCGTTACCTTGAAGTTTTCAGAGGGTTGTAGGTAGAACGCTCTGAAAGATGAATCTTCGCTTTTCAGGCTGTACGTTTTGCACTCCAAATAAGTAACGCGCCCGTCTGACTCGCGCATTTCAACGTCAGGATAACCTGCCGATTGGTGCTTCCCTTCGGACGTCGTCGGAATAGTTGCTTTCATGCCGAGCTCATTCAAAGCATCGCGCACAAACGGCTCAATGTGGTTTCCAACCTCGTTTGGCCGGTTGGCGAATATGCCCGTCCGGTTTGCGGTTTTCGTTGCTTTACTCAGCGCCCTAACCAATTTTTCCAACAATACCCTATCCTTCTTGTCGCTTGAATTGAACGGAACCACAGAGTAGCCAGAAATTGCCTTGATTACTATCGGAAACGGAATGTTCTTCAGCGGTGCCATGAACTTGGAAATCGTTTCTTCCAAATCTTTCACATATTTTTCGTTAATAGACATATTATTACCTCAAAAACCGAGTCTAAGTTTCTCTAGGCCATCTACTGCTGGAAATAGTGGAAAAACATCGTCGTCGCTAACTTCTGCTGCTTTTGCCGGAATTATCTTTGAAAGACAATTTCGATGAACGGTGGCATTTATCAACTCTTCATCCACCGTAATTCTAACCTTAACGATTGCGTCTTTACAGTTTTTGCATTTTTCTTCACCACACAAGCGGATACATGTTTGATCAGTTGTAACTTTTTCTTGTCCCTCAACAAACATTTCTTGATATTTATCGCATATTACAAAGGGAATATGACAAAGATTACACTTGAAACCGAAATCTCTGCTATAGCCCTTTGTCTGATTTTCAAAAAGAGCTGCTAAAGAAACGGTAGGCAGACCTGAAACTGCAGAAAACGTAGAGACTAGGTCAAGCTTCCCGCGGCCAAGTTCTAACCCCAAAACCCTACCCTTTTTGACGAGAAGGAAATCTGGCGGATCTAATACCATACTCTCTCGATTGGGTAGTTCTGAACTGCCTAAAAATTGCTGATAATTTGAAAATAGTTTTTGATGTAGGAGTAACGGGATAACATAGCCTATATCAGTATAGGTTAAGTAGGCGAAAACGAAAAGTTCTCTAGCTAAGCCAACATTTTTTAAAAGAAACGGCGGTGTTTTCTCGCTCATAAATTCATTTGTGATGCTTTCCCAGTTGTCATCAGTTGCGGTATTCTTTAGCCAGTCAATTAATATGCTATTATCCTCGGCTGTAGAATTACTATTAATTCGGCAGTCTATTATACTTTCGAGAGATGCTCTCGTCCCAGATGAATCTAAGCCTAGAAGTTCCGCGATTTCTTTTAGCTGAACTTTAGATGGGTTTGCGGTTTTGCTGATCAAATTATAAAGTTCAGCGGCGGGTATGCGTTCTCCATAGTTTAAGACAATTTCTCTTACGATTTGCATTCTAGTTTTCCCTTGAATTTCTTCATATTTTCCAGTTCCTAAGTCAACGCGGTCGATGTTATCATTAGGCGAAAAAATATTCGTAATTAATAAATAATTAATTATATCAAACCATAACCGGTACATTTGTTTGATTTTTTCTTTTTCTTCACGATAATCGTCTAATGCATAAGCTAGTCTTGAAGCAGTGAGATAAGTCAATAAATCTGAAGCATGTCTTACCCCCGCATCATCAATATCGAATAACAACTTCAGAATTTCTTCTTTTTGGGCCAGTCTATCGTCAATTTCCTTTAATCGTAATCTAATCTGCTCCTGCTGATATGGCTGGAGAGTAGCGTTTCGCCAAGCGGCGTCATATATTTTTAGAAATGTATTAATTCTATCAATTTTACTGGTAATTTTTTCCATGCGGTTACTCCTTGCGGAAAATCAAAATGTTTTCCTTTTGCATAATATTATATAATCCATAAATTATTTTTTCAACGTTCTTTTCAAGCTTGAAGCCGAGGCTTTGGCAGTAGTCGGTTGTAAGTTCAACTGTTTTAACCTCTTGCGTTTGGAAAGTGGCGTTGCCGATCACGATTGAGCAAACCTTACCTGGCTTGAGGACGCGGTACATCTCGTCATAGGTTTTCTTCAAATCCTCGTCATAAAGCTGGATTTTCGTGCCATTTGTCCCCCGCACGCCTATAAATTCGCTTCGTATCTTCGCGGTGTCCTCTCCCAACGCTTCCAGAGAGTGCGAGTCGTTTTTAACGTAATCCAAAGCAATCGAGTAAGGCGGCGAGGTTACTATCGCGTCAACGCTCTTGCTTTCAAGCGGCAGTTTCCGCGCGTCGGCCTGCTTTATCGTCGTTTTCCCGGGCTTTAGGTGGTGTGTCCTTATCGCGTCTTGGTAGTCCTTCACGGAAACAAGCATTTTTTCCACATTAGCCTTGAATTGCGTGTTGAAGTTGCGGCCCCGCCTGCTCTCGTCACTTAACGAAATTAATCTAGCAACTTGGAAGAAGTTGCGCACTTTCTCGTTTTTGATTCCCCTGATGGCGTCGTTCAGTTTAGCGCGGTTGTTTCCCCCGAAGTCGGCCAGCGAATTCCCGTTGCTATGGTTCACTATCTCGGCGCTTTCGGCCATTATTTCGGCTAGCACTTCCACGGACTGCGTTTTAACCTTGGTAATAAGATTGCAAACTGGCGATATGTCAACGCCTACACTATCAATTCCTAGAACTTGAGACTCCAAGCAAGCGGTGCCGCTCCCCACGTACGGGTCGAGAACCAAATCCCCGGGTTTCGCTTGCGAGTAATTGATGAGCGCCCTAATCATTTGCGGGTGAAACTTGCCTTTGTAGGGGTAAAACCAGTGCGTCAGGTACTGGTTTATGGAGCGCGTCTGGTTGTATTTCACGAGTTGGGAGTAAAGCGTTTTTTCCTTGTCCACGCGCTTGAAATAAGCGAGTCGGTCAACCAGTTTTCGCTTGTCTTCGACCTTTTTTAAGTCGAAAAGCCGGAATCCGTTCTTTATTTCGGCGTCGGCGCCTAGCGCCATAAGCTCAAGCTTGGCTAACGCGACCTCGTAAATGAACTGTGTATTGTCTAAGAGTTCTGCTTCCATGCCGCGCCCACCCGATCGACGTATTACTATCTAACCCATACTGCTTTTATAAGGTTATACGAGCTAGTTCTTCTGAGGATGAGTTCTAGGATACACGCGGCTGACTAACAATTAAATACTGCAGCTTCGAAACTGGCTTGATAATTTTGTTTGTACACTAGGTTATTTTTATGACTATAAACTACTGTATTTCCAAAGAAAGCATTGAACAAATCAACGATTTCTTTATGAAAGAGTATGATTTCAAACAATGGTTTTTTCGACTGAAGACGTATGATATACTACTAGAGAATTCAAATTTAGAAAAATTTGTTAATGATAGCAACGATGAGGAACTGAAAAAAGAAAATTTGGACAGATATCGGTTAGCGCTAAAATCCGAGGTTGTGTTTAATTTTTTTCATATGGCCGAAGCCCTTTTTTCTTTAATGCATGCCTGTAGAAAATCGCCAGTTCCGTGGATAGAAATGAAATCCACGCGCTCCAAAACGCTATGTGAATATGTGAATGAGGAAATAGTAAGTGGCAAAATAAGCGAAGAAGACATTCGCTTTCTTTTTTATAACGGCGTCATAGGCGAAGAGGCTAAGAAAGAAATAGTAGTCAAATCAATTCAGTTCATAAAAGAATTTCTCAAACGCACTGGGAAGATATTCTTAGAGTATGGAGAAATTTACAATGAGTATAAACACGGTCTAAGACTCGTGACGGCGCACTCTTTTATAAGTATGACTCCTGAAAACGTTCCTAATCCCAAACCATTTTTGCACTTAGAAGGAGATGCGCATGTGTTTTTGACTACCAAACTAGTTCAAAAAGAAGGCAAAAATGAAATTTATCAAATCCAACAAAATACTGTGACTTTTGACTACCCGCTTTATCTCCGTCTTTCAATATACGCTTACCGACTGATTAACAATCTCTTCAATACGCGCAGACAAAAAGAGAAATTAAAGCCCGGGGAACTTATTGAAGTAGGCACGTTCGGTTCAGAAGATATAAAGGAAATTTTTAAGGAAGATCCGAACACAAAATTCAAGTTTAGTATTACATACCCCGGATAAGATACGCCTCTGCCCGACCAACGGGAAAGGTTAGGCGATTGACGAGTCGCGTCTCGTTGTTCGCCTACCCTCGGCAGAGCTTAAATACCCCTAAAGCTTCAGCCCTGACGAGGTGAGAATCAGCTTTCGTGCACAAGCTCGCAGGAACTGAGCCTACGGTTGAATGCGGCTGCCGCGCTCTGAGCACTGGACTCAGTGCAGTGAAAAAGTGAGAACTGAGCCTACGGTTGTATGCGGCTGTCGGGAATCGAACCCGAATCGCGAGCTTTTTTCGGCGCTTCTTTTCTAGCGCAGGTCTTTTGCCCCCTGCGCTGCCTTGGGAAGCTCGAATCATGCCACTAGACCACAGCCGCGCACATTAACGGTGAACTTCGTGCATAAAAAAGGTTTCTTGATGAACCTTCTTTCCCAAAGAAGGTTCGCTGCGAATCATGCCACTAGACCACAGCCGCTTCGAGAAATTTTCGCCGGTCAAAACTTAAATGGCTTCGGTTTCAAACTTCCTCATAGCCGCGGAAGCGCTTGGCTATCACCGCGATTGCAATAACGACGAGAACGGCAATCGCCGCGAAAGCCGGCAGGTTGTCGCCGCCCGCGGGCTGCGCCGAGGCGGCTGCCGACGGCGAGTTCAGCGACACTTGGAAAGGCTGCTTGACCGTTTGGCCTTGCGTTACGACGCTCAGCTCGCCGTAAACGATTGCCTTGTTCTTGGGAAGCGGGTAGACGAATTGCACGGCGCGCCTGCCGCCCACCCCGATTTGGACGCTTGACTGCTTTTCGTCGCCGTCGAGCGTGCACGAGACGAGCGCGCCGGCTTGGGTGCTGCCCGAGTTCTCCAAGTCCGCGGTTATGGTCAGCGCGTTGCCTTCCAGCCGCGACGCGAGCGACTTGATTGAAACGCTTTCCACGACGTTCGCGGCCGCGTCCTTGCGGCCCTGCACTTCAACCGAAGCGTTCGCGCCCATCGAGTTCACGGTGAAGGAAAAGTTGTAAATGAAACCCTCCTGCAAGGCTACGGGGAACGCGACGCTCCACTCTGCGGAACGCTTGCCGCGCGGCGGGAGGTACAACAGCCGGTCGTCGTCGCCGGCAATCGCTACGGCAAGCTCGGTTGGCCGCGAGGGCGCGTTCAGGGACAGCGAAACCGCCTGCTCGGCGTCCGACTTGCTTTCCACGGAAAGCGACATCGCTTCGAGGGAGCCCGCGCCAACGCTTTGCGGCGCTTCCAACGCACCCAACTTGAACGGCAGGCTGAACGCGCCGACCTCGTTAACGGTAACCTGCACGGCCGGCTTTGAAATCGCGAGCCCCTCGGTTATCTCCTCGGTCACGTCGCCTTGGTCGCGGCCCTGCGCGAACTTTACGTGCGTCGCGTCCAAGACGCCGGCCTCGTTGAAAGTCGGGTCGAACGGAACCCACTTCCCGCCGACAACGGCTTCGACCCAGGCGTGGGGGCCCCACGACTCGCCGGAATAAACGAAGCCCGCGACGAAACGCGCCGGAATTCCCTGCGAGCGCAGCATCGCGAGCAGCAAATGCGCGTATTCGCTGCACACGCCGCGTCGGTCGTTGAACACCTGTTCGGAATCCAAACGCCGGCCCCAAAGCGAAGAATCGTAAACAACCGCGTTGTGCACCCACTCCGCCAGGCGCACTGCCTTTTCGAATTCCGTGGCCGAGCCTTCGACCGTAGCCGCAGCCTGCGCGGAAATTTCCGGCGAAATTATAACCAAGTCGCTGGCGTCCAGGTAACGCTCGTAATTCGCGGCTACCTCGGCCGAGCCCGCGTAATCCACGGCTGCGTCCACATCCATCACAATTACTTTCCTGCCTTGGAAGGCGGGCCACTCGAAGGTGAGGCGCTTGTTGCCCCACTCGTCTGCCGCCGCCGTATAGGCGTCGCTCGCGTTGTAGTCCGTATACTGGAACGAGGTGGAAGGGAACGCGAAGACGGTCAAGTGATGCATTCCGCCGGAGTCCGCGGAATCCAAATCCCACTCCAAGCCGAGCGTCAGGCTCGTAGAGCCCGCGTACTTGGGTTTCAATTCGATTGCGGCGGCAAGCGCGGACAAGAATAGCGACGCGAACAACGCGAACAGCAACAGCCTCATAGCGCTTGCATTAACGAAACGGCCAATAAAAAGGGATTGCGCGCGAAAAAAACTAGTTGTAATAGCGGTAGTGAAGCTCGCCTTCCGAGTCCGCGTCGATTATCATTCCGCAGGCGTACTCGCTCGCCTGCACGCAGTTGAGCGTGACGCGCTTGAACGCCTCGCCGGAAGCGTCGTGGTAATCCGAGACCGAATAGGTATAATTGGAAAGCGAGTCGTGGCTCTCAGCCAAAGCGCTTGAAACCAGCGTCAGCAACTGGGATTGCGTGAGGTTGACTGGCTGGAAGCAGAGCATCGAGGAGTTGTCACACTTCAAGCCGCCCGAGCATGCACAATCGACGCAGCACGAGCCGCTGGTTTCCCCCGCGTCGCACCTGTTGTTCCCGCACTTCGGCTCGCAGGCGCCAATCCCCGCGTTGCAGTAGTCTCCGGCGGCGCAACCGCAGTCACTGGCGCACGAAGAACAGTTTTCGCGGTAGTCGCCCGCAAGCGCGCAGAAGCCGTCGCCGCAGCTCGGCTGCTGGGAGGAATAATTCCCCGAAATCGCGGGAACGCCGAGGGGATTTGCCGACGGAACAGGCGTGGCCGAAGCAGTGGCTTGCGGCACGGCTACGCAACCGGCAGTGAAGCCCCCGTTGCTGCCCGCGGCCTGCGGATTGCAAAGATTTCCTTCTCCGCACGCAACGGTTTGCTCGACCCACTCGCCGGCAAGGCATTTCGTGAAGGAGAGCGCGCTCGAGTTGGCGCAGAATACGCCGCGCATGTCGCCCTCGACGCAGGATTGCGTCGCGTTCGCAGGCCCGGACGCGTTGGCCTGCTGATAGTAAACCGCGGCTATGATTGCGGCGAAGATTAGCAATAGCAGTAACTTGTTCACTTCAGCCGCACCCCGAGAACTTCGCGGAAGGGTCGCCGTACAGCACCCAGCCCTCGTTGGGCGCGCCGCGGCTGATGCTCCGCACTGCTTCGCCGACCGGCTTGCAGCCCGTGAGCGAGGCTTTCAACGCGGCGTAAGCAGGGTCATCCGCGCCTTCGGGAATGCTGTCCGTCAGGTAGCAGGTGCAATACTCATAGCCATAGGCGGCGGTGTAAACGCAATCGTCAGGGCAATCCCTCGGGTCTTCGATGGAATCCGTGTAATCAAGGTCTCTCTTCGCCGGCGTGGCGCTCGTCTTGCCCAGCGCGCCCACGAAAGCCGTGACCTTCTTCTCGCGCAACAACTCGCGCGCGATGCTGGTTGATGAAGGTGAACCCATCGAACCGCCGTAGCAAGAGGAGGAAAACACAGTCATGCCCGGTTTTACCGTCAAGTCCGCCAAGTCGCTCACCGCGACGATTTCCGCCACACGGCCCAGTTTGGAAAATCCCTGGACTTCGGTAGCCAGCTTTTTGCCTCCCTTCGAGCCGTGCGCGGTTATGTATAACAAGTTGGCGTTGCCGAACGCCGGGTCCAAAAGGGTAACGTCGCACGTTGCCCTAGTCGCAATGGGCCGCCAGCACGCGTTGGGTGCGGCAACCAGGCTCATTGCGCCGCGCATCAAAACGTTCTTCACGTCCAGAGCTTCCTTGCACAAATAGCAGTTCGGGTTGCAGTAGCCCGTGTCCATCGGATTCCAGCCCGGCGCGCCGAAGCACGAGTCGTAAATCCCGTACGCGGGCGAGCGCGGCAGTTTTGAAACGGCTGCGAGGCGATAAAGGAAAGCCGAGGCGTCCTCGCCGTCGAACGGAACGCGCCCGAACGACGGCGCGCGGGAAAGCCACGCCACGCCGAAAGCGTTGTCGCCCGAGTCGGGTTGGGGGAAAGAACCCGAGGGGTCGCCGACAATCAAGGCGAAAGAAGGCGAAGACGCGCCAGCCAAAGCGCTGCGCACCGCCCCCGCGTAATCTGTGCCTTCCTTCGATTCGCCAACGTCCTGCACGCGGATGCTTTCGCCTTGGCTGCGCTTTGCCTGCACGAACGCGTCAAGCGCGCCCGCGACCTGGCTCCAGCCCACGCGGTTCTTGTCCAGTAGGACGAGGTAATCGGCTTCGCATGCAACGCTCGGGTGAATCATGTAATAGTAATGCTTGTTCGAGCTCCAGAACAGGAACCCGCGGTTGGAGAAGTCCCCGCAAGTGGGGCACGACGGCTTGAGCGTGATTTCGAAATTGTAGTCGTCGGTTTGACTGACTTGAAAGCACTCGTCCAGCCATTCCACCGAATCCGCGGAACCCCACGGCAGGAACTTGTTGGCGCGCACCTCCTTTTGGAATAGGAGAACGCCGGGCGCCTCCAACTCGTAAAAATGGTAATACTGGGACGACTGGGAGAATTCGACCGTGTAATGGTACGCCGTCACGTCGCTGCCGTCCGTCGATTTTATCGTGTCCTGCCAGACGGCGCGCGAGAGCGACAGCAACAGCAGCACCAGCAATGCCGCCTTCAGGAAGCGCATAGTAAAAGCTCTCAACACAAATTAAAAAAGGTGCGTTTCGCGGCTGCGCTCGCGCGATTGAATGCCGCAGGGGAGATTTGAACTCCCGATCTATCGGTCTTCAGCCGATCGCTCTCCCAGGCTAAGCTACTGCGGCGGCAGAATAGATAGGATGGACGGTTTTAAAAACGGTTACCAACGCGAAGCGCGGGCCGCCGCATTTTCAAGAAAAAACGGTATTCGGCACGCCCGCGAGCGTCATGGTGGCGATGCTCCAAACGTAGTCGGGGTAGTAATCCGCGAACTTCTTGTTGCAGTACCCGGAAACTTCAGATTGGAGGCCAGAGCCCCGCGAAACTTTCGCGAAGCAGTCCGCCAGGAACTTCTGCCTGAAATAGCGCAAGTCGACCGCGTTGAATGCCGCACCCAAGTCCGAGCGCTTGGAGCGCGCGTACACGTAAACCTCGGTTAGCGGGTCGGACACGGTCCATTGGTTGTACTCGCCGACGACCTGGTCGTTGCAAGTCACGCAAATCGACAGGCTGTCCACGATGAACAGTGCCACGTGCGAGAACCCTATCGCGTTGACCGGCGCCGCCGTCGTGCCCGAGCGCAGGAAAGCGCGCAGCACGTTCAAGTCGCGCCCGCCGTGCGAGTTGACTTCCTTCAGCCCCGCCGCGTCGAATGACGCCGAGTAGCACGACTGTAGGAACAGGGTGCGCGGCAGCGAATCGAATTCCTTGAACGCGCCGTTGCCAGCGTCGTACGAGGCGCGCGCGAAAATGTACCAGTCCGGGCTGGAATCGAAGTCGCCGCGCAGCGCGCGCAGCTCCGCCGCGGTGCTCTTGAAGTAATTGGAATGGAACGCGAGCCAGGCAAGCGAGTGGCTCGCCATCAGCCGCTTGACTTCCCCATAATCCGAGCAGTCGGTGGAGGGGTTGAAGTTGTATTCCGCAGGCTGGAGGCACAGCGGAGGCGACTGCGCGAAGTCGGCGTGGGAATCCCTGTCCAGGCTACAGTAGGGCATGCCGTTCAGCTGCTCGAAACTCCGCTTGCTGCGGCACGAAATCAGGCAGTCATCCCCCCCGCACGAGTCGGAAAGCATCAACAGGTTTTTGCTCTCCGTTGCGCGCCCGCTCGCGTTAATCTGGCGCGCTATTAGTGCGGCTTCGCCGGGCAGGCGCGAAACTATAAGATAGGTGGAAGCATCGGGAAGCCGCGTCGACGGCGAAAGCCCGGCCTTGAGTCCAGCGTACCAGTCCGCGTCGAACGCCCGGTCCGAAGGCGCCTTCAAGGCCGCGTGCGCCGACGGGCTCAATCCATCCTTCTGGTCGCCCGTCAGGATTTGCGCGAAATCCAGTTCAAGCAAAGGCACGCCGCCCCATGCGGGGTCGCCCAAAAGGAGCAGCTTGCGCTCGCCGCTTTTGGCGTAGACGCGCTCTTTCAAGTAAGACACGCACTTGTCGCGCACGGTCGTCGCCGGTGAATTGGAAGGCAGGACGCAATTCTCGGATTCCGCCGCGCCCGCGTCGTCGGCCAACGCCTTGCCCGAGGAGTAGTCGATGAATTTCACACTCTCGCCGCGCTTTGCCGCTTCCGCAGCGTAGACGCGGATGCCGTAAAACGGCGTGTAAGAGTACTCGTTGGGATACTGTGCCTTTGGATAAGGAGAGCCGTAAACCTTGGCCAGCCCCCCGTAACCCGAGTCGAGCCCGTTTCCGAGGATTACGGTGTCCACGTCCTTGCAGTTCACCCCGAACGATATGCCCAGGCGGTATCCCTTGTGCGACACCGGCGCCAAGTCGACGCGCAGCGCCTTGTGGCACGCCTGGCAGGTGGGCAGGTAGTAAATGTTGAAAGTTTTCTTGGAGGCGTCGAAATAGTTCCTTTGCGTGACGGCCCTCTTCGGCCGGTCGGGAGTGTAAACGCCCGAAGAGTCGGTTCCCACGAAACCGTACTCGGTAGCCAGCGGAAAGCAGTCCTTGTCCAGCGTCGACAGCCCGCTCACCAGGAAGGCGGAATTGAAGTCGCCCGCGGCGGCAATCCACCCGGAAAAGTCCGCGCCCGCGTCCTTCTTGCGCGAGTTGCCGTCCTTCGCGCCCACCGCGGCCATGTACGCTTTTGCCTTGGCGCCCGCCTCGCTCGCCAAGTCGATGGACGCAGTCGTCCGCAGCGAGTCGAACTCGCCCGCGTCGAAGACGCAGTAAGTCACCTTGTCGCCGCCGTCCTTGATTATTTCGCACTCCACGTCGCCGTACGCAGCATAGACTGCGGGCAAAAGCAATAGCAAGGCAAGAAGCCAAACCGCGCGGCGCATGAACTAAACAGGGTCAAACGCCAATTAAAAACCATTTGTTAAAGAAAAAAAATGGTGGGCTCGCGGAGAAGCAAAAGCCTTGCCCCTTTCTTTGCCTTGCCTTTCTTTTTTGGAAAAAGAAAGGCGATGGCGCCGCGAAAGAAAAAGAATTTGGGTGCGATGGCGCCGCGCCAAAGAAAACCGTTTAGCGCTGCGAATCAAAAATAGAATTAGTGGGCTCGCGGAGAAACAGGAACGAACCTTCTTTGGAAAAGAAGGTTCATCAAGAAAACGCCAAAAAAACGGAGTGGGCTCGCGGAGAATCGAACTCCGAATCTCCACTGTGTGAGAGTGGCGTCTTAACCATTCGACCACGAGCCCTTGGTTAAGAAAATTTCAACGGGTCACTTGGGCTTCTCGCCCTGTATTTCAGAGCCGAAGCCCTCGCGGCGGTGGAACCCGCCCATGGGGCGCATCTGCATGCGCTCGCGCTGGCGCTCCTGCATGCGTTTCTTCTTGTCGTAAATGCGGAGATGCTTCCCGCAAGACGGGCAATAGCACACTTCGCGCGTGACCGTCCGCATGTAAGGCTGCCCCTGGATGATGTCCTTGCGCTCGAGCGGGTTCGAGAAGAGCGCCTTCTCGATGAACACCGCCTTGTCGCGCCTGACCTGCCTTCCGCACTTCTCGCAAACGACGAGCCTTTCCTTACCGCGATTAGCCATTAATCCAAACACCCCTAAAGCGTACCAATAATTCAAGGCGAAAACACATTAAAAACCTTCCAATTGGCTTTTTCAAGCCTTGCCCAGCGCCTCGCCGTAAAGCGTGAAAGCCCGGCGGTCGCGCGCCTTGCCCACCGCGAAAAGCGGGCCGAGAAGTTTCTCCTTGTTCACGCGCGTTCCCCCCGCGAGCAAGCCGAACGCGGGCAAAACCACGAGCTTGCCCTTCCCGAGCGAAGCCTTGAGCCAGCACTGGACCTGCCACTTGCCCAAGGAATCCTCGAACGAGTAAATAGGGTGCTGGTGCCCGCACAAAATCGTTTTCCGCGCAAGCACCTCGTCGCAAGGCCACGCGTGCCCGTGCACCAAGCCGATGCCCTCAAAGACGATGCCGCAAGGCGGCTCAACCGTCAAGCCCTTTACGCCCGAAAGCATGGAGTCGTGGTTGCCCTTCACTACCGTAACCTCGCAGCCGATTGCGTCAACGAACTCCCGCACCATGCGGCGTTCTTGCGCGTCAAAGCCGCGCACGTCGTGCTTCGCGTCGCCCACGATTACCAGCCGCTTCGTTTTCGTCTTCTCCATCAACGCGGCAACTCGCGCCGCCTCCTTCAAGTGCTGCGGCGCAAAACGCAAGCCCTGCTTCCGCAGCTCGAGCTCCACGCCCAAGTGCAAGTCCGCTATCATGAGGGTCTTGCCGGAAACCGCCGCAGGCTCGCCCGTAACCAGCTTCACTTTGCCCGCCTTCCCGCCCGCTTTCCGAGCTTGGGCGGGTTGCGGTGGAAGTAGTGCGCGAGCGCGCGCCTCGTGTGCCCCTTTTCAACCTTCACGCCGCGCTTGGCGGGAATCATTTCGCGGAGCATTCCCTCCTCGCGCTTCTTGAAGCTTGAGAGCAGCAAGCGCGCGCGGTTGACGTCGCCAGACTCGAGCGCGTCCTCTATGTCCTGCGTGGCTTCGGCGCGCGCCTGGTGCAGCGAGCGGAAGCGCTTGGCGCGCTCCTCGAACTGCACGGCGAGCGGGCCGCCGAATTCTTGGAATGACTCGAACTGGTCGAACAGCGCGTAAAAGGCTTTGCCCAAGTACAACAGCGAAAGCAGCGCGAACGCTCCCGGCAACACGAGGAACAACGGCGGCGCGCGGTAGTACACCGCGAAACAGGCGAGCACGCTTATGATGAGTATCAGCAGGGCGGCGAACGCTTCCGACGCCTGGCGCGCGAACGATTCCGAAGGAAGCGTCGGGAAGGCGCGCTTCAGCGCGCGCTCGGCGAGCGTGCGCACGAGGTAAACCAGCTGCTTGAGCGAGTCGTAAGCCGGCCAGGCAATCAGGAACAGTATGCCCAAGCCGAGCGAGAAGCTGCTCGGGCCGGGAATGAACGGGAACGAGATTTGCAAGTCGAGGAGGTAACTGATGTAGACGATGGCGAAAATCACGACGAAGTTGCGGAACAGCTTGCGGATGACCGCGGAGTGCTCGTCTTTCAACGCTTCCGTGGCAAGCCCCCCCGCGGCGAAAAGGCGGCGCGAGAAGACCGCGAGGCCGTCGCGGATGCGGCGGGGGTAGACGTTCGCGAACAGGCGCGCGATTGCCGAGCGGTTGTTGTAAAACAGGGGCGCGAGCAGGCTCGTGGAGAGGACGAGGAGGAACGCGAGGCCGATTATTTCGCCCGGGTTGGACACCACGCCGCTGGCGGCCGCGGCGATTATGAGGCTGAACTCGCCGATCGGGAGCATGAGTATTCCGCAAGTCACGGCCGAATCGTTGGATTCTCCGAACACGGCGCCGAACACGCCGTAAACCAGGATTTTGGAGACGAAGTACAGCGGCAGTATCGCGGCGAGCATGAGGAACACCGTCGCGTTGGCCGGGAAGACCGCGGCGGCGCCGAACGCCACGAAGAAGAAAAGCACGAAGAACTCGCGGAAGAAACCGAGCTCGCGCTTGATGCGCTCGGCGTAACGCGTCTCGGCCAAAGCGAATCCCGCGAAGTACGCGCCGAGCACGGTCGAGAGCCCCAGCAGGGAGCCCAAATAGGCGACGACTATCCCCACGCCCACCGCGAGCAAGGGCATCTTGTCCTCCTGCCCGCGCGCCGCCAAAAAGTCGAGGACGGGCGCCGCGAGCTTGTTGACCACGAAGAACGCCGCGATGACGAAGAAGATGCCGTTAAAGACGACCGCATTAACCGAACCGCCCTGCTTGGAGAGCGTCGAGAGCACGGCGAGCACAACGATGGCCACGAAGTCCTCCACTATGAGCGACGAGATGCTGATGCGCGCCTCGGGCGAGTCCAGGATGTGCTTGTCGAGGAGGAACTTCGCGATTATGACCGTGCTAGCCATGGGCAGCAGCGAGCCGATTACCAGCGCCTCCAAATCGCCGTAACCGAAGAATTTCGCAATCCCGAACCCGATGGCGAACGACACGAGCATCTCGACCATGACGACGACCGTGGCGACCGCGCCGCGCTCCTTGAAGCGCTTGATGCTCAACTCCAGCCCCAGGTAAAACATGAGCACGAGGAGCCCGATTTCCCCGAAAACGGAAGTAATCTCGTTCAACGGCGTCAAATAGCCCAGCATCAGGGGGCCGAGCAGTATGCCCGCCAAAATGTAACCGAGCGATGACGACAGGCCCACGCTCGAGAAAAGCGAGCCGAGCACGAGCGCGGTGAGCACCGCTCCCCCGATTTGTATGACCTGCAGGGTTACGTCCATTGAAAAGAGGAAAGAAAGAGGGAATAAAAAGAAAAGGGTTGAAGCGCCTTTTCAGCGCTTCTTGAAGTACTTCTGGTACGCGAGCAGCGCGGCGATGACCGCATCCTCAAGCACGACCCACGGCTGGAGCGAGCACGCGTCCACGAACAGCACCGCGACGAGCGGCAGCACGAACGCGGCCAGCGCGATGAGCGCGAACTTGTACCTCGCGTCCTTGTCGGCAATCGTTCCCAAGAGCTTGCCCGGCTTGTTCAGCCACGCGAGCGCTCCCGCGATAAGCGCGAGGATGAAGAGACCGCCAATGCACGGGCTGGCGAAGCCGGTCGCGAGCGCGGTAGCGGGCGCAATCGAGGGCGTCACGGTCACCGCGAGCGCGGCAATCGTCGGGGTCGGCGAAGGCGTCACCGCGGCCTGCGTCACCACTTGCGGAGTGGGCGAAGGCTGGCCCGGCGCGGATTCGGTCGGCACGGGCGTTGCAACGCTTCCGCCGCTGCGAACGATTTCAGTGTAAGGCAGGGTTATGTCGTGGCTCGTGTCGCCGCCGCCACCCTGCGTCGTAGGCGTCGGAGTCGGCGTCACGGTCGGTTCAGGTGAAGGAGTCGGCGTGGGAGTCGCTTCGGGCTGCTCAACCGCGAGAACGGCCGCGACCCAGTTCATGTTCAGCAATCCCTGCCCGTCGACTTGCGCGGTAGCGCTGGAATCTGCCGTGGAAACGTATTGCGTAACGTTGAACGCGTCGGTGTCCCATTCGGTCCCGTCGCTGTCGTCCCACATCGAGTTGGACAGCAGGTTGCCGTTGAACAGCGACGCCACCGCGTCGTTCGTTGAAGAGTTGGCCGCGCCGCCACCGCCGCCCATGAAAGTCACTCCGGCCTGTTCGGCGGAAGCGAACCCGTTGAACACGGTGGTGACGTTGAAGCGGTCGTTGCCCGCGCCGTCGTTAACCATGACGCGCACGTTCGGGCTCGCCTCGTCCGAGTAAACCACTACGAGTCCCGCGCCCTCGACGTTGAACAGGCTGGAACCGTCGCCGCCGACCACATAGGAGCCACTCGCGTTGACGATTTCAGTCACGTCCGCGCGGTAACTAACCGGCAGCACGCAATAGTCGGGACCTTGGTTGACGAAAGAGCCGATTTCGGAGCCGTTGACGGGCAAGCCGTTGAGCGTCATCGCGCTGAAGTCCGTCTTCGTCGGGTTCAGGTTAATTGCGCTCCAGTACATGAAAGCCTTGACTACCGTCGAGTTTTCCGGCAGCGTCACCGTTATGGTCTTGCTCGCAGGGTCGGGGCGCAAGCCGATTCCGTCGGCGAACACGCCGCCGTGGCCCGTCCAAGAATAATATTCAGCAAGCGCGCCGGCCGTGCTGTTGCAATCGCTAGGCTCGGGCGTCGGGGTGGGCGTGGGAGTCGGCGTAGCAGTCGGGGTTGGCGTCGGCTCCTGGTTTGCCTCGCAGGTAAATCCGCCGATGTCCGCCCAGTCGACTGCAACCTGTCCGTAGGTTCCGCACGACGGCCATATCGCGTCGGTTGCGCTGAGCAATATCGTTATAACGCCGGTCTTGTTCGCGAGCGCGTATTCCAGCGTGTTCCACAATTCTATGCCGTCTTGCACATCTGTGTAGTTCGCCAGGAACTCGCCGTCAACATAGACGTCGAACGAGTCGAAGTCGCTCAAGCCGTCAAGGCTGCGCAGCCGCAGCTTGTCCGCGTAGCGCCCCTCGCTTACGTTCAGCGTGAACGTAGCGTTGCGGCCGTCGTCGTTGCAGTTAACCTGTTCGATAACCTGCCTATAAGAACAATCAATTCCGCCGTTGCATCCGCCGTAGCTTCCGCTGTTGTTCGCGGCGCTCCATCCGGCGATTGCGTGAGTTGCCTCGCTGTCGGCATTGCCGACGTCAAGGTAGTCAATCGGTTCCACAATCGGCACCGCGTGTTCATTCTCAGAGCAGGACGGCACGAGAGTCGGGGTAGGAGTCGGCGTGGCAGTTGGAGTAGGCGTCACGGAAGGACTAGGAGAAGGCGTAGCACTGGGGTCAACGGTCGGACTTGGCGTAGCAGTTGGAGTAGGCGTAGGCGTCGGAGTGGCAGTCGGCGTGGGAGTAGGCGTCGGAGTTGGTGTGGGCGTCGGAGTGGCAGTCGGCGTGGGAGTAGGCGTCGGAGTTGGTGTGGGCGTCGGAGTGGCAGTCGGGGTCGGGGTTGGCGTAGGAGT
>Ga0210018_1000781_pt1 | contig 16606 bp, 12 predicted proteins | sample CryGeyCG2014_010_2_FD_183967 | JGI IMG/M metagenome (GOLD analysis project Ga0210018, IMG submission 183967) | Groundwater microbial communities from aquifer - Crystal Geyser CG09_land_8/20/14_0.10 (SPAdes) (version 2) | ecosystem: Environmental > Aquatic > Deep subsurface > Groundwater | place...
GCGAGCGGGAAATTCGGGGAAGCTTGGCTGATGTGGCGCCGACAATTTTGGATTTACTGCGCGTGCCAATTCCGCAGGAAATGTCCGGGCAGAGCTTGCTTGCGCAATGCGCGTAAAAACACACAATTCCAAAGTTTGATTAAAAGCGTTTTCTGTGGCATCATTATATCTGTATTGAAACCTTGATTTTTTAACACGAACAACCAAGAAGAGAACGAATCAATGTACACAAATTAATTGAATAAAAATATGACAAGTTTGTTTGGTAAAAAACCAGCAAGGCCAGAATGGAATACTGAAAAAGCAGAAAGAGAATTGGAGCGAAGCCCCGAAGCCTTAGAGGCGCAAAGGGCCCTGACCAAAACGCTCAGACAGGAATTGGCTTCTTTACAAGCAGAGTTAGGGAACATATTACAAAACATAGAAAAAGGAACAGCTGTGGAAGGCACAGGAAAAAGAATAAGAGAATTAAGAAAAAGAATTATTGAAAAAAAGAAGGAATTAAGAGTTGCCCAGGAGCGTTTACAACGAAATGAAACAGCGTAGAAGTAGGTACCCAACCATTTAATTCTGATTGAGTGTTGAAAAACATGCGAGAACTTTGGTAGTTCATCAAAAGCAAAATTTCGAACAATGTCTTGCATTGCGGGATGGAAAAGGATAAAAGCAACTCTGTATTTCGCAGAGTTTGTTTTTATCCCTTCAGTTAGAAGACCATGGGCTTCTTTTCAAATCATGGATCTTGAATCTTGAATCATGGATCTTGAATCATGGATCTTGAATCATGGATCTTGAATCATGGATCTTGAATCATGGATCTTGAATCATGGATCTTGAACAAATTCCAATTTCCAAAACCTAAAATACAAAACAGTTTTGAATTTGGAATATTAAGGTCTTCGCAAGAACAAAGTTCTTGCGAAGACTTAGGACATTGGTTATTAGAATTTAAAATTTGTTTAGGATTTTCCGCCATAGGCGGACCAGCCTTTGGCTGAAAAAATTAGGATTTGGGATTTTTACTGTATAATGTCTTTCATGAATGCATTTATTTTGGGCTCGCAGGATGTTTTTGAGTACGACCGCGCATATTCGCTGTTAACGCGGGAATTGGGCAAAGTGGTTGCCATTGCGCGAAGCGTACGCAAACCGCAATCCAAGCTTGCAGGACATTTGGACGCGCCGCATTTTTCATGGGTTGAGGTGATTGCAACCAGCAAAGGATGGCAGATTACACAGGCATTGGAACAGCTGGCGTACGCGCGCATACGGAAAAATCGCGATGCGTTAAAAGCCGTGTTGCAATGTAGCCAGTTTTTAAATGTATTTTTGCCCGCTCTTGTTGGTTCATACGAATTTCAGCATATAGTTGGCAAGCAGCAAGGCGACGAGGAAAAAGTATTTATGCTGTGGGGTGATTTTTTAGACCATATGGAATTATATGCCGAGCAGCTCAATGAAACGGATTTTGATTTTATCAGGGCGCAATGCGTGTTGCGCGGGCTTTCTTTGCTTGGATTTTTGCCAGATGTAGCCGTATGTAATTCATGCGGGAAGCAGTTTTCCGCGCGCGGAGCGTATCTTGCTGATAACCAGCTCGTATGCGATGCGTGCGCCGTATCCTTACGCGCGGGCGCAAACAGCATTTCATACAGCGTGCTTAAAACAATCCAACAAATTATGTCCGGCACATGGGTTTTGAAAGACCACTATGCAAAAGCAGTAACCAGATGCGCTGATTATTTTGAGCGTCAAAGCGAACAGTTCATGCTATAATGAAATCAACGAATAATGAATCCGTTGGTTAATGAAACGAATATACGCATGTTCAATTTTTTCTTTTCAATCTATGCCAAACGAGCAATCAAAACCACAAATTGACCCCACGAGGGCAAAAACATCATGGGTTCACTCTGCTGAACAAAAACAGCAAACGCCTGTTGCGCAAGAACATTGTGTGCGAAAATTTCCGTTTGATGTAAAAAAAATAGCTCTGTATGCATTGGTGTTTTTTGCAATTGCAGGAATTGGATTCCTTGCGGTTAATGTATTTTTGCATATGGGCCAGCAAGATGCGGTTTCTATTACGGCCTCGGGTCCGCAGTCGGTTCAGCCCGGCGCGACAACGACCTTTACCGTGACAATTCATAACATAGACCGCTCCAACGCATTAAGCGATATTGCGATTGCTACCAAGGCAGATGCGGGTACGGTGTTTCCGGAAAAACCATTATTTGCTACCACGCAACGTTTGATTGATAATTTGCAGCCAAATCAGGAACACACAGAAACGTTTTCAGCTGTTTTTTGGGGAAAACAAAATGATGCAAGGACTATTGATGTGACGGTTTGGTACAAACTCGGAACTTTGAGCACCAGGTTTCAAAAAACAATTTCATATACTCCGCATATCGCATCCGATGTCGTATTTCTTCATATGAGCGTTCCGGAACAAGTGCTTCCGGACCAGCAGTTTTCATTTTCCGCTTCGTATGCGAATATAGGAACCGCACGTATTGGGCAGGGAACGGTTCGCATTGAATTTCCTGAAGGATTTGCGGTTTCCAAAATAGATCCGGATATGAAGCAAGACGGTACTGCCAGGACAGCGGCGTTTGCGCAACTGGAGCCTAAGGCGGAGACAATCATTTCTGTACAGGGGGTGATTGCGTCAAGCGCGGGGCAGGGAAAACAAATTACTATGCGCGTCACGACTTTGGTGCGCAACGTTTCTATTGAACTTGGAGCAATCCAGAAAAATGTATTGGTGATTAGCAGTCCTTTAACCTTGAGCATCAGCGTGAACAATAAGCCCGATTATGCGCTCAGTCTTGGGGAAATCGCGCAGTATACATTGACATTTCAAAATAATTCCTCTGTTTCTTTGAAAGATGTGGTGATTATGTCCGATGTATCAAACCCGTGGTTTTTACTTGATACCATGCAGGCGCGCAACGGCTCGTTTTCGTCAAAAGATAAAACCGTTACATGGAACGGCGGCACAGACCCTGCATTGCTTGTTGTTAATCCGGGACAAAGCGGAGCTGTTTCGTTTTCCGTAAAAATACGGCAAGGATTTACGCAAGGGCAAATAAATAATACGGTTGCAGTGCATGCGGATATTTCTGCGCCGAACACATCCCAAAATATCGGCACAGCGATTGCAAGCCAGGCGAATATAGTGAGTAAGATACAAGGAATGATTGGGCTTACCGCAACCGTGTGGTATCGTGACCCGTATTCAAGCGGTTTTGCGCAAAGCGGTCCTATGCCGCTTCGCGTGAATCAGACAACCGCATACAGCGTTCATATGCGCGTTTCTGTTCAGGCAAATGATTTTCGCGATATATCAGTGCAAACCGTTTTACCCGCAGGTGTAAGTTGTTCGGGCAATGTCAAAGGAGATGCGCAGGGGTTTTTGTGCAATCCCCGCACCAACGAAATTGTTTGGACAATTCCGAGCATTTCAGCGTATACTGAAAAAGAGCTAATTGTCCAAGTGAATGTTGTACCGTCCGTGGACCAGGTTGGACGAACAATTCCCATTTTAGGGCAAGCGACTTCAAACGCGACTGATGCGTTTACGCAAACCGTCGTATCACAGCATACGCAGGGAATTATGTCAGACCTGCCAGACGACTCAAGCGTTGATGCGATTACTGGGAGAGTATCCTTGTAGAATTATGAACTCTAAGTGAACTACCATTGGTTAAAACCGGTGGTCTTCTCGCCCCTTCTTTGTAAATTTAAGTGCAGGAAATTTAAAACAGAGACAATGTGATCAAGAGTAAGGATTCTACTAACGCGGCGATGGTCATTGAGATTTTGACATTTGGTATTATTTGTAATTTGGAATTTTATACACTATGGATACAATGGATAAAATAGTCAGCTTGTGCAAGCGTAGGGGGTTTGTATTTCCCGGAAGTGAAATTTACGGCGGGTTGCAGGGCTTTTATGATTTCGGCCCGTTGGGGGTTGAAATGAAAAATAACCTGAAAAGTTTGTGGTGGAATTGGATGACTCGCGAACACGATAATGTGGTTGGGATTGACGGCGCCATTATTACTCACCCGAAGGTTTGGGATGCCAGTGGACATGTGCAGAGTTTTGTTGACCCATTGGTCGAATGCAAAAAATGCCATCATCGATTTAAAGCAGACGACCTTAATAAGAATGCCTGTCCGGATTGTGGCGGGTTATTGACTGAACCAAAAATGTTTAATATATTGGTTCCGACCCAGATTGGCGTTGTTGAAGACGACAAAACAAACGTGTATCTTCGGGGGGAAGCCTGCCAGACAATTTATTTGGATTTTAAAAATGTTTTGAATAGCAGTCGATTAAAAATCCCATTTGGCATTTGTCAAATCGGCAAGGCGTTTCGTAATGAAGTGACACCGAAGAATTTTTTGTTTCGGCAGAGAGAATTCGAACAGTGGGATTTGCAATGGTTTTGTCGCCCTGCAGAAATGGAACAATGGTTTGAGTATTGGAAAGCAGAACGGATGCATTGGTATAAAAGTATTTTTACGCACCCGGAAAATCTGGGTTTTTATGAACATGAAAAACTCGCGCATTATGCCAAGAAAGCATTTGATATTGAATATACGGCATCGCCGTTTGGCAAAGAGATAGAAGGGATTCATTGGAGAGGCGATTGGGATTTATCGCGACATTCGAAGTTTTCCGGTCAGGATTTAAGTTACACTGATTCGGAAACTGGCGAGAAGTTTGTTCCCAACATTATTGAAACATCGGGTGGGGTTGATCGGACGTTCCTATTTTTGATGCTCGATGCCTACACCGAAGAAAAAGATAGAATCATTTTGAAATTACATCCAAGCATTGCGCCGTATAAAACTGCTGTTTTTCCTTTGTTAGCCAATAAACCGGATTTAGTCCATAAGGCCCGCAAAGTATATGAAATATTAAAAGGTAGTCATCAGTCATCAGTAGTCGGTAGTCAGTTAAATATTGCATGGGACGACAGGGGCAATATCGGCAAACGCTATTACAGCCAAGATGAAATCGGGACGCCGTATTGTGTGACAATTGATTTCCAAACACTTGAGGACAGCACCGTAACAGTGCGCGACCGCGATACTGCCAAGCAGGAACGGGTTTCGATTTCCGAGCTCAAATCGTATATAGTGGGGAAGACAGTTGTTCCGAGAAAGATTGAGAGGATGCCCGGCGCGTAGCCCGTGCATCATTTCTTCATTTTTATCCAAATAGTAAAGTCTTCGCAAGAACAAAGTTCTTGCGAAGGCAAGGCTCAACGGGCTTCCACAGAGCGAAATCTCTCTCAACACTTTGCGCTCGCGCGTAAAGGAAAGCACTAAATCCTAAGCGCTAAATTCTAAACAAGCACAAGATTCTAAATTCTAATGTTCAAAACAGTTTGAAATTTGTGATTTGATATGATTCACGATTCAGGATCCAGGATTCAAGACTCAAAGTTTAGAGTTTAGGAAAAGGGACTTAAAGTTTAGGATTTAGGATTTAGAAATTAGGATTTGTTTAGGATTTAGAGTTTGGTATTTAGGATTTAAGAAGTAGTATGTCCCGTAGTAGTCCCGTAGATTGTTGTAGTCGTCATAACAACCAGAGACTATGCAACAGGACAACCTTAAACTTGTAAGATGGAATAAATAGAATAATTAACGGGATCACTACAGGGTATGCCCCGTAGTAGATTTTCAACAGTCGCGAAGCGACAAAAGAAAACACTAGGTATCACAAAAAGAAATAGTTATGTATACTAAAGATTAATAATGTAATGAGAATGAACGTTAATTAAGTTGAAAATTCACTACAGGGTATGCAAGAAAAGTTTTACATTACAACAGCTATTCCTTATACTAATGCCCCGCCGCATATTGGGTTTGCATTGGAACTGATTCAAGCGGACGTAATCGCCCGATATCAACGCATATTGGGCAAAGATGTATTTTTTTTGACCGGTACGGACGAACATGGTTCTAAGGCAGCGCACGTGGCAAAAGAACATGGGAAGTCCCCGCGCGAGCTCGGAGATGAAAATTCAGCAAAATTCTTGAAATTATGCGAAGCGTTGAATATTTCAAACAGCGATTTTATCCGCACCACGGACGAACACAAACACTGGCCGAGCGCGCGCAAAATGTGGAATGCGTTGGTTTCCGCAGGAGACATTTACAAAGATACTTATGTCGGCAAATATTGCGTCGGATGCGAAGCGTTTTTAACTGATAAAGATTTGGAAAACGGTTTATGTCCGATTCACAAATGCCTTCCGGAGGAATTGAAAGAGGAAGATTATTTTTTTCGACTTTCCAAATATCAGGATGAATTGAAAAAACTTATTGAATGCGACGAAATTAGAATCATTCCGTTGAGCCGCAAAAACGAGATTTTGGCGTTTCTTAACCGCGGACTCAAAGATGTGAGTTTTTCGCGTCCAAAAGAAAAGCTTGCATGGGGTATTCCGGTCCCGGACGACGATTCGCAGGTGATTTATGTGTGGGCCGATGCATTAACCAATTATTTATCGGGCGTAGGGTTTGCCGAAGCAGGGGCGCAATTCCAGCGGTTTTGGCCTCCGGATGTGCAAATCGTTGGTAAGGATATTTCACGGTTCCATGCGTTGATTTGGCCTGCAATGCTGTTGTCCGCAGGGGTGCCGTTGTATAAAACATTGTTTGTGCACGGATTCATCACATCGGGTGGGGAAAAAATGTCCAAATCGCTTGGCAATGTGGTTGACCCGTTTGATTTGATTTTGCGGTTCGGGTCCGATGCGGTGAGGTATTTTTTCACGCGCGAAGTGCCGGCGTTGGATGACGGCGATTACACAGAAGAAAAATTCATCGCCAGATACAACGGAGACCTTGCAAACGGCATTGGCAACCTTGCGAGCAGAATTGTAAAACTCGGCGTGTTGTCCGGACGCGAAATTGCGTTTTCCCCAAACGACTTGAAAGATACGATTGAACAAACAGAATTAAAATACCGCGCGCATATGGAGCAATTCCAGTTTAACGATGCGTTGGCCGCTGTATCGTTTTTGATAAGCGCAGGGGATGAGTATATCAATCAGAATAAGCCATGGACATTGAGTAGAAGCATTGACCTTGAAGAGCAAAAGAAATTTGATGCGATAATATCATCGCTTGCGTTTGCGTTAGGGCATAGCGCCGTGCTGTTGCTGCCGTTTATTCCATGGAGCGCTCAACGCATTTTGGATGCATTGCAGATTGTGGACATTCATCTGGAAACATGGCAAGGTAAAAAAGTAAAGTTTGTACAAACCCCCGCGTTATTTCCAAGAAAATAAAAAGCACGATACCAATATACGAATTGTGCGAACGATACGAATGATACGAAAAGTATGGATTTTTTTGATTCGCATTGCCATTTGCCCCCGCACGGAAGACATGAAAAAACCGCTGGTCAGATTTTAAAAGATGCTGCGGATGCGGGTGTTGTCGGGTGTGTTGCTATTGGAACATCAATTTGCGAAAACGAAAATGTGCTGCGTATTGTTAAGGAACATCAAAACGTGTACGCGGCAATCGGCATATATCCTCACGAGGATAAAGATGTTGCGCTTGCGGATTTACGGCAATGTTTATCTGCGCAAATTGCTTCGTGTTCCAAAGTTGTTGCAATCGGCGAATGCGGCATTGATGTAAGCGAAAAGGAAAACGGTAGACAGATTCAAGACCAAATTAATTTGTTTGAAATGCAGATTGAATTGGCAATGAAATATCATTTGCCTATCATTATTCATAATCGCAACGGAGATAATGAAGTATTGGCATTGATGAAAAAGTACGCCAGCCAGGGGTTGCGCGGAGTTGCGCATTGTTTTTCGCAATCATGGGAATATGCCCAGCAGCTTTTGCAATGCGGATTATATATTTCGTTTTCAGGTATGATTACGTATAAAGCGCGAAAAGGAATTCTTGAAACAGTGCGCAATGCTCCCATAGACAGAATTTTAATTGAAACCGATTCGCCGGACTTGCCGCCAGAAGGATTTCGGGGTCAGGTGAACGAACCGAAAAACGTTTTTGTCATTGCGCAAAAAATAGCATACGTGCGCGGAATGTTGCTTGACGACATCGCCCAAAAAACATATGAAAACGCAAAAACCCTATTTCGCATTCATTAAACAGCGCATCAATGCCGCGCACCGAATCATAATTGCAGGGCATACGGGGCCTGATTTTGATAATGTAGGTTCGTGCTTGGCATTGTATGAAGTATTACGCGCCATGCGAAAAGGAGTTGTGATTGCGTCTGATTTTCATGAATCTATATGGCGTGAAGTTGCCATGGACAAGTTGCCTAACCAAGTGAAAATGAGTTCACTTGCGTTGTATAAACCCGACGTCGTTTTTTTGCTTGATTATGGCAAAAAAGAAAAAATAGACGCATCTGTGCTGTGGCTTATTGAACAAACAAAACCGTTCGTGATTACCATTGACCATCATGAATATCAGTCGCAGTTCGGAGATATTGTGTGGGTTGATTCGGCATTCGTGTCTACAACTGAAATGCTGCATATGTTGTTTTCAAAAATCAAAGCGCGCATACCCGAGCAGGCGAATTATTATTTGCTCTTGGGCGTATGGGGGGACACGGGCGCGTTCGCGTATCAGCGCGCGTCAAAACGGCTGCTTCGTATGGTGAACGCTTTAGTGACGCAAGGAGATGAAATACAGCGTATTATGGAATTGCTGCATCAAAAAATGGATGCGGATGAGTTTCGTTTATACGGAAAATTGCTTGCGAGTATTTCATATGATGCATCGCTCGGGCTTGGGGTGTGCAAAATTCGTACGCAAATTCCCGAAGGTATGAATCGCACGGTCATGTACGAGATGAAACGTATCAAAGGGCTTCGCGTGGCGCTCTTTTTGAAACGGTTTGCGAAAACTGGCTATTGGAAAGCAAGCGTGTGGGGAGCGCAGCATAATGTTTTGGATTTGAATGAATTCGCACGCAGGTTTGGCGGCGGGGGACATTTCAACGCAGCAGGGTTTAAAACAAAGCTTTCTGGTGCTAAAATTATACAAATGGTAAAGCAGGCAATGCGTGAAAATTGCGTTTCATCATAGCTCGATTTTACCCGCTGATAAGATACCATTCTTACATTCTTAAGAATATGAGAATAGAAGAAATAGCATTTTTGCATTTTGAGGTTGTTTGAATATAATAAAATAAGAAACCAAAAGTGTAAGTCCAAAAAGTTTCGCATAACATATGAAATAACATATGAAAAAATACGATTTTGCACGTATTGAGAAAAAATGGCAGCGCGCATGGGAGAAATCCGGTTTTTCTTCGTGGCGCGCCAAAAACAGCGGAACTGCGAAAAAAATGTTCATTTTGGATATGTTTCCGTATCCTTCAGGTGAGGGATTGCACGTGGGGCACTTGGAAGGATACACCGCAACGGACATCTATGCGCGGTTTTTGCGCATGAACGGCTGGAATATATTACATCCCATGGGATGGGATGCGTTCGGCCTGCCGGCTGAAAATTACGCAATTCAAAACAAAATCCATCCTAATGTCGCAATGAAAAAGAACATCGCGCGGTTTAAAAAACAAATACAATCAGTCGGGCTGTCGTATGATTGGTCGCGGGAGCTTGCGACAAGCGACCCGGCGTATTACAAATGGACGCAATGGATGTTTTTACAGATGTTTCATCACGGGCTTGCATACGAATCAAATGAACCCATTAATTGGTGTCCGTTGTGTAAAACGACGCTTGCCAACGAGGATTTGGAAAATGGCAGGTGCGAGCGCTGTAAATCTCTGATAGAGCGAAAACCTATGCGGCAGTGGGTGCTTCGCATTACCATGTATGCTGACCGGCTTTTGAATGATTTAAAACAGCTTGAGTGGTCTGAGAGCGTGAAAGAAATGCAGCGCAATTGGATCGGCAAGTCAACTGGATACGAATTTTCGTTTCGCATTAAAAATTCTCGTGAAACGCTTCCGGTTTTTACCACGCGGCTTGATACGTTGTATGGTGTGACATTCGTGGTGCTTGCCCCCGAGCATCCGTTGGTTGAGTCAATTACGACTCCTGAGCAAAAAGAAAAAGTGCGGCTGTACATGCGCGAAGGTGCAAGCAAAACTGATTTGGACCGCGCTGCGGAAAAAGAAAAAACAGGCGTTTTTTCCGGCGCGTATGCGATTCATCCGATTACGAAACAGGAAATTCCGATTTGGATTGCAGATTATGTGTTGATGGACTACGCGTTCGGGTCCGTGATGGGAGTTCCGGCGCATGATGAACGCGATTTCGCGTTTGCGCATAAATACCACTTGCCGATTCGCGAAGTTATTTCACCTGATGGCAAGTCGCATGAACCATTGTCTTCCGCATATACGGATATCGCGACCGGCATGCTTATTCACTCGGGTCCGTTTGACAGGCTGTCGGTCAAACAAGCTGCGCCCAAAATAGCAGCATTTATGAGCGCGCAACAAGCAGTAAAATACAAACTGCAGGATTGGACATTTGCGCGTCAGCGGTATTGGGGAGAACCGTTCCCGCTCGTTTTTTGTGAACAATGTAAAAAACGAGTGGAGAATTCAAAATTCCGAGTTCCATTACTGCATTCAGGGCTGAACTGTTGGAAATTGCCTGCCCGCCGAAGCCTCGGCGCAGGCGGGAAAATTGGAAACTTGAATTTTACCCTTGGTGAAGTAATGAATCCAGGTTGGATCGGCGTTCCAGAAGAAAAACTTCCAGTTGTATTGCCCAATGTCACACATTACGAACCAACAGGAACAGGCGCATCGCCTTTGGCGTCAATAGATACATGGGTTAGTGTGAAATGTCCTAAGTGCGGCGGCCCGGCTAAACGTGAAACCGATACTATGCCGCAATGGGCAGGTTCGTGCTGGTATTATCTTGGATTTATTTTGGGTCAAGATAAACTTAAACTTTCCGCAAAACGCGCGAAGCTATTTTGGGACCAAAAAGTTTTGAAGTATTGGTTAACCACTGGCCGTAGAGACTCTGGCGGAGGCGGGCTTGTCCACCGTAGCTTTAGCGGAGGCGGGGTTGGTTTTTATGTGGGCGGCACCGAGCACGCAACGCGCCATTTGATTTACGCGCGGTTTTGGCATAAATTTTTGCAAGACATCGGCGTTGTTCCTAACAAAGAGCCGTTTGCGAAATTGGTAAACCAAGGCATGGTTTTGGGTTCAGATGGGGAAAAAATGTCCAAGTCGCGCGGAAACGTGGTCAACCCGGACGATATTATCAAACAATACGGCGCGGATACGCTGCGCATGTATGAAATGTTTCTGGGTCCGCTTGAAGCGTCAAAGCCATGGGATACGAACGGCATTGTGGGCGTACATCGGTTTTTGAGCCGCGTATTTTCATTTGCGTTTGAACATGCATCTCTTGCTCCCAAAAAGCGTATTGCAAAATCAAATGCGGAAATCAAAAAACGCGCGCATCGGCTTATGCATCAGACCGTGAAAAAAGTCGGAGACGATATTTCGCATATGCGTTTTAACACGGCTATTTCCGCCTTAATGGAATTTCAAAACGAGTTACTTGAATACCGTGAGCACATAGCGTACACGGATATGAACAAAATTCTTAATATATTTACATTGCTTTTGTATCCATTTGCGCCGCATCTAGCTTCGGAATTATGGAGCATGCGCAATGCATCACGTGTTGAAAAGCAACCATGGCCAAAATATAATCCTGCCGTGCTCGTGAGAAATACCGTGACGTATGTAATTCAGGTTTCGGGCAAAGTCCGCGATACGTTGACGATTTCTGTTGATGCTGAGCAGAGTGAAGTGATAAAGCAAGCGCAAGCGTGTTCAAAAGTTTCAAAATGGCTTGAAACAAAGAAAATCAAGCGCGTGGTGTTTGTCAAAGGAAAGATTGTAAACTTTGTTGTGTAAGGTTATTCAATAATCGTTCCCTTACATGTTCCCGCGTGGAAGAACGTATTGAGATTTTTGAAATCGTCGCCCTTGACGATAAGGACCCGTAATCCGAGTCGTTGCGCCTTTTTGCTTGCAATAGGGTCAAAAGGAAAGTTCATACCCGGTATCCACGTATCGCCAACGATTTTTCTGAATGCTTTCCAGGAAATGCTGGTAACCGGCCTGACGTTTTTGTAGCGTTTCGGGTCTTTATCGTATGCATACGGTATGTTGCTCAAATTGATAAGCGTTTTGACGTGATAATCTTCGCATATAACGGTTGCGCAGTAATCCGTTGACCATCCTGGTTTCCATCCCGCGGCAATGACAATTGGTTTGGTTATTTTCATAATTATTTCGTAATGTTTGACGATGCGCGGGTATGCGATGTCTTGAAAAATTGTGCGAATAAGATGCGCGTTCAAGCGTGTTGCGTGAATTCCGAGCCAGTCAAGGTCATCACGGGTAATTTTTTTGTTTAAAATCTTTTTTGCCGCATCACGGTAGTGTCGTGCAATTGCTCCACCGCCGGCAATAATAAAAAACTGACGATGTTTGTTTTCTGTCAGTTTTTCCCGTATAAATGCATTGAATTTTTTGAGAAATTCCGTGTCGACTCCACCATTGGGAACAATAAGAGACCCGCCCAGCGAAATAACTATGCGTTCTTTATGCTTGGTTGGCATACATACAGTATCTCATACTGCATTGATTTTTCAAGATGCGGTATAAAGAGTATAATATGCATACTTAGTCGCATAACGATATATGACGCGCAGGGCAAAGAAAAATGTAATTGTAATGGGCGGGGGAACAGGAGTCTTTACCGTACTTTCCGCGTTAAAAGTTTTCCCCCAGTTTGATTTGAGGGCCATAGTTGCTATGACTGACGACGGAGGGTCTAGCGGCGTGTTGCGCGATGAACTCGGCGTTTTGCCTCCGGGCGATATCAGGCAGTGCATGGTTGCGCTTTCCGAGGCACCGGAAATAATCCGCAAATTGATGAATTATCGGTTTGAAAACGGCGGGTTGCGCGGCCACAGTTTTGGCAATTTGTTTTTGAGCGCGTTGGAAAAAGTGTCCGGATCGTTTGAACAAAGCATTGCGGAAATAGGAAAGATTATCAAAATCAAAGGTGAAATCATCCCCGTGGCCCTTGATAAAGGTCGGCTTGAAATGACATTGAAAAACGGCACAGTGCTTTCAGGAGAGCGCGCAATTACGCCCGCAGAAGTGATTCAGGCAATTGGCATCAAAAAGTTTTGCATCAAACCGAAATTGACCGTAAATCCCAAAGCGCGTCGCGCAATGCTGGATGCTGACGCAATTATTGTCGGGCCGGGAAACTTATATACGAGTTTGATTCCGTTGTTTTTGGTTTCAGGCATGGTTGCCGCGTTTAAAAAATCAAAAGCAAAAAAAATTCTGATTGTAAATGTGATGAGTAAATTCGGGCAAACCGATGGATGGACGCCATTTCAGCTCGCGTCAGAAATTGAATCATATATTGGAAATGGCGTTGTTGATGTCGCGGTGTGCAACAATAAAGAACCGGTTGAGCCGTTGTTGTTGAGGTATTTTAAAAAAGAACGGTCGCATCCCATTTTACTCAAAGGGAAAAGCAAACAAGTGATTGGGCGCACGATGTTTTTGGGAGGAAATTTTTTAGATAACGGTATTTATATGCAGCAAAAAGCAGATGCGTTGCTTCGTCGCAGTCTGATTCGTCACAGTCCGAAAAAACTCGGCGCGTTTTTGTCAAAACTTATATGCCCCGTAGTGTCATGCCAGAGGCAGATCCGCCTTTGGCGGAAAAATGCGACTGCCTTAACAAGAGAATTCATAAATAAACACGCATAAACCATAGAGAGTTGATTACGTTGTTTATAAAATAGAATCGGAAATACGGCATCAAATTCTGTCGCATTTCTACTACAGGGTGTAGTTGATTCAGGTCCGATTGTTCGCTACAATCAGGCAGCAATTGGAACTATGGTCTAGTCCCGCCAAGGGCGGGCAGGGGTAGAACGCGGTCCGTCTTCATCAAGATTTCGAAAGACAGGCATTCGCATCGGGCTCATAGTAAAGTGGTATTACCCCAGTAGCAGTCCTTCGACAAGCTCAGGACGCTACGGGGCGTATAGCGTGGCATTTTCACCCCGTTAAAAATGAAGGGCTTGTAGTATAGTGGTAATACACCGTCCATCACCATTTACGTTTAGACGGATTGCAATTTGTAGATAAAAATCTTAGGATTTTTATACAAATTGGGAACATTCGCACTGCGCCCCGTAAATAAGCTTGTGGACTTATATGGGCTCATAGTAAAGTGGTATTACGCGGCATTCGCATTGCCGAGGCGGGAGTCCGATTCTCCCTGAGTCCACAAGTTTGTATACGGGGTTGCGGAGACACGAGTCCGATTCTCGTCAAGTCCACAAAGTTGATTTTTAACGGGGCAAGTTGCCGACCTGCCTGCCGGCAGGCAGGGGCTGGAGTCCGATTCTCCCCAGGTGGTGTCTACTAGACGATGTCAGAACTTTTTTCCAGCAAAATCCTGACGCTGATTGACGCAAAATTACTTCGTAATTTTGCTGACGGCTCGCGGGCAAAAATTTTCCTCCCCTTGAACTCCCCCAATTTTTGCTCGCTCGCCAAAAGTTTTTTAAAAATTTTTTGCGCCATCTTTTATAAATCATCTAAAAAACTTACAATTTACTTATTATAACGGACTTTTAATATTTTTAAGTTTTGGATTTGTTACTTGAGTATAAATTTGGGTTGTTCTGATATTCTGATGACCCAAAAGTTCTTGCACATATCTGACATCAACGCCATTTTCTAATAAATGCGTCGCAAAGCTGTGTCTTAATGAATGAAAAGTAGCGTCTTTTTTGATGCTGGTTCCACGGAGCGCGTTTTCAAAAATTTTTTGAGCTGTCCGTTCAGTTAATTTTCCGCCTCGTTCGCTTTCAAAAAGATAGTCGTTTAAATTTTTACCGGCGATTAAGTTTTGAAGATCATTTTTAATTTTCTCTGAAAAAATAGTGATTCTGTCTTTTTTCCCTTTGGCGTTTTTAAGATGAATAGTTAATTCTTCTAGATTGACATCTTTTACTTTTAAATTGATGACTTCGCTGATTCTTAATCCGGCACTGTAAGCCAAAGAGATTATCAATTTATGTTTCGGATTTCTGATAGCGTCAATGATGTTTCTGATTTCTTCTCTTGATAGAACAATCGGTAGCTTTTTATTTCGTTTGGCGAATTTCAAATTTATCTTTTGAGAAATTCTCAATACCTCGCGGTAGAAAAATTTTATTGCATTTAAGTGAAGATTAATTGTTTGCGAAGAATAGTTTTTGCTTTGTTTGTTTAATAAAAACTGCTTTATTTTTTCCTCATCTATTTTTTCTAAATTAAATTTTTTAAAATCGAAATACTCTCTTAAACAACTGAGATAAGCTTTTATAGTTTTAAAACTGTAATTTCTTAATCTTAATTCTTGTTTTGTTTTCTCTAGATATTCTTGCATAATTTTATAAAATTGATAAAATAAAATGAGTAAATGATTATTAACAATCCTGCCAATGATTATACCTTGAGTTCGTATAATATGCAACAAAAGGTCAATATTATGCATTCAATTCGTCTAAAAACGAGTTAAACGAAATATATTTTACTATTTAGATTTTTCAGCCAGTTTTTTATAAATAAAAAAGTATGATATATTGAATTTAAGATGCAAGAAAACGAATCAATTACAAATCCACAACCAACCGATATTTCTTCTCAACCGTCTAACAACGACTCTTTTCCTCCAGCCGAGGAATCAATTCAAGAGAAAAAACCAGATAAATTGCTAATTACCGGGCTAGTGATTTTGGTTTTAGCTGCCCTAGGAGTAGCTGGAGTTTTTGCTTATCAGAACTATCAGTTAAAAAAACAGATAGAAAAATCAAGTCCAGGTTCGGAAGTAATACCAACAGGCATAATTTCAACACCCACTCCAACTTCACCAGTGGAAGAAGAGACCGTCAATTGGAAAACCTATAGGAATATTGAGTATGGCTACACCATAAAATATCCCCAAAATTTCTTTCTTCATTCAGAGGCTAAGAACAGAGGGCACATGCTACAATTTGTTGGTTTTACCCACAAGAAATATGAGAAGTCTATGATGGGAGAACTACCGGCTATCGAGGTAGCTGTTTATAGAGATGAAGGATTGTCTTTTGGGGAATGGTTTGAAAAGCATGCCACTACAAAATCTTTTGAATTGAGCGAATCCCCAGAAATTTATTACTACAAAGTAACGAGCAAGCAGGAAATTTCTATTAATGGAGTCAGGGGGTTACAATTTGTAGACAATAAAATTACAGGCGCGCCAATTCCCACTGTAATATTTTCTGGAAAATCTGTCGTAATCAGTATCAGAGGTTACTATTTTATCCACGACGAGAGCTTCCAAAATATTTATAACCTTATTCTCTCTACTTTCAAATTCACAAACTAAAGAAATTTTTTCAAAAGAAATAAAAAACTGGCTGAAAAAGAAATTAAGGTAAAATATACTCCTCACTCTTTTCAGCCGTTCGGCCCCGTTGCACTTTCACTCTCCGCTACCTGGCGGATCGTTCAG
>Ga0210018_1000783_pt1 | contig 16603 bp, 15 predicted proteins | sample CryGeyCG2014_010_2_FD_183967 | JGI IMG/M metagenome (GOLD analysis project Ga0210018, IMG submission 183967) | Groundwater microbial communities from aquifer - Crystal Geyser CG09_land_8/20/14_0.10 (SPAdes) (version 2) | ecosystem: Environmental > Aquatic > Deep subsurface > Groundwater | place...
AAAGATGTAAAAATTGCGAAGGTGAAGGAAAAATTAAAAAAAGAGAAACGATTAGAGTTAAAATTCCGGCTGGTATTGATGATGGCGGGACTTTGAGAATCATTGGTCAGGGGCATGTGAGAAAAAGGGGGAAAGGCAAGGGAGATTTGTATCTGCACGTTAGGGTAAAACCCCATAAATATTTCACCCGTAAGGGGGACGACATTTATTCTCAAGAAGAAATCTCCATCTCCCAAGCCGCCTTAGGAGGAAAAGTTAAAATAAAAATCTTGGAAGGGGAGGTCTGGTTAGAAATTCCTCAGGGGACTTCTTATCAAGAATTTAGATTAAAAAATAAAGGCGTACCGCATTTAAATGGTTTTGGTCGAGGGAACCAGATAGTGATGATCAAAGTAAAAATACCCAAATCACTCACGAGAGAACAAAAAAGATTATTAGAAGAACTAAAAGAAGGGGGGTTATAATAACAATTTTAATTATTTTTAATTGATAATTAAAACATATGCCAAACTTAGTCGTTGAAATCCTCGGTTTTTCTTTAGAAATTCCTTTTTCGGTCTTCTATGTTTTGCTTTTTTTGATTTTAGCCTCCATTTTTTATATTTTTTTTCGACTTTTTGTGTATTTTATCTGGCTTCCCTGGTTGCAAAAAAAATATTTAGCCAAACAAAAATTTTGCCTTTTGCACTTGATCATGCCGAGGATCAACGAACAGGGCCCTGAGGCGACAGAGAATCTTTTTAATGCTTTAGGAGCAGCGCACAAAACAGGCTCCTGGAAAGAACGATATTCACAGGGTTATTTTCAGCAGAGTGTAAGTTTTGAGATCGCAAGTTTTGGCGGCGATGTTCATTTTTTTATCTTTTCTCCGGTTCAGTATCGCGACCTAATAGAAGCAGCTGTTTATGCCGCTTATCCAGACGTAGAAATTCGGGAGGTGTCAGATTATGTAGAGAGAGTCAATTTAGAGTTTCCTAATGATGAACATGAACTTTGGGGCACCAGCCTAATTTTTTATAACAAAGATTATTATCCGATTAGAACTTATAAATCTTTTGAACATTCTATTCTTGATCCCAAAAAAGTAAAAGACCCCTTGCAAGGTTTGATTGAAATTCTTTCTAAATTAAAACCAGGTGAAGAGGTTTGGCTTCAATTTGTGGTGACGCCAATTAAGTCTGACTGGACAAAAGGAGGGATGAAATTAATCAAGGAAATAGCTAAAAAAACAATGGCAGAAGAAAAAGCTCCGCCGCCAACGCTAATGCAGGAATTTTATCGTCAGATTTTTGCCACGACCGGAGGAGAAAAAAAAGTAGAAAAAGTAGAAAAAGAATTTACTCCCATACCGCGCGGGACCCAAAATATACTTGAACTTATTCAAAGCAAAATTTCCAAAACTGGTTTTGTGGTTGTGCCGAGAATGGTCTATTTTGCTCCAAAAAAAGTTTTTTCTGCTCCAAAAGGGGTGAGCGGTGTCCTGGGAGGGCTTAATGGTTTCAACACCTTAGACATGAACGGCTTCAAACCAAATAGTAAAACTAAAACTACAACGCCAGAATATTTTTTGGTTGAGAAGCGGAGAGCACAGAGAAAAAAATCGGTTTTAAAAAAGTTTAAAACAAGAGGCAGATTTATTTTGGCTGGTTCGATCATCAATAGAGAAAAGCCGTGCATTTTAAACAGCGAAGAATTAGCCTCTCTTTATCATTTTCCTTACACAGGAGAAAAGGTAGAAGCAATTAGGGCTATTTCCAGCCGCCGCGGCAGACCACCAATCAGCTTGCCAGTAGAATAGAATATACATAGAAAGGAGAAAATTATAATATATGTTACCAATTGGAAAACTTTATATTGTCGCCACTCCTATCGGAAATTTAGAGGATATCACTTTTCGAGCCGTTAGAGTTTTAAAAGAGGTTGATTTAATTTTAGCTGAGGATACGCGTGAGACAAGAAAACTTTTAGATCGTTACCAAATCGACAAACCAAGTATAAGTTTTCATCAACATTCAAATCCTGAAAAAATTAATTACCTGCTCAGTTTATTAAAAGAAGGAAAAAATTTAGCCCTGGTTTCTGAAGCAGGAACGCCAGGGATTTCTGATCCTGGGAATTGGCTGATCAATTTAGCCATTAAGCAGTTTGAGAATATAACGGTCATTCCCATCCCCGGGCCGTGCGCTCTAATAGCCGCTTTGAGTATTTCCGGATTTAAAACTGATAGATTTGTTTTTTTCGGATTTATTCCTCAGAAGAAAAAAAGAAGAAAATTTTTGGAAAAAATTGCCTCTTCAGATGAAACGGCAGTTTTCTATGAATCTCCTTATCGTATTATAAAAACCCTTTCTGAGCTAGTTAATTTTGAAAAGATAAAACAACGCGAGGTTATGGTTTGCCGGGAGTTAACGAAAAAATTTGAGACAATTTACCGAGGCAGGATAGAAGAAGTGATCCAAAAAATAAAAGAAGACCGAGTAAAGGGAGAATTTGTGGTGGTTGTTTCCTCATAAAAACTTGTTATAATTGAGATATGAAAAAAGACACTTTCTATGTGACTACGCCTATTTACTATGTGAACAGCAAACCGCATTTAGGGACTGTTTATTCGACGGTAGCGGCTGATATTATCGCCCGTTTTAAACGGATGCAGGGGAAAGATGTTTTTTTTCTCACTGGTAGCGATGAGCATGGAGAAAAAGTAGCCCTAACAGCCAAAAAACATAATAAGGAGCCGAAAGAATGGGTCGATGAAATCGTGGCTTCTTATAAATTACTTTGGGATCGGTTGAATATTTCCTATAATAAGTTTATTAGAACGACAGACAAGGAGCATGAAAAAACTGTGGCTAAAATTTTAGAAATTTTAAAAGAAAAGAACCTGATTTATGAAGGTTCTTATACTGGTCTTTATTGTTTAGAGTGTGAGAGATTTTACACCAAAAAGGAATTAGTGGATAATAAATGTCCTTTTCACCAGAAGGACTTGGTCAATCTTAAAGAAAAGTGTTATTTTTTAAAATTGTCTGCCTTTCAAAAACCATTGATTAAATTGATTGAAGAAGGAGAATTTAGGATTGAGCCGGAGAAAAGAAAGAATGAGATTTTAGGTTTTCTGACGACAGAGAGATTAGAGGACGTAGCGATTTCTAGGGAGAAAGTCAAATGGGGGGTTCAAATTCCCTGGGACAGGGAACAAACTGTTTATGTTTGGGTTGATGCTTTGATTAATTATTTAAGCGGGCTTGGTTGGAAGGGTGATCCTAAAAAAACGTCAAAATATTGGCCGCCTGATTGTCAAATAATTGGCAAAGATATTTTGAGATTTCATACTCTTCTTTGGGGGGCTATAATTTTAAGTTTAGAGATTCCTTTGCCAAAATTGATTTTTGTTCATGGCTTTTTAACCCTTGAAGGACAAAAAATGTCAAAATCTCTCGGTAATGTCATTGAGCCAGATAAATTAATAGATATTTTTGGCTCTGATGCGACCAGATATTTACTTTTTTCTTTTTTTTCTTTTGGCGAGGATTGTGATATTTCGCTTTCTAAATTTTATGACGAATATAATGCTAAATTAGCCAATGGTTATGGAAATTTGATTAGTCGGACATTGACTCTCGCTTTAGGAAAAGGAGAGATTAAATTAAAAAAAGTTGACAAAAAATTTGAAAAAAAAGTAAGCGCTTGTTGGAGAGATTATGACGCGTCGATGGAGGGACTTAAGTTTAATCAAGCCCTAGAAGTTTTCCAGGCTTTAATCGCTTTTTGCAATGAATATATAGATAAAAAGAAGCCTTGGGAGCTTTTGAAGAAAGACAAGGAAGGATTTGAAGAGGTGATTTATAATTTGACTGAGGCGATAAGACATCTTAATTGGATGATCTTGCCCTTTATGCCGGAAAAAGCAAATCAGATTTTTGAATTATTGGGACTCGGAAAAACAGAATATGAAAAATCTCAAGAGCTGGCAAAAGAATGGGCAGAAGTCAAGGTTTATAAAATTAGCGAGAAAATAGAAAGAATTTTTCCGAGATTGTAAGTTTAAATTTTTTATTTTCGCTGTCGCCTTTGGCGACTCCCCGTAGGGGCCTATTTTATTTTTTTAATCTAATGCCTATGAGCTTATGTGACCTTATTTTATTCATTATCCTTTTGGGGTTTGTTTGGTTTGGTTTTTGGTATGGTTTGGTTCAAAGCTTGGGCGGAATTATCAGTTTACTTGTCGGTACTATTTTCGCCAGCCGTTTATCAGCCGGCCTGGGGAAAATGATTGCTCCAATTTTAGGCGGGCACCAAAATTTGGCTGTCATGATTTCTTTCATCTTGATTTTTGCCTTGACCCACTTTATTGTCGCCTTGCTTCTTAAACTTGTTGATCGTTTTTTCCGCTTGCCCGTTCTAAGTACTTTTAATCGGATTTTAGGCGGGGTTTTTGGCTTGCTTGAAGGCGCCTTCTTTATAGGGTTGATTTTGTATTTTTCCACTAAATTTCCTTTGGGAGCAAATTGGCTTAAGACTCTGTCTGATTCTATTTTCGCTCCTCATTTAATCAGGTTTGGCGAGATTTTACTTCCTTTGATCCCTGACGCAGTTAAGAATATCAAGTCATTGATATAAATATGGAAATAAAATATTTTGCCAAAAACTTTCAATTAACTCCTCAGATCGAGGATTATATAGACAAAAAGATTAATAAGTTTTTGCGGCTTTCAAAAAGAATTCTTCGCGCAAGGGTTGAGCTGGATTTCGACCCTCAATTCAGAGATAATAAAAATTTTAAAGTAGAAATAAAATTAGAAGTTCCGGGCAAAGATTTGTGCGCCGTCTGTCAGGCGAAAGACCTGCCTTTAGCTTTAGACGGCGTAGAAAAAAAGATGAGAGCGCAACTGACTGATTATAAAGAGAAATTTATACAAAAACGCAGAATCAAAAAGGAAATTTAAAATTTGGATTTTTATTTTATGCTTTCAAAAGAAGAAGTAAAACATATTGCTGATTTGGCAAGAATTAAATTAGGGGAACCGGAGATTGAGAAATATCAACATCAATTGAGCGTTATTTTAGATTACTTTAAAGAAATCCAAAAGATTAAAGTAGATAACGTCAAACCTTTGGCTAGTGTGAGTGGACTAAAAAATGTCTTACGGCCCGATGTCCCTCGTCAAGAAAGCCAAGAAAAAAAGAAAGCGCTGGTTGAGGCAGCTTCCGAAAAAGAAAAAGGATTGATTAAAGTTAAAAGCGTTTTTGAACGCTAAATAATTTAGAAATAAAATAGCCTATTTTTAAATAAAAATAGGCTATTTTTTATTCTTATAGGAGAAAACCTGCCTCTAGTGATTTGGAGGTCGGGAGGGGATTTGCACCCCTGTAAATGGTTTTGCAGACCACTCCCTAGCTTCTCGGGCACCCGACCATTTCTATTTTAAAATATTGGAGATTTCTGTATCAATTTTCTGAGGGGATAATTTAAAGTAATTATTAAAAATATCAAATTTTCTTTTTAAGTATAATCTTTGGGAACATGGTTTATATAAAAATTTGAATATTTTTACGCTGTCGCCTCTACCATATCTCAATTGAAATGCTCGGTTGCCATCATAGAGTTTTTTATAACAAAGACCTAACTGATTTTTCAATATCATACCTAATTTTTCTAGAAAATCAGGACTGCCGGAAGTAAAAATAACCGAGAGTTTTTTGATGACGATTGGTTTTACAATACCTTTTGCCTTTTGAACCTCCGCGATGATCAAAACTTTTCATAATATTAGAGTTTTAAGGGGAGAGGGTGTTTACTTCTGTAAACACCCTTTTAACCAAGATAAAAGTCTTTCGGCTAAAATCCCACAACTTTCAAGGAATTCTCTCAATTTGTCCATTTTTCCTCCTTTATTTTTTAATTTGTTTTCTGACTAAGTCGTTAATTTTATCCGCCACTTCAAATGGATTTGGGACCTCCTCAAAAATAAAATTTTTATTTTCTCCAGCCGTCTGGACTTCTACGTTCCCATAATGAAAAAAGGTTTGGGCGTATCCTTTGCTTGTTGCTTTAACGTCTTGAACACGGTTAAGCGGTTGGCGAGCTACGCTGCGGTTAAATAGGCCTTTCTGTTTAGCATCAATAATCTCTTGATTGGTCAGGACCCACATATCAAGATAGTAATTAACCCAGGTATTAAAGAGCACAAGCCAGAGAAAGAGATAATAGGCAGATATGCCCATGATGATAAGCGTATTAGCGCTGTATGAAACTAAGATTTCAGGGAAAAAATTATTCAAAATCGCGTAAATAATAAGCGGGACTGCGTTCCAAATAAGAAAAATCAAAACTTTTTTAAAAAAGACAAACCAATGTCGGCGGAGGACAAGAATTACCTGTTCGGTGAGATTCAACTGAAATAGTTTATAGAGAGGGTTCATACCAAAAAATTTGAAATTTTAGAACGAAGTGAATAAAATTTTACTAATTTTTTGCGCACCCAGCACTCAGCATGCATTATACAGTGTCTTTGTAGATTGGAAGAATTAAATTTTTGTTTAAAAAGCTGGTAGTGCGCGCTGAGTGCTGGGTAAAGGTTTTGTATCTGAAATTTGTTCGGCTAACGCCTCCAAATTTTAGACAAAGCCCTTTAGAAAATTCTTGCGGCCTCTTGCCAGTTAACAGGGGAAAGCCATTGATAAGAAATCCAGAGGGTGACAATAATCCCGACAAGAAAAAGAAAAGAAGAAAAAACCGTGGTAAAATTTAGAGAACCAAAGCGGATAATATGATAAATGTTGAAGAAAGCAAAAATAAGGCAAACAACAATAAGAACAAGATAAAGACACAAAAAAATGTAGAGAGGAATAGCCATACCAAAATTATTAAAAATTTAGAGTTAAAAACGAATAAATTTTTATGATAATTTTGAGTACCCAGCACATAGTTCGTTTATAGAATACGCTATCCAAATAAATTAATGGTTCTTTTAAATTGCTTACAACAGAATCTCGAACTATGTGCTCGGTAAAGGTTTTCTAAATAAATTTTCTGCGACTTCGTCTTGAAAATTTATACAAAGCCCTTTAAACTTTGAGATATTTTTCTGTTGCTATCCAACTGCTAATTGTAGCAATAATTAAAGAAAAAATCAAGAGGCTGCCAAAAAAGAATAAACTGTTATTTTGTAAATAAGAGACAAGATTAAAATCAAAGCCTAAAAATTTTTGTATTTGAGTGTTAATCATTTTGGCAAAAAATAAATAGGTAAAAAGTGAAATACCCCAGCCCAAAAGAGCCGAAAACCACCCTTCAAGAATAAAAGGGCCCTGGATAACAGAGTTTTTCGCTCCAACCAGTCTCATAATTTTTATTTCTTCCTGTCGAGAGTAAATAGCGATTCTAATAGTAGTGAATATAGTGAAAGCGGCAATAAAAGTAAATAAAATTCCAAGAGTAATGGCAATCGTGTGAAATTTTTCATTAAATTTCTCAAAGACATTAAGAATCTGCTGGTAATCATAAAAATCTTTGTCATAAATTATGGATTGGTACTCTGGCTTATCAATAACTTCCATAATTCTTGTAAAATCTTCTGGTTTAGAAAGTTTCAACTTCAGACTGGCGCCGAAAGGATTCTCTTTTATTTCTTCAAGCGACTTTTTAATAATTGGATTATCTTGATGTTTTTCTGTGAATTGTGTTAAAGTTTCTTCTTGGGAAACGTATTTTAAACTCTTGACCTCTTTCATATTTTCAAGCTCTGACCTTAAGAGATTAACAAGATCTAAAGAAGCATTTTGATTAAGGTAAATTTCAATATCCATTTTCTGATTCAATGAGTCAAACCATTTTTGAGCGACAATATTAAGGGTTAAAAAAAATCCTAAAGAAAAAACCATTAGGAAGACAACAATAATAGAAGTTAAGGAAAGCCATAAATTACGCGAAAAATTTTGTAGAGCTGATTTAAAAATCATGTTTTTTAAGCCCAAATTAATTCTTTTATTTTTTCTTTCACCGCTTCTTCAACCGGATAAAGATGAGAAACTAATTCTTCTGGTTTAAACCAAAGCTTAATTTCTCCTTCTGCCTCTCTGAGGCCGCTGGAAGCATGAATGGCATTTTCAAAAATGCCACTTGTCAAAATTCTGCCATAAGCCCCTCTGATGCTCGTAGGTTCTGCTTCTTCGGGGTTAGTCGCACCAGCGAGTTTTTTAACCTTAGCGATTGCTTCTTCGCCTTCATAAACCATGGCCAACACTCTTGGTGTTTGATGCAGCTCTCCGGTGAGGTATTTAATCAACTCTTCAAAGAATGGTTTACCTTTCAAATGGGCGTAGTGTTTCTCTGCTAATTCGCGAGAAACCCTTATTACCTTAGCGCCAACAATTTTTAATTTCGTTTCCGATAAACGGGTCAGGATATTACCGGTTAAGGATTTTTTTAACCCATCAGGTTTAATCAGAATAAGAGTTTGTTCAATCATAGAAATTAATATAACACTCGCTAGAGTTTATATGGATACCACGAACTTCACGAATATTTTTATTCGTTATTATTCGTAGCATTCGGATTGAGGGAATTATTCTAGAATTTAAATTTTTCTCCTAACTTCCCGATCACTGGTAATGGTTTTTCCTCGCCTTTAATGGCATTCATAATGCCGATGATAAAGAGGACGAGCAAAAGGACATCAAGAATAGTGATGAAAAACCAGCCGATAATAGGGAGAAAGGCCATAATTGACCCTAAAATCCAGATTGCGATGCTGGACAAGAAAAGGGCCAATCCCTGTTTGACATGGTATTTTACAAAAGGGTCGTTCTTTGCGTCTGTCAGGAGCGGAATAAAAAAGAGGATATAAGCAACGACAGCCATGCCAGTATTTTTTGTGGGTTTTTGTGTAGTTTCCGGCATAAGATAAAACTATATTAAGAAATCATCGACCTTTATAGTTAAACTTTAAATTTATGTTATAATTCTATCCAATAGGAGTTTTTCGTCAAGCTTTTATCATTTTAAAATATGGGTTTTTCTACTTATACAACAAAAACTAAAGAAGAGATTTTTATTGGATTTGACACCTCTACCAAGGGCTTAGGAGAAGAGGAGGCTGTGAGACGGCAAGAGAAATATGGTCAGAATAAAATTGCCGTTGAAGAGGTTGCCTGGTGGCATATTTTAGGTCGCCAATTTAAATTTTCTTTTGTTTATCTGCTCCTTGTGGCAGCGGGCGTGAGTTTCATTTTAGGCGGGAGAATAGACGCCTTGATGATCTTGCTTTTCGTGGCTATTAATGCCTGTTTAGGATTTTATCAGGAATTTAGGGCGGAAGAAACGTTTAAACTTTTAAAAAAACATTTTTCGGGAGAGGCTAGGGTGCTTCGAAATGGGAAAAAAATTATTATTAAGGCTGTTGATTTAGTCCCTGGTGATTTTATTATTTTGCAAGCAGGAGACATTATCCCAGCTGATGTTCGGTTTATCTCAGAAAATAATTTGGTGGTTGATGAGAGCATCTTAACCGGGGAATCAGAGCCACAGGAAAAAATTTCTGATAAACTTGAATCAGAAACAAATGAAATTTATGAGGCATCAAATATCGGCTTTTCAAGTACTGTTGTTTTAAGTGGGAAGGCTCAAGCCATAGTTTTGAATATTGGCAGTGAGACGGTAATCGGCGGAATTGCCCATTTGGCCGGGATAACGGCGCGGGAAAGCAGTTTTGCCAAAGGAGTGGCTAAAGTCAGCCGTTTTATTTTACGATTAGTTTTAATTTCAATTCTTTTCGTTTTTTTAACCCATCTTTTTCTTCATCAAGGAGCAACGCGAAGCATTGGTGATTTTTTAATCTTTTCTATTGCTCTGGCCGTGAGTGTTATCCCAGAAGCGTTGCCGGTCGTCACCACCGTCTCTCTTTCACGCGGGGCCCTGCGTTTAGCGAAGAAAGGAGTGGTGGTCAAAAGACTCTCGGCGATTGAAGATTTAGGCGGGATTGAAGTTCTCTGTTCTGACAAGACTGGCACTTTGACGGAAAATAAATTGACGGTTGATGAGATAAATTCTCCAAATAAAGAAGAGTGTTTATTTAAAGCAGCCTTGGCCTCTTTCTCATTTGGCGAGGAGGGACAACTAGACGCTTTTGATAGAGCTTTATCTGAAGTTTTACCTCTGGGGAAAAAAGAAGAATTAAAAAAATATCAGAAAATAAACGAAATCCCCTTCGATCCAGCAAGACGGAGGAACAGCGTTTTAGTTAAAAAAGACGGCCTTTACGAGCTGATTGTCAGGGGCGCGCCTGAATTTTTAATTGATTCGTGTATTAATTTGGAAGAAGACGAAAAGAAAACATTGAAAGAATGGCTGGTTAAAGAAGGGGAAAGAGGCAGAAGGGTCCTAGCCATTGCTAAGAATGATTTTAAAAAGGATCATTATGACATTAAAGAGGAAGAAAAAGACTTGTCATTTCTAGGCATAATTTCTTTTATTGATCCGCTTAAAAAAGATGCTAAAAAAACGATCAAGCTAGCCGAGAGATTGGGCGTGAAGGTGAAAATATTAACCGGCGACTCGGCTGAAGTAGCAGGCAGCGTCGCTTATCAAGTTGGTCTGACTGATAGAGAAGAAGAGGTGCTCCTAGGAAAAGAGCTAGAGAAAATGACAGAAGAAGCGCAAGAAGAAGCAGTAGAGAAATATTCTGTTTTTGCTCGTGTTTCACCTTCCGAAAAATATAAAATCATTAAGTTATTGCAGAAAAAATATGAAGTAGGATTTTTAGGCGAGGGAATTAATGATGCCCCGGCTCTAAAAATTGCCAACGTCGCTTTAGTCGTAAAAGGGAGCGCTGATATTGCGCGTGAAGCAGCTGATGTTATTTTACTGAAGAGAAACTTAGCCATCATTATTGAGGGAATCAGAGAGGGCAGAGAGGTTTTTGCCAATACAGTTAAATATATTAAAGCAACTTTGATTTCTAATTTTGGCAATTTTTATGCCCTGGTGGCCGCTTCTTTGTTAATTGATTTTTTACCGATGTTGCCTTTGCAAATTTTATTGCTTAATTTATTCTCTGATTTTCCAATGGTTTCCATCTCCACTGATAATATTGATGAAGAAGAATTAAAAAGGCCAGAGACCTATAATCTTAAAGAAATTGTTTTAGTGGCCACAATTTTTGGTTTTATAAGCAGCATTTTTGACTTTATTATTTTCAGGCTTTTCGTCCATTTTCCTCCCGGAGTTTTGCAGACCAACTGGTTTATTGGCAGTGTCCTAACCGAGCTTGTTCTAGTTTTTTCTATTCGGACAAAATTTTCCTGCTTTAAGGCTAAAAGAGCTTCAAAATTTTTAATCTGGCTGTCAATTCTTATTACAACCTTGACTATTATTTTGCCTTTCAGTCATTTTGGCCAGGATTTATTTAAATTTGTTAGGCCGCAAACGACACATTTAATTTGGATTTTTGTCGTCGTCGGCTGTTATTTTGTCGCGACCGAAACTATGAAAATACTCTTTTATCGCCATTCTAACCAGACGAAGAAACGATTAAATAAATTGACAATTTAAAAAAATCTTTTAATATTAAAAGTACTCTTTAAAAATATTCCGGGGTAGCTCAATGGTAGAGCAATGCGCTGTTAACGCGGAGGTTACAGGTTCGAGTCCTGTCCCCGGAGCCAATTAGAACATCTATTAGCTGAAAGCACCGTATCAAACGGTGTTTTCATTGTAAACATTAGCTTTCTGCCTTTTAACTCAAGGTTCTGAAGTAGGAAATTGAGAAGTTGCCGTTTTTCGGCGACTTCAGAACTTTTAAAGATTTCATAAGCCCTTTTAGCTAAATTTAGCACTGTGTTTGCCGTAATATAATAGTTTTCATCGGCATTAGTATATCTTGCCATTTCAGCTTCTAATTCTGCCTGTTTTTCTTTATACTCTTTTAGCTTTTTGTTAAACATATCCGTAGTAATACTGCCATCAGCCATTAGGTCAAATGAGTTATCAATTCTTTTTTGATATAAGTCATATTCTTTTCTAAAGGTTGTTAAAGATTGCTTATGAAATTCGTTTTTAGCCTGATTTGATTTTTTTAAATCCTCGGTTATTTCTTGTATTTTCTCGTCTGATAGCTGTATATTCTTTAAAACTTCATAAATAGGGGATAATAATTCTTCTTCTCTTACATAAATCCTCTTGCCGTGCATTCTTCTATAATTCGTGCAGCTATAATAATTGTGTTCCTTTTGGATTTCTGGGGTAATTGTGCAACCGCAATCAGCACATTTTATCATTCCACGCAATACAAAAGGCTTAGAGGCGTATTTGAAGGGTTTTTTATGGTATCCAGCCATTACTTCTTGGCATTTTTCAAATAGGGCTTTTAAAACAATTGGTTGATATTTATGGTCGTGTAAACCTTTTAATGCTCCCTTTTTAATTTCCCGTTGTCCATAATAAAACGGGTTTTTTAAATCATTGTATATTTTTCCAGCGCTTGATGGTTTTGGATTTTTAGTATTGCTTTTTAATCCCAACTTTTCCATTTCGTTCCTAATTTGTCTGATTGAATAATTACCTGTTGCATACATTTCAAACATCTTCACTACAAGATGAGCTCTCGCTGGGTCAGGGATTACATCAATTCTTTTATCGTTCACATCATAAACGCTAATATATCCAATTGGCGGTTTTCCAGTTAGTTCGCCCTTTCTTACTTTCTGTTCATTAACCCGTTTTACACTGTCGCTGATTGCGTCAGAATAATACTTTGCCAGCCCTAAGTTTATACCAAAGTGGAATTTTTCTGTCGCTGATATGTTGGGCGTAATAATAAGATTGTCCGAAGTAAAATGAAGCTCTATTTTGTCTTGCATCGCTAAATCGTAGAGGGCTGCTACCCGTTTATCAAAAACATTACGAGAAAATCTATCTACTTTATCAAAACATACAGCGAGTTTTTCTTTAGTAGATTTTAAATAGTCCAATGCTCTGTCAAAATCATCTCTTTTGGTTTTATAGGCACTCTCATCAAGGCTGTATGTTTTTATAATTTGAAATCCTTTTTGCTTGCAGTAAGTTTCTAAACGAGCAATTTGAGCAGGGAGTGAGTTCCCAGCTTCTTTTTGCTCCTCAGTTGAAACTCTGGCTAAAATTATAGCTTTCATATTTTTAAACCCCTTAACTTCTTATGAAATTCTGGTTCATAAGTGTAATTGTTATTCTTTAAGACTTCAGTAAAGAAGTTGTCATAATCATTCGGGCTTATTATGAAGCCATAATACTCTTTACTGGTTAATTGTCTATTTAATGTTTTAAGGTAATTTTCAAGTCCTTCCAGCTTTAATTTATTCTTTTCTGTTATGTCGCCACTATCTTTGATTTCAACTAATAAAATAATGTTTTTTTTCATTTTAATAATAAAATCAGGATTAAATTCAAGCTTGTAATTATCTTTACTACAATCAATATAATAAAAGCCTTTTGATTTTGATTTTATCCACGCTTCAATTTTATTATTATTTTTAAATACATTGAATAATCGCTCAATAAAACCTTTTTCTGGCGTGCCTTTAAATAAGATAAAATTTAAACAGGTTTTATAGTTTTCCTTTTCTACGCTCTCAAATCTTTTTAATATTGTTTTTTTAGATTTTTCTTTAAATAATTTCTCATCATCTTTATCTTCTATCAGCCCCTTTCGTTGGCAATCTTTTAATTGATATTGTATTAAATCATCTAAATACTCCCATTTTTCAAGGTCAACAATATCAGGACTGTAAAATGCTTTTTCGTAATCATCTAAAAATGTTTTTATGCCGACATAAGAAACTCCAAAATCTTTAGTGTTTTTTGATAAAACTTTATATTCCCTTTCTTTCTTAGTAGTTTCTTTTTCTTCAATGCCCCAATCAATATTAGAAAACGTTTCAACAATTTTATTGAAATTGTATATTGAAACCTTATCTTTTATCTTTGATTTTTTAATGATTTTACTATTAAGAATACAATCAACAAATTCTTTTTCATTCTTAAACTTATCGGCAAAATCATCATCAAACTTAATTCCCTGTGTATACCAGTTGGCTAAATACTCTTTGGCGTAATAATCAGCCTCAATATTGGCTTCTATAAATCCCTCTTTTTCGTCTTTTAGGGTTTTAGTTTTTCTTATAATATCTATTTCTTTTATTTGCTCCTTAAAGCTGTCCATTGCTTTGTCTAAAACTTTTTTTAGCGAAACTTTTTTAATAGCTTTCTTATTTTCCTCTAATTCAAATTTTTCAAATTCTTCCTCTAAATAATCTACATCAAAATTAAAATTATCAGTCGGTTTTATTTCAAATTTTGTAGTTGTATCAACAACCTCATTAACTAATAAGTTTATTCGGTCGTCGCCCCATTTTTTATGATTTAATACAATAACCTCTTGATATTTATCGTTTAAATTTGGTATTCGTCTTAAACCCCTGCCCACTACTTGGGATATAAGAAGTTTTGAGTTAAAGGCTCTTTCTTGATGGGGCACTATTAGAAAAACATTTTTACAATCCCAGCCTTCTGACAACATACTAACTGATATAATCCATTCTACTTTGTTTGCTTTGTTCCCTTCGTAAATATCAACATTATCAAATAAATCCTCATTTTTAAGATGTTCTGGGTCTGATGTGTAACAGATAACTTTTTCATCTATTCCGCCCTCTTTCTGTTTTTTCAGTATATTTTTAAATGTTTCTTGAACCTTTTTAGCTTCGGCAATATCGGCTGTAATAATAATTCCGATGGGTTTTATTTTTATATTGTTTTTCTTGAACTCATCTTTTTTGTCTTTTAGCTGTTTTATAGCTAATACAAATTGCTGTTTTTCTGCTTCAATTTCTGACAAATTCTCATTTCCTTCTGGAAGGTATTTTATGTCCTTAATAACTTTATCTTTAATGGCTTCCATTAGCCCATATCTGTAAATTACATTATGAAAATAAATGTCTTTTGCCTCAAACGGGGTAGCAGTAAAATTGATGATATTTTTTATTTCGTAATCGGGATTATCTAAAAATTCTTTCCATTTTTTGATATCTTGGTATTCTTTACTTTTTGGAGCAGAACCTTGATTAAAGTTGTAAATATGATGGGCTTCGTCATTTATTATTAAAACATTTTTACCTTTTCCGTTTCCAAAACTTTCTTCTTTTGCCAAAACTGCGTTTTCTGTTTCATAAAACTTATGGATATTATCAACTGCAAGGCAGTTGTCTGCCAATGCTTCTTCGTGCAAAGAAACAAGGTTTGGGAGTTGTAGCCCTTGAATACTTTTAATCTTTTCAAAAAATTCTTCAAATTTTTTGCTTAATTGTTTCTTGATTGTTTTAGATGGCGTTATAACTTGAATGCGGTCTATCTCTGGGTGTTCGTTTAAAAGAATTATGGCAATAACAAATATTACATAACTCTTACCCGTTCCCGTCGGTAAGTCTATGGTAGTTATTTTTTGGTTTATATCATCAAATTTGTTTTTAAAGTCTTTGCCGTATAATTCCGTGTAGTATTCTTTTAATTCTGGGTTTATAACTAAATTTTCGCTCAAAAGCTCGTCTAAGTCCTTATAATTTAGAAAGTAGCTTAAAAGCTCTGCAATGGCTTGTTTTTGGGAGTAATAAGGGTTTGTGTCCCTGTCGTCGCCCTTACCGCAAACAACATCAATAAGTTCTTGATACTTAGCAATAACTTCTTGCTTAACCCTTATATGTGGTTTCAACACTAATTTATCAGTTTTTAGTTCCATATTACTTTAAACTAAATTCTTTAAATAACTCATTGCCAAAATCATCTAAGTAAATTATCCCGATTTCTTTGCCTAACCCTTTTTTGTCAATGTTTATTTTTTTTGTTTTAATAAAACCCTTGATTTCTTTTTTATTGCTTTCTTCGTCTTCTTCAATATCGTCTTCAGCGAAAAAGGTATTAGAAACCTTGAAAGATTCGCCGTTATAGTTTTTATCAACTAATATCATTGAAAGATTATTTATCCCTTCCTTGTCGCCGATTTTTACTTTATTTATTTCTATCTCTATGCCGTCTTTTTTTTCTTTAATTTTTTCGCTTATTTCTATTTCAAAAGTATTAACAAAATCAAACCCAGCGATGTTAGAAAACTTTGTTTCAATATCCGACTTCTTTTTTACTTGGCTTATCTTGTTTATTTTTTCTAATGCCTTTTTATCTATTTCTGGGGCGTTTTCATTATCGGTATTTTTTAGATTGCCTCTATTGGCTTTTAAGATATAGTTTTTCCTTAAATGATTTATAATCAGAGAGCTATCTTTATTTTCTATGGCAAACTGGACAATTAAAGAGTAGGGGATTTTATGAATGTAAAACTCGGCATTATTTATTTTCAAATAGTTGGTATAAACTTTGTCTTGATTTTGCGAGATGATTATATAAATCCTTTTCAATTTTCCTTCTAACTTGTCTTCAAGTTTTTCCAAGTCCTGCCTGAAAATTCTGCCTTTATTTCTAAAAACATAAACATAATTATTGCCGTATTTTCCGCTAAAATCCACGCCGTTTATTGTTTCTTTTTTATTTTTATCAACTTGGAATAAATCGCAGGCAAAA
>Ga0210018_1000784_pt1 | contig 16588 bp, 15 predicted proteins | sample CryGeyCG2014_010_2_FD_183967 | JGI IMG/M metagenome (GOLD analysis project Ga0210018, IMG submission 183967) | Groundwater microbial communities from aquifer - Crystal Geyser CG09_land_8/20/14_0.10 (SPAdes) (version 2) | ecosystem: Environmental > Aquatic > Deep subsurface > Groundwater | place...
GTACGGATAAAATAAACGTAAAAACTACTATCGGACCATTAGAAGTAGATGTTGGCGGACCCAACGAGTTGGAAATGCCAATTGGAGAAGCAACCGATGACGCTGAAAAAATGGCTGAAGATATTATGAAAGAATTGGAAGTGATTATTTCAGCTTCCCAGAGCGAAATAGACTCTGCTACAAATATTGTCAGCTTAGCAAAGGCTTGCGATGAAGGTAATTGCCAAGGTAATTGTGAACAGCAAGGAGGAACTTGTTCTTGTGAAGAGTCTTCCTGCGCCATACGTTGTGACGAGCCCCCTAGTACTTGTACAATGGGTTGCCCTCCGCCACCCGGACCTTCCAACTGTTGTTACAATGCAGGAATAGGATGTGAACCGCAAGATTGTACTACGTCGTGTCTTACTTGTTCTACATCGGGTCCTTCGGGAGGTGTATGTCCTATCACAAATATGGAAGGGATAGCAACAGAACAACAAAACATTGAAAATCAAGTGAATAGAATAAGCACATCTGTGGGCATAATCGAAGAAAAATTCACTGCAAAAAATCATCCGCCAATTGGGGTTTGGAAACTTCTGTTGGACTTAAATCTCAATCTGCCAATAATAGGTCAGGTAAGTCTGTACACCCCTTTGTGTGTCTGCGACCCTCTTGCAAACACAGGAGTTTGTCTTAGTCCACTTCCTTTAAATTTCGGTTCCTGCACAACGGAAGAAGATATGATATTAGATAAACTTTACAAGGCAAGAACTGGAAACTACCCCATTGGATTAGGAAGTGCGCTCAATCTTGTTGAAAATCCCCCGGGACTGATTGGTTGCGTTTCAGATTATGCGCGTGAAATGGGAGAAGAAGGAGATTTACCAGAAGGACAGCCTATCCAAGAATTGTTTAGCTGTCCCCAGGCAATAGAAGCGGGATATTTAAACGAAAACCCAGAATGTTTATCAAATAAAGAAAAATGTCTATGTTATGGCTCTTCCGAAGGAACCCCAGAAAGAGCTGATAATTATGTTTGTTGCACAACTCGATAATCTTTAACACTAAAATTTTGCATTAGAAAAATAAATAAGTTTATTTCTCGGGCTCCGCCCTTAAAATAAATCTATGATAAAAAAAATAATCTTAATATCTTTTCTAGTCTCGTTGTTTTTGACTATTGGCTATTTTGCTTCAGCCGCAAAAATCGAATTAAATTATCCAACTTTACCAGGCGGCATTTCAATAAATCCCAATAGCACAAAGCCTCTTTTACCCCAGTATATAAAATATGCTTTTTCCCTGGCTCTTTGGATATCGGGACTTATAGTTTTCATATCTTTAGTCTGGAGTGGGGTCAAATATGTTTTATCGGCAGGAAATCCTGGCGCCGCAAGCGACGCTAGAGAAGGCATAACTGCCGCAGTTTTAGGCCTTGTTGTTTTATTGTCTTCATATATACTTTTAATAACCATAAATCCCCAGCTGGTACTGATTCAACCTACTATTTCTGCAAATTGGGGAATAACTGTCTATGCAGCTGCGGATTGTAACAATGGAGCAGGAATAGAAGGCCAAGATTTCTTTTATATAACGAAAACCTCCGAGTTCAATGTTGAAACCTCTGAAGGTGTACGTTTTGCCATTTCTTCTATTAAGTTTAATGCTCCACCTGGATCTTTATCTTTAAAACTAATTAGAACATGGACAGTCTACGATGCGACAGGCGGCGCAACTGAACATACATCCGAAGAGCAGATAAACAACGACAACCTCGATCCGAACAATCAGTGTGTAAATATATTCCCTTTACCTCCTGTTAGTTTTATCGAATTTTATTGGAGACTACCAGGAGTTAATCTTGTAAATATTAATGGAATAGAAAAAAATGTTCCCGATAGTGTTGCTCTTCTAGATTCAGAATTTAATGATAAGGTGACTGATATAATTTTAAGAAGCCTAAGCCAACCCACAAAGTATGGCGCGGTTTTACATGCTGCTCAGAATTTTTCACAAGAATGCCAGGTTTATATAGAAGAAAATTCTGTAGGTTTTTCCATAAACTGGCCCGATCATAACCTTCCGAGTCTGTACGAAATTGAGGCAAATACAGCTACATCGATTTCTCAATACCCACATCCAGGTGGATTCGGAGTTTCCTCTGTAACTGTTTTTAGTCCCGACAATAGAACAGAATATGATGACCAAGGGGTAACCTTTTACCGAGAACCGAATTATCAAACTCCTATGGAAATTAACGGCGTGACACGACATCATGGCGGAATAGTTCGTTTTGTTGGAGACCCGAACACGAATGATGCTACTTCAATAAGAATAGACGGTAAGTATATCGCAATCTTATTTGACGAGAGAGATTTCCAAAGCGGCTGTCAAGTTTTTGACAAAAGTGACCCAAACCTAAGAGACGATCAAATAGGCAAGTGTTTCTGTGTTACGGGCTGGTGGTGTCACGACTGTATGGAATCTTTTATGATTATTCCAACAAAATAAGACAACCCTCCAAAAATAAAAACCGCCCAGCCTGATCTGTACCCCAAAAAGTGGACACGAAAGTGCCCACTTTTTGTATTTAGGGTAAGATAATAATTAAACAACGTTCTTGGCAGACGCTACAAAACACATGAGCAAAAGAATATTTACCAAAGATCAAATCGGAATACTGCTACAGAATCAGGGCGTAGCAGGGTGCAGCGAGAAGTCGATTTCCTATCGCAAAGATTTCAAAGTCTTAGCGGTCAGAAAATATCAAGAAGGTCTGCCGGCTTCTGAAATATTCAGACAGGCTTTTTTCGATATAAATATCATCGGCCGCAAGACGCCCAAGGAATGCCTCCGCCGATGGCTGAAAGTATTCAGAAAGAAAGGGGAAGTAGGTTTGAAAATAGATGGACGAGCGACAAACAATCCGCGAGGCCGGCCTAAGAATGTTGACGACCTAACCGAGAAGGAGAAGATGAAACGATTAAAAGCCGAGGTTGCCTATCTTAAGGAAGAGAACCGTTTTTTAGCCAGACTCCGCAAAAAGAGTTTAAACTAAGACCATGCCAAAAGTATCAAATTATCAGGTCATTGAAAAAAGATATCCGGCTCCTGTGCGACATTGCGAAAATATCTAATAGCGGTTACTACAGGTGGCTCAAACACACAGATAAAACAGACAAGGATTACGACGACTATCTGCTCATTAAGGAAATCTTTGACAAGGGCAGGTCAAAATACGGCTGGCGAACCATTAAAATGAAGCTGGAACGGGAAAAGAAGATAAGAATGAATCACAAAAAGATAATCAGAATCATGAAAAAGTACAACCTCACCACAAAGATACGGAGAAAGAATCCATACAAAGCAATAATGAAAAAGACAGCAGAGCACAGAACATTCGCAAACCAATTAGACAGAATCTTTACGCAAACAATCCCTTACCGTTTTTTCTGCACAGACATTACTTACATATCCTTCAACAACCGTATTGCCTATCTTTCTGTGGTGAAAGATATTGCCTCAGGAGAAGTCGTAGCCTGGCGCTTATCGCCGCATATCACCATGGAGCTGGTACTAGGAACCGTCAATCAAATGAAACAGTGCCAAGACGCATTAATTCATTCTGACCAAGGATTTCACTACACCAACCCTGAATATATTGAAAAGATAAAAGCATTGGACATGATACAATCAATGTCGAGAAAGGGAAACTGCATAGACAACGCACCCATTGAATCGTTCTTCGGACATTTAAAGGACGATGTTGATTACAAGAGTTGCAAAACATTCGAAGAGTTAAAATCGCTCGTTGAAAACTACATACGGTATTACAATCACGAGAGGGCACAGTGGGATTTAAACAAAATGACCCCCGTTGAATACAGGGATCATCTGTTGGCGTCAAATGTCTGAAAAGCGGTTTTTTGGTCGTGTCCACTAAACGGGGTACACATCACCGGAAGCAGTTTTTGTTTTTGGAGGATTAAGAAGGTTTTACGCACTCGGCCTCACTCCTACCCTTCTTTCCGGCCCTTCGCCAATACTTTCTGAAACCACGTCTGACCTTCCGGCTAACTCCATATGAATCACTCTTCTCTCGTAAGGTGGCATTGGGCCGAGGATTTTTTCTTTTTTACTCAACGAGACCTCATCAGCCACGGAACGAGCAAGTTCTCTTAGATACTCGTTCTTTTTCTTTTTATAATCATTAATATCCAAATCTATATAAAACGCTTCTTCTGCTTCTATCTTCCGCCTTAGGATTGCCTTTAAAAGATGCTGAATTTCGGCTAAGGTTTGTCCTCTTTCCCCAATTAATATTTGAGGTTCGTCTGTTTTTAAGTTTATCGGCAGAGTTTGTTCTGTTTGCGTCAAAAAATCGACCTCAACTTCAAAGGTCATTTTCTGGAAAAATTCTTGCACAGTTTTTTTAATTTCACTTAGATTACTCTGGGTAAGCATAGACTCGACACTAATTTACTAATGAAGTGCCAATGTTACGAATATTCATCCTAAGATTCTTTTGGGACGCAGATATTTATTGCGAAAATTAACTATTAAACCCAGCTTCTTCTTGGATGCTTTGAGATATCTCATCATTTGGTAGTAATCCTCTTTCGTGATAAAAACTTTTGCCTTACAATCTAGTAGAACTTTATCCTCTATAACGAAATCTACTTGATTACCTTCGATGTTTTCAGAAACGGGTAGTTTCTTTTCTCGTTCAAAGGTTATACCTTTTTGTTTTAACAACATCTCAACTGCATCTTGATATTGCTTCTCTTTACAGTATCTACCTAGCTTATTATGAATTTTGAACAAGGCTCCGGTAACTCTATAAGACAACTCGGGGTAATACAAAATTTTTGTCATTCGTATCATTGGTGTAAGATTTGTATATTGGCGTCGGTTTGTTTCCTAAAAACAAGATATTGCTGAATAATTGCAAATAAAGTTGTGATTATCCAATACAAACCAATGGCCGAAGGCAATCTCAAAAGTATAAAGACTGTAAAAACAGGAAATATATAAAGCATCTCTTTTTGCATTATTTCTGAAAACTGACTTGTCTTATTGTCCTTGGGCTTTAAAGAATATTCTTTTTGCCTCGGGTTCAACATTTTGGTTTGCAAAAACTGCAAAGCTCCTGATAGTATGGCAAAAATTGCGTTCGGTTGAGATAAATTCACTATTCCGAGGGAAAACGGATTAATCTGGCCAGGGTGCGGCACAAAACTGTAAAGATTGACGAGCTGTTCTGGTTGGAATCCTCTCCAGAAAACCTGGTAAAGCGCTATCAGAATCGGAAGCTGAAGCAATAATGGAAGACAGCCAGAAAACGGACTAATTCTCTCTTTCCGGTAAAGCTCCATTATTACCTGGGCTTGCTTTGCTTGATCGTTTTTATAATTACGTTGGATTTCCTGAATTTTAGGCTGAATTTCGGCCATAGCTTTTTGAGAACGGATAGACTGCAAAGAAGAAGGATATAGCACCAGGCGAATTAAAACCGTTAAAATGATTATCGCTAAGCCGAAATCGTGACCGGGTAAAATCTCGTAAAGCAAAACCAAGGTATTGAATAGCGGCTGGTACAAAATTAGATTAAAAGCGCTAATTAAAAAATTCATTTTCAGGCATACGAACAGCGCAACCTCGCTCCACCCTGACGGGTTCCGCTCGGGTATGCGAATGCGCCCATACGAATTTTATTTTAAGGTAAATCTATGCCGCCCGGACTTAAGTGGTGGCATCTCGAAATTCTTTTTACTCCCGAAAATACTCCCAAAAAAAGACCTTTCTTTTTTACAGCCAAAACCATGTATTCCGAACAACTGGGATAAAATCGGCAATTTCTACCAAAATAAGGACTTATGGCGGCTTGATAAAATTTTATAATCTTAATGACTATTTTGATTAACATTTTTAAACTAGCTTTCCTTTTTTCAACAAATTTTCCACAGTTTGTACGGTTTGTGAAAACGTTTTCTTTTCCAGCCCGGATTTAGCTATGAAAATAATATCTATGCCTTTTTTTATGCCCTCAATATTCAATCTCACAATCTCTCTTAATCGTCTCTTAATCTTATTTCTAACTACGGCTTTTTTAGAAAAACTCTTACTAGTAATAAAGCCAAACCGGCTACTCTTAAGGTTGTTTTTTGCGACTTTAATAAATAAAAAATCGTTCTGAAACCCTTCCCCTTTTTTAAAAACTAGCGCGAAATCCTTCTTTTTTTTAAGTCTGTTTATCTTCGGTAACATTTTAAAATAAATGATATATTTTTTAAAGGCGTTTCGCAGGACGGGGTTTTTCAATCCCCGTCCTGCGTCCAAAGGAGTTAGCTCCTTTGGAAACCTGATTTTGTTCGCCGAAGGCGAAGAAAACTTCGGCGGAGCCGAACTTTTTTGGTTGCGCCCTGCCGCAGAGCGGCGGGGGTTACCAAATGATCAAACAGCCAATCTTTTTCTTTTTTTCCGCCTTCTTGCGGCAATTACTCTTCTGCCCCCAAATTTTTTCATCCTTTTTCTGAAACCGTGGGTCCTTTTCCTTTTTTTCTTTTTTGGATTGTATGTAAGGCTCATTTTATTTCTAAACTCCGTTAAGAAAGCGGGTTTTCAGTTAAACTACCCCCTTGAAAAAACGGAGAAATATATTTTTATAATTACTCCGCGAGAGCGGAGCAAATATTTACGAAAAGTTCATAATTGCTCCGCGAAAACCGCGGACGTCCTTCGGCAAGCTCAGGATGGTGAGCAGAGTCGAACCATAAGGTCGCGGATACAGCTAACAAATATATACTCGCCGAAGGCGAATGCCTTCGGATACCACGGACGTAAGTCCGTGGTAGTTCATTAAACCCTGATAAATAAATTTAGCGAAGTAAAACCTGTATATTCCCTTATATTCCCTTATATTTTCTTAAAAGACCGGGATTTTTCTATTTATGGCCTAACCACCTCATTCGCCTTTGGTGCATATAATAAGCTAAATTTAGTATAATGCCAAAAAGAAAAAGCGTCAATTCCTTCAGAAATAAAAACTGGATTTTTTCTATCCGATATGAACAGCTAATCCACATCTCTCTTTTGTGTACACAGTTTTCTCCCAGTTTATCAACAAATCTTTAGAAGTTTTACCGTTTTTATCTTGCTTGACATATGATATAATTTTTTTAAGAATGAAGTATCGGAAACTATACATATTTTTTAATGAGAGAGTCTTTTTTAAAAGGGTTTATTTATCAGGGTTAATGTTTACCCCGTTAGAAGTCAGAAAGACAAAGGTCTTTAATTGAATCCGTTCTTCTCGTTTGTGCCATGTCTTATGAGAAATCTATGTGCGTCTGACTTCTAACGGGGTTTACCCAAGGTAAATAAAGTTTCGACGGACTGGTATTTTTATACCGAGTTCTCCACCAACCAAAAACACCCCACAGGCACCGTAAGGAAAAATTTATTTTTAAAATATTAACTCAGTGAACTTTTATGACCAAGGAGGAAATTTGGCAATCGGTTTTAGCTCAAATTCAATTAAATATTTCTCAAGCTAATTTTGCGACTTGGTTTAAAAATACAGGTGTCTCTGAAATAGAAAGCGGTCAGGCAGTAATTTCAACCCCTAATTCTTTTGCTAAAGAATGGCTTGAAAATAAATATAATAAAATTATTTTTAAAATTCTTCACGGTCTCAATGAAGACATAAAGGAAGTAAAATATACTGTCACCCAGAACGAAATAAAACCCCTTAAAAAACAATTTTTCCCTTCGGCTGAACCTGAGCAGCTTGATTTTCAAGAATTAAAAGTAGACAAAGAAACAGACCTCAACCCAAGATATACCTTTGAAAATTTTGTTGTCGGCCCTTTTAACGAATTAGCTCATGCCGCTGCTTGGGCAGCGTCGCAAAATCCAGGAATAGTTTATAATCCTTTGTTTATATATGGGGGAGTGGGATTGGGAAAAACCCACCTCATGCAAGCTATTGGCAACGAAATTTCGGCAAGATTTCCAAATAAAAAAGTAAAGTATATTTCTTCTGAAAAATTTACAGCAGGCGTTGTTTCCTCAATTAAAAATCACGATATGGAAAGCTTTAAATCTAGATATCGGGAAATTGACATTTTGTTAATTGACGATGTACAGTTCTTGGCTGGCAAAGAGAAAACCCAAGAAGAATTCTTTCACACCTTTAATGCTCTATATGAGGCGAATAAGCAAATAACCATTTCCTCTGATAGACCACCGAAAGCAATTCCTGCTTTAGCCGAAAGACTAAGGTCGCGCTTTGAAGGAGGAATGATAGCTGACATCAGTCTCCCTGATCTTGAAACCAGGATTGCAATTTTAAAAGCAAAGGCCCAAGAAAGAAAAGTTGAGATTGCCGATGACGTTCTAATTTATATAGCCTCTAGTATCCAAAGAAATATTCGTGAGCTAGAAGGGGCTCTTAATAGATTATTGGCCCACCAAAAACTGACAAGTTCTTTAGCTAGCGCAGAAGATTGTAAGTCCCTTTTAAAAAATCTTACTTTAACTCCGCCTAAGATAACTACTCCCAAGAAAATAATTCAAGCCGTATCGGAGTTTTATGATTTAAAGGAGAGAGACTTAATAACCTCGTCGAGAAAAAAAGAAATTGTCAGACCAAGGCAAATTGCAATGTTTTTATTAAGAGAGGAACTAAAATCTTCTTACCCTTTTATTGGTAGAAGGTTTGGCGGGAAAGATCACACTACCGCAATGCATGCTTGCGAAAAAATATCAAAAGAAATAGAAAAAAACGAAAATATTAAAGAAGAAATTGACTTACTGAAACAAAGAATTTATGTTTTATAGTTGTTCCGCGAAGCAGAACAAGTATTTGCTTGCTCATAAGTGTTACTTTCCTGTTATTTAGTATGTGGAAAAACTGATAAATAGTAATGGAGAAAAATTACCTAAAAATTTTCAACTCGGAACAGATTGTTTTATTCCCTTTAATCCACTAACTTTCCAACAAGTAAATTTATTAGTTTTAAATTCAAATAATAGGGTTATCAAAAAAAAGGTCTTACTAATAACAATAATAATACTAATATAATGAAATTTATTATTTTACAAAGTAAATTAAAAGAAGGATTAGGAATTGTAGAAAGACTTGTTGGTAAAAATCTAACACTTCCAATTTTGAATAATATTTTAGTTTCTGTCCAAAAAAACTTTTTAAATTTGGCGGCTACAGACTTGGAACTTGGAATTAAATGGTGGTCTTTAGTTAAAGTAGAGGAAGAAGGAGAAATAGTTATTCCTGGACGCATATTATCTAGTTTTGTAAATTATTTCCCCAATAAACCCATTAAATTAGAGACTAAAGATAAAACTCTTTTTGTAGAGTGTGAAAACTACCAGACTCAAATTAAATTTTTTAAAACAGAGGATTTCCCGATTATTCCTCAAGTGAAAGAAGAAATTATTATTTTAAACAACTCTCTTTTTTGTAAAAATTTAGCCCTGGTTTCCGATATTCCTCAACCATCACCGGCCAGAGTGGAAATTTCCGGTATTTATGTTTCCCTACAAAAAAACCTTATTAAGCTTGTAGGTACGGATAGTTTTAGGCTCGGCGAAAAAAAAATCTTCTTAGAAAAAACAACCACTAAGGATTTTTCTTTTATTCTTCCTCAAAGGACCACTAAAGAATTAATAGGGGTCTTAGGAGAAAAAAAAGGAGAGCTAAAGGTTTTCAGTTCTCCTAATCAAGTAATGTTTGAGCTTCCAATGGAAGAAACAACTCATCCACAAATCCAAATTGTTTCCCGTTTGATAGAAGGCCAATATCCAAACTATGAAGATGTTATTCCTAAAAAATATCGAACAACAGTTGTTTTACCGAAAAACGAATTTTTAAACCAAATTAAAGCCGCTTCAGTCTTTAGCGGTAGAACAAATGAGGTAAAATTTGAAGCTAATCCTAAAAAAGAAAGGTTTGAAATATTTAGCCAAAACCCAGAGTACGGTCAATATAAATCATTTTTACCGGCGAAAATAAAAGGAGAAGAAACAGAAATATCTTTTAATTATAAATATTTAATCGATGGACTGGTGAATATTGAAAGTTCAGAAGTTGTTTTTGAATTAAATAAATTAACAGATGAAACTGAAGAAAATAAAGAGCACAAAGAGAAGAAAGGAGAAGGACCAGGTGTTTTAAAGCCAGTGGGAGATCAAAGTTATACTTATGTCGTGATGCCAATTAACCCAAGTTAGGGCTAGGGCTAGGAGTGGGAATAGAAGTGGGAGTGGATTCCGGGATGAGCGTGGGAAGAGGAGTAGGGGTTGGAGAAATAGTTGGTTTAACAAAATTTTCTCGAGGATAGTTTGGCAAAACTTGGAGCATAAAATTTTTCCAGATTGGAGCGCCCGAAGAAGCTGCAGGAATTTTTCCCATAGGAGAATTATCGCTGTTTCCTACCCAAACCCCGACTACAATTGAAGGAGTGTATCCTATTGTCCAGCCATCTTTGTAATACTGAGTAGTTCCAGTTTTTGCCGCCACTTGATACCCCTCTATATGCAAAGAAGAATTTAAGCCGAAGATTGGAGATCTCGCTTCGTTATCAGATAAAATATCTGACATTAGCCTGCAAGTTTCGATATCTAAAACCCTAATCGGAGTTTTTTTATTTTGCTCAATAATATTGCCTTGAGAATCTTCTATTTTTAAAACAGCGGTTGGAGGAATTCTTTGTCCTTCAGTGGCAAAAACTCCGTATGCTGAAACCATATCGAGAAGTTTTACCTCGCCGCCACCCAAAACTATGGCAAGACCGTAAAAAGAAGGGGGTTTGTCCAACGTGGTAATGCCCATATTTTTAGCTGTCTCGATGCTATCTGGGAGTCCGGCCAAAAAATCCAAAACTTTAACTGAAGGAACATTTAAAGATTGGGCGAGTGCTTCTCGTAGCGTCACAGGGCCCCTAAATTTGCCGTCGTAGTTTTGGGGAATATAGGGCTTGCCACCCCAAATGCCAAAATTGGTTTCCTCATCAACCACAATATATTTGTCGTCATAACCTTTTTGAAAAGCAGTAGCGTAAACAAAGGGCTTAAAGGCAGAACCTGGCTGTCTACCTATTTTATAAGTGGCTACATTTACCATTGGGTCAAATAAACAATCTACTTCCGGGGTTAAATCGCATCCCTCAGGATAGGACTCTCCAAACCAGTCCGCTGATCCTACCATAGACAGAATTTCTCCGGTTTTTGGATCAAGGGCCACTAAAGCGCCATTGTAAGCGTGGTAAGTTTCGTTCCTTTTAACTCCTTCTTGAACTGCTGCTTCTGCAATTTCCTGAAATTTCCAATCTAGGGTTGTGTAAACCTTTAATCCTTTTTCTTTCAAATCCTCTCCATATTTTGTTTCAAGATAATCTTTTACGTAAAGGACAAAATGAGGCGCTTTTATAGACTGTAATGGTTTTACAAAAACCAATTCTTCTTTTTTTGCCTCTTTAGCTGTTTCTTGACTAATAAAACCTAGGTTTGCCATCCTGTCCAGGACAAAATTTTTTCTGTTTATTAGTTCTTCTTGATTTTCTCCGTATGGTGAAAGATAGCTTGGCGAACGGATTAAGGCAGTTAAAAGAGCAGCCTCTGCAAGGGTGATTTCTGAAATATGCTTTTTAAAATAGGTTTGAGAAGCTTCTTCAACGCCGTAAGCATTTTGTCCAAAAGGAATTTGGTTTAGATACCAATAGAGAATTTGGTCTTTTGAGTAGCGCCTTTCCAGCTCTAGGGTTAAAATTATTTCTCTTGTTTTTCTCTCGACCGTTTTTTCTCGCGAGAGAAAAGAAGATCTAATTAACTGTTGAGAGATTGTCGACGCGCCTTGAGCCGCCGATTTAATTTTAAAGTCAGCTAAAATTGCTCTGGTAATAGCTTTTAGATCTATGCCACGATGAGTGTAGAAATTATTATCTTCTGTGGCAATGACTGCTTTTTTTAGGTAGTCGGGAATAGTTTCCAAAGGAACAATGGTTCTTTTTTCTTCGCCGTAAATTTCATACAAAAGGATTTCACCTGTCCGGTCATAGATTTTAGTTGATTCTATTTGTCTCTTTTCAGTAAATTTCTCTGGTCGAGGAAGATCCTTTGCATAATAAACAAATACAAAAACAGCTCCTGCTGTTGATATGATAATAATCCCCAGGAAGAATTTAAGGATTGATAAAAAAATATTTTTCCTATTTTTTCTTTTTTGAATAGTTTGACGAAAAAATTTTCTTTTTGCCATACCGTTATTGTAGAATTCCAAAAAACTTATAATTGCTCTTCGAAAACCGCGGACGTAAGTCCGTGGTAGTTCATTTTACTGCCCCGTTTATCTGTTTATCTGTAAAACGCTTAAAAGATGTAAGAGAGCTGATCCAGCTTTTCACTACGGAGGACGATTAAGACTTTCTCATTTTACTAAATTTAGCCTCAATTAGCAATTAGTTAAATTTGTCTAATTTTTGAATTTTGCTATGATGAATTGAATAATATAGGGGCTTTAGCGAGAACTTTGATTTTTCGCTTTACCCCGTTAGAAGTCTTGGCCCCGTTAAAAATTTGCCGCAGTCAAATATGTTAAAATCTAAACAATTACTTTATCTTGTTAAACTTTTGCCAAAAAAGAACCCCTGGTCTTTTTTAGCAAATAATATACATACAAATTTCTAACGGGGTTGGCAGAAAAATTTAGAAGAAATTTTTTCTGCATTTAGACAAAACGGGGTTATAATAAATGGTCTTAATAATGGAGTTATCAACGGTTAACCTAATAGGCAGACTTCTAACGGGGTTTACTCGAAATTATGAAAATAAATACTAACTCCCAAAAAATTGACGAGGTTTTGACACGAGGAGTTGCTCAAATTTACCCTTCAAAAAAAGAACTAAGCTCTCTTTTAAAGAAAAAAAGAATCAGACTTTATCAAGGGTTTGATCCGTCAATGCCCAATCTGCACATGGGGAATCTTGTTGGTATTTTAAAAATGAAGCAATTTCAAGAATTGGGCCACGAAGTTTTATTCCTGGTCGGTGATTTTACCGGTATGATTGGCGATCCGACAGATAAATTATCGGTAAGGAAAAAACTAACAAGGGAGCAGGTTCTTGAAAATACCAAAAACTGGAGAGAAGAAGCCTCAAGATTTTTAAATTTTTCAGGAGATAATCCTGCCAAGGTTCTTTTTAACAGCGAGTGGCTAGACAAAATAAATTTTAAAGATTTAATTGAAATTATGTCTCGCTTTACTGTTCAAAGAATGATTGAGAGAGATTTTTTCCAGACAAGAATTAAAGAGAAAAAACCAATTTTTCTGCACGAATTTTTATATCCTATTGCCCAAGCGATAGATTGTGTAACGATGAATGTAGACCTTGAAATAGGAGGTTCAGATCAGATGTTTAACATGATGATGGGCAGAGACTTAATGAAAGCAACAAAAGGGAAAGAAAAGTTTATTTTGACAATGAAACTTTTGACGGGCAAGGAAGGAAAGAAAGTTGGAAAAACAACTGGCGGCGCAACCTTTTTGAATACTAAAGCTGAAGAAATGTTCGGTCAAATTATGGCTTTCCCGGACGAGATGATTATATCTGGGTTTGAATTATTGACTATGATTCCTTCTGAAACGTTGAAAAATTATCAAAAAGACTTCGAGGGGAAAAAAACTAATCCTCGAGACTTGAAGAAAAAATTAGCCTTTGAGATAGTAAAACTAAACTATGGCGAAAAAGTTGCAGAGAAAGCTTCCCAAGAATTCGAGAACGTTTTTAAAGAAAAAATGCTGCCTACTATAATTCCGGAAATCAGAATTAAGGAAACAACACTTAATATTCTGGATTTATTAGTAAAAACAAAAATAGTTTTTTCAAAGTCTGAAGCCAAAAGACTTATTCTGCAAAAAGGAGTAAAGATTAATGGAGAAATTCAGGAGAATTGGCAGAAAAATGTGGAGATAAAGAAGGGGACAATTGTTCAGATAGGAAAGAGAAAGTTTGCGAAAATAATTTGAATGGTTCAACCAAAAGCCCCGGCACGCCGGGGCTTTTGCTTTTATAATTAATTACTCTTCAAATGTTTCATCTTCGATTGGTTTCTCATCGTCTTCCGTTGGTTCTTCTTCATCCTCTTGTTCTTCTTCGTCTAGCTCTTCTTCTGGCACATCTCCTCCCCAAAATTCCTCTTCGTTTACAACGGGAGCAAGAAGATCGTCTTTATAAGTCATAGTTGAAATAAATTCACAAATTTTTATCAGGCGAAATCAAATTCTGCTAATAAATATCCGCCTGAATCAATATTTTAGTGTTTCGACCTTTTAAGAGCTTTGACTTGGGCGTTCCCAAGATTCTTGTATTATAGAGAGAAAAGAATTGTAAACTAATCTCACGGTCATTATCAATTTTACAGAAACCCTTGTCAAGTCCTTATATCTAAAGAAAATTAGCTTTGTTCTTAATAATTATATTCTATTTTTCCACAGCCTAAATCCTACTAATTTTATTTTGCGGCAGAATACCCTGCGGTCTTAAAGCAGCGATAAGCCGCCGAAAGAACTTGCCCGACCTTCGTCCCGCTGAGCGGGACTTCGGGCGGCGAAAGCCGAAGGGATGCCCCGCCCCTTGGGGCGGGGCATCCCCATTAAGCTAAGCATGAAATTTGAGCTCGCAGATTTAGCTTTTTGTATTTAAGAATTAGTTTTTTAGCAATCGTGCGCAACAAATAGCTGTAGCCAAAGCATCGGCAGCATCATCTGTAATTGAATTATTTTTTAAGCCGAGTAAATTTTTTATTTTTTTTTGGACTACTCTCTTTTCTGCCCAGCCATAGTTTACAATGTTTTTTTTGATCTCCATGGGTGTGAATTCATAAACTGGAATGTTTTTCTTTGCTGCTGTTAGTAAAATTACTCCTTTTGCCTGACTAACAGGAAGGGCTGTCTTTAAGTTTTTAAAAAAATAGACCCTTTCGACTGCTAAAATTTCAGGTCGATATTTCTTAATTAAAGAATTGAGTTCGTTATTTAATTTCTTGAGACGTTCTGGCATAGATGAATTCGGACTGGTTTTAATGAGGCCATAATCTACACACTTAATCGTTTTTACTCCCTTATTCTTTGAAGAAAGTATTTTTATGAAACCATAACCTGTTGTCGCCGTACCAGGATCAATGCCTAATATTATCAAGAATATTATCACGAATTTTTTCGCGAATATTCGCTAATTAAATATTCGTGTTAATTCGTGATTAAAATTAGTATTTATAATTGCTCCGCGAAAACCGCGGACATTAGTCCGCGGATGAAGCGGACAAATATATACTCGCCGAAGGCGAATGCCTTCGGATACCACGGACGTAAGTCCGTGGTAGTTCATTAGCGGTTAAGCTTTTAGGTTGGAATATACATCTTGGACCGATTCGTTCTCGTCTAAAGCTTCAAAAAGCTTCTGGCAATCTTCTTTTGTTTTATCGCTAACCGTCACTTCTTCCTTTGCTACCCAGTCCAAAGACACAGAATCGAGCTTAATGTTTTTTTCTTCCAAGTTTTTCTTTGTTTTTTCGAGTTCTTCTGGTTTTGTATAAATATCCAATAAATTATCATACCAGTATAGATCTTCAGCCCCTGCTTCAATGGCTTTTAGTTCTAGCTCATCGTTTTTAATTTCTGGTTGCTGGTCAGTTGTATTGATTATTATTACACCTTTTCGATCAAACATCCATCTGATTGCTCCTTCATTCACCATTTTGCCGTTGTGTTGATTTAAAATTTGTTTAACCTCCCCTAAGGTTCGGTTTTTATTATCAGTAATTCCTTCAATAATAATGGCAATTCCCCCAGGCCCATAAGCTTCAAAAACCACTTCAATTAAATTAGCCCCTCCTTCTCCGCCGGTCGCTTGTTTAATGGCCCGTTCAATATTTTCTTTTGGTAAATTAAAACCCTTGGCTTGCTCAATTGCCACTTTTAGCTTCGTATTGGTTTCAGGGTTTGGACCCCCTTCTTTTACGGCAACCGAAATCACCCTCGCCATTTTCGAGAAAATTTGACCTCTTTTTTGGTCGGTAATGGTTTTTTGGTGTTTTATAGTTCTTGCATGGGAATGCCCTGACATAAGTTCAATTCATTTGTTTGAGAACACCGCAGCTAGTGCCGTGGTAATTCGTTTAATAGTTCTCTTACAAATCGCTATTATTTTTTGTTAGCTTTGATTTCAAAAACAAGATTATTATTGCTGATAAAACCGCAACAGTCAAGGCGATAAAGATAGTCTTCGAGGTAAAACGACTTTGATTTAATTGCTCGCCAAGGGAAGCCAAGCTTTCTTTATTAAATTCTTTTGTTTTTTCTTCCCCGTTTTTTGGCTGGCTAGTTTCTGATAATCCTTGTTCTTTGCTTTCCGTTTTTTGTTTTTCTGTTATAATATTAATATCTCCTGGGGTTAGAGCAAAACTCCAGTACCATTGTTTCTCTTTTCTTGAATACGACTGGTTTTGGGGTGCTTTTTCAAAAGCTACTGAATCTACGATTTTAGTATCAGGCTGTAATAAATCTAATTCATCGCCGTCATTATTTAA
>Ga0210018_1000788_pt1 | contig 16553 bp, 13 predicted proteins | sample CryGeyCG2014_010_2_FD_183967 | JGI IMG/M metagenome (GOLD analysis project Ga0210018, IMG submission 183967) | Groundwater microbial communities from aquifer - Crystal Geyser CG09_land_8/20/14_0.10 (SPAdes) (version 2) | ecosystem: Environmental > Aquatic > Deep subsurface > Groundwater | place...
TGTTTGTAGGGCATGTTGTTTATCAAGTTAATTAATAATTTCTTATTAATCATTTTACTTGATAACAACTGCCCTTTTAAGTTATCTCGATGTTGCAGTTCGGAGTAGAATGTACCCTCAAACACTTGACAAATGTATATTTAGTATGGTATAATATAGATAGAAAGAGAGAATAAAAAGAGTTTGTTCTTTGAAAAAAAATATATGGGGGGAAGAAATTTGGATGAAGGAATTTACCCACTAATCCATATGAGCAAATTCCTTCATCCAAATAATATCCAAATAATAAAAGAAATTAGATGGATGGAGGTGAAAACAAAAATGAAAAAATCAGAAATGAAATCCGGTATACTAGTCTTTGTGAATGATAAGGGAATGTTATATCTAGGGGTTACAGAAAAGAAAGAATCCGATCTGTGGCAGTTGCATGAGCTTGACTGTATCAATGAGGATGGTGACATATCTTATTGCTGCCATTCCACCGCTTTTCGCTACTCCGAAGAACGCTTAGTCCCAATAGTCGATGTCTCAAAATTATCATTTGAGGAACGATCCGAAATCATAAAAAGATTTCTTAGAAAAATAATCTTGATGCGTCAACTGAAACAAGAGCAGCTATTAAGCCTCTAAATATCATCCCTTCCCCCTTTTTTTTCGAGCCCGAGTGCGCCTTTGGCGCACGTGAGTTGGAAAAAGCCCTGAACCACAAAAATGGTTCAAGGCAATGAGAAAAGTTCAGGGAAAGCCCGTAATCGGGCTTTTTCTGTTTATTTTGACTTTAAAGTAGAGATAATCTAAAATTAACTTAATATGGCGACAATTGATGAATTAAGAAAAATTCGGCTAAAGAAACTTGAGGCAATTGAAAAAGCCGGTATTTCCATTTGTCCAATAAAAACAAAAAGAACTCATAGAATAACGGAAGCTCTCAAGGATTTTGCAAAATTTTCCAGATCAAAAAAAGAGATAATTTTAACGGGCAGAATTAGATCTTTAAGAATTCACGGCGGAGCCACTTTTTTAAACATTAAAGATGGAACCGGAGAAGTTCAGGGCTTTTTGAGAAAAGATCGAGTAGGAGAAAAGGCATATAAACTTGTCATCGATAACTTCGATATTGGCGACTTCGTAGAATTAAGAGGGATTTTATTTAAGACGAAAAGAGGAGAAAAGACAATTGAAGTTTCAGATTACAAGATTTTGACAAAGAGTTTACTGCCCCTGCCTGAAAAGTGGCATGGACTAAAAGATATCGAAGAAAGATTTAGAAAAAGATATTTGGATTTGATTTTTAACCCCGAAGTTAAGAAAAAGTTTGAAACTCGTTCTCAAGTTATTAGTGAGATTCGCAATTTTTTAGAAAAAGAAGGATTTTTGGAAGTAGAAACTCCAATTTTGCAACCAATCTATGGCGGAGCCAAAGCCAAACCATTCGAAACCCATTTGAATGCTTTCGATTTAGATATGTATTTAAGGATTGCGCCCGAACTTTATTTGAAACGGCTTTTGGTCGGTGGTTTTGAAAAAGTTTATGAAATTGGGAAATGCTTTAGAAATGAGGGAGTGGATAGATTTCATAACCCCGATTTCACTATGCTCGAATTTTATTGGGCCTACGCTGATTATAAAGATTTAATGAAATTAACCGAAGGGTTATTTGAAAGCATTCTAAGAAATGTTTTTAGAAAATTGGAAATTTCTTACGAAGGTAAAAAAATTAATTTTAAGACCCCTTGGCCAAGAGTTGAGTTTTCTCAACTAATAAGAAAATATACCAAAATTAATGCCAAAGATGTTCACCCCGATGCTTTAGCAAAAAAAGCAATTGAGTTGGGAATAAAATTAGAAAAGGGATGGAGCAAAGCTGAGATTTTAGATGAAATTTATAAGAAATTTTGCCGACCAAAAATTTGGGAACCAACTTTCATTATTCATTTTCCGGTAGGATTTCAACCTTTGGCAAAAGCCCTAGAAAAAGACCCCCAGAAATTAGCCAACTTTCAATTAGTGGTGGCTGGTTTTGAATTACTTAATGCCTTTTCCGAACTTAATAACCCAATCGAACAAAGAAAAAGATTTGAAGAACAAGAAAGATATTTTGAAAAAGGATTTAAAGAAGCCCAAAGAATGGACGAGGATTTTTTAGAAGCCCTGGAATATGGTATGCCCCCAGCAGCCGGTTTTGGAATGGGAATTGATAGATTAGTTTGTCTTTTAACCGATTCCCACTCCTTAAGAGAAGTAATTTTATTCCCAACAATGAGACCCCGCACTTAATTTACCCTTTAATTTATGCTGTTTAAAAACAATAAAGAAAAAGCGTGTTAAACTTTTGCGGCACACGGTGGGCGAATAGCCCAGTCCGCCGAAGGTGGACAGACTATCCGTTAAGTGTGCCGTCAATGAATTGATTAGTAAATTAAGTGCGGGGTGCGTCCAAAATGAATCGTGAAGAAGCCTTAAATTTAATAAAAGAAAAAATTAAAAATCAAAACTTGATAAAGCATTCGCTTTCAGTTGAGGCCTGTATGAGGAGTTTAGCCAAATATTTCGCTGAAAATGAAGAAAAATGGGATCTGGCTGGTTTGTTGCATGACATTGATTATGAGGAAACAAAAGATGATCCCAATTCGCATTCGATAAAAGGAGCCGAATTTTTAGAAAAATTGGGAATAGAAAAAGAAATTGTCCAGGCAGTGAAAACTCACAATGAAGCCCACGGAATTCCACCTGAAACCAAAATGGCAAAGGCATTATATTGCCTAGATCCCTTAACCGGTTTAATTATTGCTGCCACATTAGTTTTACCAAGCAAAAAATTAAAAGATTTAACAGTCCAAAATATTCTCAATCGCTTCAAAGAAAAATCCTTTGCCAGAGGTGCCAAAAGAGAAATTATTTTAAAATGTTCTGATATTAATTTAGATTTAGAAAAATTTATCGAAATTTGCCTAAAAGCAATGCAAGAAATTTCAAAAGGATTGGAATTATAATATGTTGGATATAAAATTTATACGAGATTATCCTAATTTAATCAAAGAGGGCTGCCGGAAAAAGGGGGTCAAAGTTGATATTGATCAGATTTTAGAACTGGATAAAAAAAGAAGGGAGGTATTGAAAAAAATTGAGGAATTTCGCCACCGATTGAATGTTATTTCCGCTAAAAAACCAACTGAAGAAGAAATCGAAAGAGGAAAAAAAATCAAAGGAGAGGAGAAAAAATTGGGAAAATTTTTAAAAGAAATTGAAGAAAAATTTAATGATTTGATGTTAAAAGTTCCGCTTCCTCCGGCTTCAGATGTACCAGAAGGTAAAACAGCCAAAGACAATGTTCCAGTGAAATATTGGGGCGAAATTCCAAAATTTGACTTTAAACCAAAAGATTATCTCACTTTGATGGAAAAACTAGATCTTTTGGATTTGGAAAGAGGAGCAAAAATCGGTGGCTTTAGGCAATATGTAATCAAAAACGAGGCAGTTTTATTAGAGCAAGTTCTTTTACGTTGGTCACTCGATTTCTTGATCAAAAAAGGATTTATCCCTTTGAGACCAACGGTGATGGCAAAAGAATTTGCCATGGTTGGTACGGGAATGTTTCCTCGAGGCAAAAGCGAAACTTACCAAACCGATGATTTATTTTTATCAGGGACTACCGAAGTTCCTTTAATGACTTATCATGCCAATGAAATATTGGAAGAAGAGGATCTGCCAAAAAAATATGCTGGAATTTCTATTGCCTTTCGCAAAGAGGCAGGTAGTTATGGCAAAGATGTCAAAGGCATTTTCCGAGTCCATGAATTTTGGCAAACTGAACAGATTATTATCTGTAAAGCCGAGGAAAAAGAATCAATCAGATGGCATGAAGAATTGCTAAAAAATTCTGAAGAAATTATTCAAGCCCTGGCTTTACCCTATCGGGTAGTAAATTGTTGTGCTGGCGAATTGTCCGATGGCCAGGCAAAAAGATATGACATCGAGGTCTGGGTTCCCTCTCAAAAAAAATATATTGAAACCCACTCCGATTCCTATCTTTTAGATTTTCAAACTCGCCGGTTAAACATTCGTTATCGAACAAAAGATGGAAAAATTAAATTTGCTCATTCGTTAAACAACACCGGTATCGCTATCCCCAGAATTTTAATTCCCATCATTGAAAATTATCAACAGAAAGATGGTTCAATTTTAGTACCGGAAGTTTTGCAAAAATACCTTCCTTTTAAGGTCATTAAACGATGATGATTAATGAGAAAGAAATTTTAATTGATAATCTTCAAATCAACTACAAAATAGCGGGGGTGGACTCCCCCGGGGAACCTCTCTTAATTTTGCATGGTTGGGGAGGCTCATCTAATTCTTGGGTTGAAGTTCAGAAAATTTTAGCCAGCCAGGGATTCAAAGTGATTGTTTTGGATTTACCAGGTTTTGGTAAAAGCAAAAGCCCCTCTTTTCCTTGGGGAGTGGTAGATTATAGCGAATTAGTGTTGAATTTTATTAATAAAATAGGATTAGAAAAAGTGGATTTAATTGGTCATTCTTTTGGAGGAAGAATCGCAATTAAATTTGCGGTCTCGCATCCTGAAAGATTAAGAAAATTGATTTTATGCGCTTCGGCCGGAATTAAACATCCCCTAACCCCTTTTCAGTTAATAATTTTAAAAATTTCTCTTGTCGGTAACTTTTTATTTTCCCAAAGACCATTCAAAAGATTTAGAGACGTAGCCCAGAATTTTTTTTATACATTTTTGCGTCACAAGGACTACACCAAAGCCAAAGGGGTAATGAAAGAAACCTTAAAGAAAGTTTTAGAAGAAAATTTGAAACCAGAACTTCGCCAAATAAAAACCAATACCTTGTTAATTTGGGGTCAAAAAGATAGAGCCGTCCCCTTGGGAGACGCTTATTTAATGAAAGAAAATATTCCCCAGTCCATTTTAGAAATTATTCCCGGGGCTTCCCATACCCCAAATTTAGAATTTCCGGAAAAAGTAGCCGAAATTGTCCTAAATTTTCTACGATCGTAGAAAATGTGGGATATTTTAAAATATGATTTTTCTTTTATCTCTTTTTTGGTTTATTCGTGAGACAAAATCAATTTTATTTTGGCTTTACCTTTGGCAATTGAAAGAATATCATATTGGTCGTTTCATTGATCATTTTCGGACCGAAAAAGGGAAAAAGATTTTTTTTAATTATCTCTTGCTTTTTAAAATTATTTTGGTTTTTATTTTTCTCCGGTTTCTTCTCGAACCCCTGCCACCCTGCCAAAAATATTTTAGCAATCTATTTTTATCTTATTTTTTAATAATTCTCTATTTTTTTGAATCGGCTAAAGGATTTTCTGATTTTTTAAAAAAGAAATTAAAAACCCCTGCTTTCACAAAAAAAATAATTTTTTTAATTTTTACCATTTTTTTACTCCAGATTTTTTATTTTTTCTCAGTTTTTCAAAAAGAATCTTTTTCCTTCTCTCTTTTAATTTTTGATATTTTAACTCCAGCCATTGCTTCAGGAATTGTTTTAGTTTTTCAACCCTTTACTGCTTTAATTCGATACCAAATCATAAAAAAGGCAAAGAAAAAAAGAATAGCGTTTAAAAACTTAATAGTTATTGGCATTACCGGTTCCTATGGCAAAACTTCGACAAAGGAATTTTTAGCCACTATTTTGTCTGAAAAATTTAAACCCCGTAATACAACTTCGACTGGCGCCGAAGGCGCCGGAATCGCGGAGCGAGTCGAAGTTGATATACGGGGTAAAGTTTTAAAAACAAAAGCCCATCAAAATTCAGAAATCGGAATTTCAAAATGCATTTTAAATGATTTAAAGCCCGAACATCAAATTTTCATCGTTGAAATGGGGGCCTATAATCGGGGAGGGATAAAATTACTGTGTGATATCTCAAAACCAAAAATTGGAATTTTAACTGGAGCAAACGAACAACATTTAGCCACTTTTGGTTCAATGGAAAATCTTTTGTCAGCCGAAGGGGGAGAAGAATTAATAGATTCTTTACCCAAAGATGGTTTGGCCATTTTCAATGGAAATAATAAATATTCTCTTGAACTATATAAAAAAACAAAAATTAAAAAGAAAATCTGCCATAATAACTTTGGTCCGATCGGACAAAAGTTATTATCGCGGGATATTTGGTCTCAAGATGTAAAAGTTGAAAAAGAATTTATAAATTTTAAGGTTTTTTCCAGCGATGGAGATTTCGCCGATTTTAAGGTAAATTTGCTCGGGGCTCAAAATGTAGAGAATATTTTATTAGCCGCTTGTTGCTCAAAAGAATTAGGAATGAATTTGAAAGAAATTTCAGAGGCCTGTAAAAAAATAAAGCCAGAGCAAGGGGGAATGAGATTGATTAAAACCCGCCTGCCATCGCTTGGAGCGAAGGCGACTGGCGGGCAGGCAAAAGCTGGTTTAAACATCATTGATTCAACTTATTCAGCAAATCCTGATGGAGTGATCTCTCATTTGGAATATTTAAAAATTTGGCCACAAAAGAAAGTGATTGTTATGCCTTGTTTGATTGAATTGGGTCAGGCTTCCAAAGAAGTTCACAAAAGAATTGGTAAAAAAATTGGAGAAGTTTGTGACTTAGCAATAATTGTTACCAAAGAGAGATTTGAAGAAATAAAAGAAGGAGCGATTAATAAAGGGATGAAAGAAGAAAACATTATTTTTATTGAAGAGCCAAAAGAAATTTTTAAAGAAATTAAAAGTTTTTGCCAACTAAATGATGTGGTTCTTTTAGAAGGTAGAATATCAAAGGAAGTTATTGAGTTGTTAACAAAATAAAAAAAGGTGCCGCATTTTGTGAATTTGGCACCCGTTGGCTAAATTCCGGGATTTTAAAGAGCAGCAGGGAGTTTTTCAGCGATTTCTTGAAGAGTAGAAGCTATCCACCACAGCATCCACATTAGATAAAAAGTAATGTATCCTACTGTACAGGCTAGAGATGAATATTTACTGTTCTTCAAGCTTAGATATACCACTAGTGCTACAGTTACCCCTACAATTAATCCTACAAGCCAATTCATCATTTCATTTTCCGCCTCCTTTTGTTTGTAATCTAATTATACACTTTTATGAACTCTTGTCAAGAGTTAAAGCCAATTTCTATATCTTTATCCCCAAATACCGAAAAAGACGATATTGATTTAGCTTTGAAATTGATTTTCCAGCCCTGGTTCTGGAAAATCGGCGTAAATCAGCGTACTCATCAGCGTCAATTAGCTTCTACTCTCTTGGAAGAAGAATTTAAAAAATATTTAGGAGTTCACCCCGTTAAATCCACCGAAGGTGGTGCAAAGCAATTTAACGGGGTAAAATATGCCTTTTCTTTTAATAGCGGGAGGGCTGGTTTAATAGCAATTTTAAAAGCAATGGAAATAAAAAAAGATGACGAGGTTTTGCTTCAAGGATTTACTTGTAATTCGGCAGTCAATCCAATTTTGCATTTTGGAGCAAAGCCGATTTTTGTTGATATCGATGAGACAATAAATTTAGATCCCGAAGATTTGAAGAAAAAAATTACAGATAAATCAAGAGCAGTAATGATTCAACATACCTTTGGCTGGCCGGCTAAAATCGATGAAATTTCAGAAATCTGCCAAAAGTATAATTTAATTTTAATTGAAGATTGCGCCCATTCCCTGGGAGCGAAATACAAAGGAAAATTTTGTGGAACTTTCGGCGACGCCGCCTTTTTCAGTTTTGGCCGAGATAAAATAATCTCTTCGGTTTTTGGTGGAATGGCGATAACAGATAATGACAAAATAGGGGAGGGGATTAAAAAATTTCAAGAAGAGCTGGCTTTCCCTTCAAATTTTTGGATTTTTCAGCAATTATTACATCCAATTTTGACAAATTATATAGTTTTGCCTGCCTATGGCATAAATAGTGCTTTGGGAAGAATAATTTTGGGATTATTTCATATTTTGAAAATCCTATCTAAAGGAGTTTATAAAAAAGAAAAAAAAGGCAAAATTCCAAAATATTTTCCCAGAAAACTCCCAAATGCTTTAGCCATTTTGGCCCTAAATCAATTCAAAAAATTAGAAAGGTTTAATGAACACCGAAGAGAAATTGCCAAATTTTATGAAAATGAATTAAAAAATACAAAATTTGTTCCGCCCTTAACAAAACCTTGGGAAAATATCACTCCAATTTTTATGCGCTATCCAATTCTCGTTGATTTCGACACCGAACAAATTTTACAAGAAGCCCGAAAAAGAAAGATTTATTTAGACGATGGCTGGCGCAAAACCCCAATTGTTCCTCCTGATACAAAAATTGATAAAATGAAATATATTCTTGGTTCCTGCCCCAAAGCCGAAGAAATCGCCAAAAAAATTCTCAATTTACCCACCCATATCAATATTTCTTTAAAAGATGCCCAAAAAATTGTAGATTTCCTTTTAAAATAATAATGAAAAAAATAACTTATACTTTTTTACCATTAGCTACTTTAATTATCGTTGCGCTTCTTCTTAGTTTTTTTTCTATTCCTTTGATAGATTATTTATTAATAATGAGTGCTGTTTTAGGATTAACACCATTAATTTTTGAGATTTTTTCTTCCATTAAAGCCAAGAGAATTAACTTAGAATTTCCAATCGTAATCAGTGTTTTTATTCTGATTTTTTTAAAACAAGCAAAACTTGCAGCAATTTTTGTTTTGTTAATTCTCTTTGGCCATGCTTTCAAAGAATATATCAGATGGCGTGTTCAAGACTCCATTGAAAGTATCTCAAGATATTTACCAGATACTGCTTTTTTGAAAAAAGATAAAACTATTATTGAAACAAAAATTTCAGATATTAAGGTAGGAGATACAGTAGTTATTAAATCTGGTGGTCGAGTACCCGTTGATGGCATTCTTTTAGTTGAAGAAGCATCTTTTGATGAATCAGTTGTAAGCGGTGAGTCAAAACCAGTCACTAAAAAAGAAAAAGAGAGAGTTACTGCTGGCGCAATAAACTTAAGTGACTATGTTGAGATGAAAGCTGCTGATACTAGTGAGACTTCTACCTTAGCTCAAATTTATAAATTGGTAAAGGAATCGCAATTAAAAAAGTCACCATTATCGAAATTTACTGATAAATATGCAAAAATCACCAGCTTAGTTGCCTTAGCTTTAGTAATAATTGTTTTTAGTTTCTCTCATAATATTTTTCAGGCTTTGGCTTTGTGGATTGCTTTAGTACCCATTATCTTTGCTATACTTGTACCCATAGCTACAACGATTGGTATCAGTATTTTTGCCAAAAGCGGAGTTCTGATGAAAAATGCCGAAGTTCTTGAAAACATCACCAAAATTGATACAATTGTTTTTGACAAAACTGGCACTTTAACAAAAGGTTCTCCAGAAATTACTGAAATAATGCCGTTGCCGCCCTTTGATAAAAATCGCGTTTTATTCTTTGCTGCAAGTGTTGAACAATATTCGGAGCATCCATTTTCATATCCAATTATTTATAAGGCAAGGGAAGAGAATCTCGCGCTTTTTCCAATGAAGAATGTTCATATATTTAAAGGTAAAGGAATTAGCGCTCATTACAATAAGACGGAGATTTTGGTTGGTAATAAAGAACTGCTTGATAGAAAAGGTATCATCATTCCTGCTAATATCAGAGAAGGGACAGAACTAAAAGAAAAATTCGGTAATTCCGCAATCTTCGTTACTTATGGAAAAAACCTTGCTGGCATTATTTTTGTCGTGGATAAATTAAGAGAAAGTGCTAAATCTGCTATTAAACAGTTGCAAAAAAGCGGATTTAGATTGGTTATTTTGACGGGTGATAATAAAGAAATGGCAAGTAATATTGCTAAAGCCCTCGAAATAAAAGAGACCCATTCAGAATTTTCTCCTCAAGATAAAATAGATTTTATAAAAAGAGCTAGAGATGAAGGAAATAAAGTTATGATGGTTGGGGATGGGATTAATGATGCACCAGCCTTAGCCGAAGCAAATGTCGGTGTGGCAATGGCATTAAGGGGAATAGACATTACCTTAGAAGCTGCTGAAGTAATTCTAATTAACGAAGATTTGAATTTACTTCCGGAAATAATCAATTCGAATAGGAAAATTTTAAAAGTTATCAAAGAGAGTCTCGTTTTAGCAACCTCAATTCATGTTTTAGCTTCTATTTTAGTTATATTGAATATAATCTCGATATTTGGAAGTGTTATTTTTCATCAGATAAGTTCGGTTTCAGTTTTATTAAATACTTCGAGAATCTTTTTTATTGCTAAAAGGGAAATGGAGTAAAATCTAAGTAGCATATGATTATTTCCGAAATAAAAAATAAGAGAGTTTGGGAAAATTTTCTCAAAGAATGCGAAGAAAAAACATTTTTGCAATCTTTTAATTGGGGAGAGTTTCAAAAAATGATGGGAAATAAAATTTGGAGATTTGGAATTTTTGAAAATGATAATTTAATTTCAGTTGCATTTTTTTACAAAATTCAGGCAAAAAGAGGAACCTTTTTATTCATTCCTCACGGTCCAGTGATTATTAGAGGACGGGCCTCTGCTAATCTATCAGACTACAACCCCCCCTCCTCCCTCCCGCCTTCGGCGGGCCCCTCGGACGGGCCTCTGTCAATCTTGTTAGAGAAATTAAAAGAAATTGCGAAAGAAGAAAAATGCGATTTCATAAGGATTGCCCCGATTTTAGAGAGAAATGATGAAAATATTAAGATTTTCAAGAATTTAGGATTTAGAAATGCTCCTATTCATATTCATCCTGAATTAACCTGGGAATTGGATATTAAACCATCGGAAAATGAACTTTTAATGAGAATGCGAAAGACAACCCGTTATCTCATTAGGCAAGCCCAAAAAAACAAAGATATTGAAATAATAAAAAGTGAAAATTTAAAAGAGCTCGAAGAATTTAATAAACTTTATCAAGCCACGGTCGATCGCCATCATTTTGTTCCTTTTTCTTTTAATTATTTAAATAAGGAATTTTTGGCATTTAAGGGCGATAATCAAATTTTATTGTTTCTTGGAAAATATAAAGGCGAGGTTATCTCTTCGGGTATTTTCATTTTTTGGCAAGGAATTGGATTTTATCACCATGGGGCTTCGTCTTTAAGATATCCCAAAATTCCCATTTCCTATTTGCTTTTATGGGAGGCGATAAAGGAAGCAAAAAAGAGGGGTTGTAAATTATTCAATTTTTGGGGAATTGCACCAATTGATTCAGAATTCAGAATTCAGAATTCAGAATTTAGGAAACATCCCTGGTATGGTTTAACATTATTTAAAATGGGCTTTGGCGGCTATAAAAAAGAATATGTTAAAACCCAAGATTTCCTGCTTTCCAAAAAATATTGGCTGACCTATTTCATTGAAAAATTAAGGAAAACAAAAAGAGGTCTATGATTTCAAGGTATAGAAAAGCACATCGAATTAAAAGGAAAAAGTCGATTTTGAAAAGTCGATTTTTTGGGCTGACGATTTTAATTCTCATTTTCTTGGGATCGTTTTTTTATTTTTTGTTTTTTTCCTCATTTTTTCAAGTTAAAAACATTTTTATTTCCGGTGCTGAAAAAACCTCGAGCGACGAAATCAAAAATTTTGTCCAAAATAAATTGGAAAAGAAAATTTTATTTCTAAAAACAAAAACTATTTTTTTAATTAATTTAAATCAGATAAAAAAAGAAGTTTTAAAAAATTTTCCTCCGGTGGCTGAAATTGAAATTTTACGCAAATTTCCCAATATCTTAAATATCATTTTGGTGGAAAGATCGCCTTTGGCAAATTTTTGTCAAGACTACAACCCACCTTCACCCGCCAAAGTTTCCGAAGGAAATTTAGGCGGGCAAGCCGCCCTCCCCGCCGACGGCGGGGCCCCTGAGAAATGTTTTTTGTTGGACAAAGACGGAATAATTTTTGAAGAAAAACCAGAGGCAGATTTAATTAAAATTATTGATAATCAAAAAGAAAAAATTCCCCGATTGGGAGAAAGAATAATTGAAAGGGATTACCTCGAGAAAATTTTGAAAATTCAAAAATTTTTTCAAGAAGAACTTAAATTAGAAATTAAAGAATTTATTGTGTTTAGTCAGCGTTTGAATTTAAAAACCGGGGAGGGTTGGGAAGTTTATTTTGATCCCAAGGGAGACATCAATTGGCAATTAACCAAATTAAACGCGGTTTTAAAAGAAGAAATTCCTCCGGAAAAAAGGAGGGATTTGGAGTACATTGAACTAAGATTTGGCGATTTAGCAACCTTCAAATATCGAGAGAATCCCTAATCAATTCGATAAACAAAAATTGAATAGCCAATCTTTGCTACTGGCGGTTCGTATTGATAAAGCCAAAAATAATGTCCCCAAGGCTGACTAAAACCCGGGACTGGAAACCCTCTTCCGCCTTGTAAAAAGGTGACAGATACTGCTAAATAGGAACCTTTTGGCAAATCTTTTGGATCCCTGGTTTCCCACCAGGGTTCAAATTTTTCTCCCAGATAATATTTGCTATCTGATCCGCCAAAATAATTGACATAAATTTTCTCAATTCCCTTTTCATCAACCCATTTTTTCAATCTTTTTAAGTCCTGGCCCCAATCTAAATTCGAATCGACGGTATATAAATAACCTTTATCTGGGCCACCAGCAATTTCATTAAAATAGGAAAGAAAACGCGGATAGATTTTAATGACGGAAATTACCTGCCAGCAAATTAAGATTGTCAAAATTAAATATTTAATTCCGTAAGGAGGATTTTTTAGCCATAAATCCAAAAGACCACTGACTAACAAAAAAGTGAAAGGAAAAACCGGCAGTAAATGGCGAACACCAATATTTAAATTAGAGGCGATAGAAAAAGTCCAATAAATGAGAACAAAAACTAACATTGAAAATTCTGGGAAATGATTTCTAATCCAATTGAAACTTCTTTGAAAAGGTCTTTTCCAGGGATACTCTTTGATTAGAAAACTAAGATAAATTAGAGAAATGGCGGTTAGAATATGAAAAGCCAAGGGTTCTTTTATGATATAAACGATTGGGAAATATTGAGGCCAGCCGGCGGCCGAAACTTCACCCAAGAAATAAGTAGTATTTCCGCCAATGGCTCTTTGAAAAACCATTGACAATCCCAAAAAATATTGGGCGTAAGCTCTTAAAATTGGAATTTTTGCCATCTTGGGAATCAATTTTCTTAAAAATTGCAGAGGATGGTTTGAAAGCAAAAATTCAGCGTCTCTTGCCTGCCTTTCTTGGGGATAATTTAAAACGTGATATTGATAAATGGGGAAAACTACTGCAAGAAAAATGATTGTAATGAGAATAAATTTTAAAAGATAATTTCCCAAAAGTTTCAAAAAAGATCTAAAGTTATACGATTTCGCCGCCACAAAAAACAAAATTAAAATTAAATAAACAGGAAAAAGTAAAAATAAGGAAAATTTTACCAATTGAGCTAAACCTAAAGTAAAACCAGAAATGATTAAGTTTTTCTTTGAGGGATCTTTTAAAAATTTAATGAAATAATAAGTTGAAATGAAAGCTCCAGCCGCTGCCCCGACATCAGTGGTGACTAATCTTCCATGGGCTAAAAAAGCTGGGGAAAAAGAAAATAAAAACAGGGCAATGAGAGCCGCTCTATTCCCGTAAAGTTCTTTTGCCCATTCGAAAATATAGAATCCGAGTAAAATCAAAATTAAGATCATCGGCATCCTTGACCAAAAAATCATTTTGTCAGCTGGATTTCCCATTCCAAACATAAAATGAAAGCCAAAAGCCCATTGGCCATTAACGTCTTTTTGCCAGGCATCAATTTCTGAAGGAAATTTTATATTCTTGATAAATAGCAAAGGAATGGCTGCCAAATCCTTAATTAATGGGGGATGCTCAGGATTCAATCTATAATCTTTTTGAGTTAAATAAGAATATCCAGCTGGCAAATGGGCGACTTCGTCCATTGTCATTGAATCATCCTTCATTGAAAAAATGGCAACAAAAAAGACAAAGATTAAAAGTAAAGCGGCGATTATATTTGTTGTTTTATTTGACATATTTAAAAATTAACTTTAAATATTCCAAATCCTTCTCTTTCTTCAACTTCTCCCTCAGGGAATCTTTTCAAAAGTTCATTCATAATATTTTGGTCAAAAGTCATCGAAACAATTACCGTTTTCTCTTTATTTATTTTAATTCTATCCAAATCTTTTGGCAACAAATAATTTGATTTTGGAGAGCCATATTTCATATTTTCAATAAACATTATTGTCTGGGCTGACATTGGAATTCCATCTGGCCAGGGAACTGAAACCCCAGATTCATTGACGATGACATATTTTTGAACTTCTTTTGGCAGAGAATTCAAAAATTCTCCTTCTCTGGCAAATCTTTCGGTAAAAGCTCCTTTGACCTCTTTATTTCTTCCCCAATCGAAAAAGTATTTATCAAATTCAGAAAAAGCCATGGCCGTAAGGAATAAGAGAGAGGCAATGAGTAATAATTTTTTTCTTGCCCCGTAGGAAGCCGAAGGCTTTCCTTCGGGGCTTTTTGTATTTTTTTCAAAAAACTTGTAGATTTCTAATGCCCCGATGGCGACAAAAATATAAACAACTGGTATTGCCCCAATTACCCTTAAAGAATGGGGAATTCCTTCAAAGGTTAAAATCCCGGGCAAAAGCATAATAAAGAAAGTAGAAAGTAGAAAGTAGAAAGTAGAAAGGAATTGGTAGTTTTTACTTTGATAATTTGATTCTCGAAAAATTTCTCTAATACTAATAAAAAGGCCGATTAAAAACAAGATTCCCAAAGGCCAGGGCAACATTGGGGAACCGGAAAAATTATGGCGCCAGTTTGGATCGCCGTAAAAATTGAACATTGCCAAATGCAAAATTAGAGATTTGAAAAATTCTTTGATCGGATTTTTGGTGGCGAAAATTGAAACCGGGGTTGCCCGGCCAATGAAATCTTGAGGATTTTGGACAAAGTAAATACCAATGGGCAAAGCGACAAAAAAAACAGCGAACAAAAAACAAAGAACACTGAATAAGAATTTTCTTGGCTGACCCTCTTTTTTATAGATAAACCAATAAGGAATTAAAATGGCTGGTAAAATCAAAATGGCAAAGCGAAAAGAAATGTAAGTGTAAAAGCCCAAGCCAAAGAAGACCCCAGAAATTATGAAATTTAGAATTTTTTTGGTTCGAAAACCTCTAAATAAAAAATAAAAGGAAAAAACTAAAATAAAAGGAAGCAAAATTGCCCGGAATCCGATTCGAGAAAAATTGGTATGCCAAAAGGAGGTAGCCAAGAAAAAACTAGAAAGCAAAGCGATTAACAGAGACCCGGTCTCTGTATTTTTAAATAACTCTTTAGTTAAAAGGAAAAGACCTAAAACGGTTAAAATTCCAATTGCAGCGGCGACAATTTTTATTGACCAGATACTGACACCAAAAATAGAAAAAGAGAGGGCAATCAGCCACATTATCAAACCCTCTCGACCATTGTTTTCAGGATAAAATAATTTTAAATTCCCAGTTCTCAAACTTTCCAAAGCTTCGTTTCCGTTAATTGCCACATCGGGATAAAGTCCAGGAGGAATTTTATCCAATTGCCACAACCTAAAAAAAGAAGCAATAGCCAAAATGATTACTAAAAATAAGATAGTTTTTTTAGGCATTAGAAATATTATAGCAGGTATTGAGATTTTTTAAAATTTTGTTATCATTTATTTGGAGCTTTGAGAGATTTGAAACTTATTGCTCTCTAAAGCTAATTATGTTTTACCACTCGAAGTTCCGGAAGAGGAGCTAAAGTAAAAATGCCGAAGGGGTAAGGGGAGTTTGCTCCTCTTCCGAGAGAAAGAGGCTAAGGATAGGTTGTGTCTTATGACGCTAACTGCGAGCTGCCTCTTTCCCCGACCCTTGGAGAGGGCTTTACAAAGATTGCCAATTGGCTAACATTGCCTTGCCCTCTCAAGGAACTGCTCTTTAAAAGAGGGCTATACCAAAAATACTTATAAAATAAGCTATAAGTACGTTGCCCTCTTCAAAGGCAAGGGCTTCCCCCGCATTGCTTCTTTTATGAAGCTAGGGACAATTTGCCCTTGCCATTTTTTTATTTCTCTTGATATTTTCTCTCATTTTATTTATTATAAATTTAGGAACTTAGGTGGCTAGTATAAAAGTGCTTTAAAGCTATATAACAAATGCCCATCTAAATTTCTTAATTCTTGGGCTAAGGCTTGCCTGCCAGTTGGCTGGAAGAGGAATGCCCACATCTCAAGAAGCTGTTCTTTTAATCGAGGGCTACGTGATCCATGCTTGTAAAAAGCTAATATCAGATTGCCTTCTTCAAAAGGCAAGGGCTAATACCAGCTTGCTTCGTTAAGAAGCTAGATATCAGCTGCCCTTGCCGTTTTTTATTTGCAGAAAAATATTTGACAGATTTTGAATTTAATATTAATATATGAGTGAGTCTCTAGCGGGATACATTAAACTTCCCGAAAAGGTTAGTAGAGCTGTTTCCGCCAGAAACTCTGGAAGGGGAGCTGCATGAAGAGTGTCGAAAGACTAG